>Ga0116229_10013013_pt1 | contig 11858 bp, 6 predicted proteins | sample S1TSphgellanicum_3_FD_87313 | JGI IMG/M metagenome (GOLD analysis project Ga0116229, IMG submission 87313) | Host-associated microbial communities from peat moss isolated from Minnesota, USA - S1T2_Fc - Sphagnum magellanicum MG | ecosystem: Host-associated > Plants > Peat moss > Unclassified... | reverse complement strand
GCGCCAAGGTCACGAGCGTTTTGCCGCGCTTCAGGGACGTCAGCAGGTTGAAGGCCGCCTCGTCCAAGGTGCGCAACTTGGTCCCATCGTGGATGCCCTTGCGCACGACGTTCAGAAACGGACCTTCGATATGGATGCCCAGCACGCCGGGCGCGCCGGCCTCGATGGCCGCCTCGACGGCGCGCATCGCCCGGTCTACGACCGTGAGATCGTCACTGAGCAAGGTCGGCAGGAAACCCGTCGTGCCAAACCGGCGATGAACCTCCCCAATTCTGACGATGGCCTCGACCGTGGGACTGTCGTTGAACAGCACACCCCCGCCGCCGTTGACCTGGGTATCGATGAACCCTGGGACCAGGGCGGCGCCCCCGAGGTCGCGCAGGCGGGCCTCTTTCGGCGTCGCGTCCCGCGCCACCACGTCCAGGATTTTGCCAGAGTCCAACAGGACCGCAGCGCCGTCACGCCAACCTGTCGCCGACAGGATGCGTCCATTGATGAGCGCAGTGACCATCAGACCGTTTCAGTGATCTTGTTGAGGTGCGGAGGGACATCGGGATTGCGCCCCCGAGCGAGGGAGACGGCGTTCGCAAGACGGTAAAAGCTTTGGATCATCGCGATGGGCTGAAGCGCGGGGTGGCCGCTCTGCACCGGCAGGCGTCCGGGCTCGGACGATCCTTCCTCCGCCAGCCAGACATCGGCGCCGCGACCGGCGAACTCGGTCGCCAAGGCCTTTACGCTCGCGTGGCTGGCGTCGTTCTGGGCGAACATCAGAACCGGGAAGTGCGGCTCGACCAGAACCATCGGGCCATGCTTGACCTCAGCTGCGCTGAACGCCTCGGCGTGCAGACCGCAGGTTTCTTTGAGTTTTAGCGCCGCCTCTTGCGCGGCGCCGAGACCTAGGCCCCGGCCGAGCACGAAGAGATTGCGGGCGTCGCGCAGACCGGGCAGGGCCGTGCTCCAGTCCAGCGCCCAGGCCTCCGCCAGCTGGTCGGGGAGGGCGGCGAGTCCTTCGGTCAAGGCGCGATCCTCGGCCCAGCCCGCGACAAGCTGCGCCAAGCCGCTAAGCGCTGTGATGTAGGATTTGGTCGCCGCGACGCTGAGTTCCGGGCCCGCGTGAAGCGGCAGAACCTCATCGACAAGCTGCGCCAGGGGGGAGGTTGCGTCATTGACGAAGGCGATCGTGTAGGCGCCCGCCGCCTTGGCCTGCTCCACGCAAGCCAACAGGTCAGGGCTCCGCCCCGACTGAGAGATGGCCAGATAGAGCGCGCCTTCAAGATGCTGGGGCGCGGCGTAGACCGAGGTGATCGACAAAGAGGCGGACGAGGTCACGACGCCTAGTCTGGACTCGATCAGATACCGACCAAACGTCGCCGCATGATCCGAGCTGCCGCGCCCGCACGTCACTACCGCGCGGGGCGGCTGGCGCCGCAGCCGGGCGCAAATACGCTCGATAGCCCCGCGGTTCTCGACGAGCTGCTTGCGCACGCCCAGATGGGCCTCGCCCGCCTCTTGAAACATCCGCGTAGCCTCGAACGCCGCGCCGGCGGCGTCTGCAGCCGTCGAGGGCCGTGATGACAGGTCTAGACTCAAACCTATTCCTTTCAGGGTAGGGAATTCAGTTCAGCGACGAAGTCGTAGGCGTCGCCGCGATAGTAGGATTGGGTCACCTCGACCGACCGGCCGTCGCGCAAGAAGGCGCGACGCTCGATCAGGAGCCCGCAATGCTTTTCCGCCGTGTTCAGCAGTTGCGCTTGTTCGGGGGTGAATGTCACCGCGCGCAGCCGCTGCAGGGCGCGAACGGGACGGTGACCGACAGAGTCGAGACAGTCATAGAGCGAGGCCTCCACCGCATTGAGGCTCGGAAGCGCGAACGCCGGCGCCGTCGTATATTCCAGCGCCACCGGCGCGCCGTCGGCGCATCTGATGCGGCTGAAACGGAATACAGGCTCGCCGGGCGACAAGCCCAAGGCGAGCGACTCTGAAGGCGTCGCCTCGCCTTCGCTTCGACCGAGCCATATGTCGCTGGGCTCAAGCCCCCGCGCCCGCATCTCTTCATGGAAAGAAGTCAATTTCGCGCTTGCCGTGTCCTGGCGCGCCGCCACAAAGGTCCCCGCGCCCTGAAGGCGAACCACCAAGCCCTCTTCGGCGAGATCGCTCAGCGCCTTGCGCACGGTGATACGCGAAATCTTGAACGCTTCCGCCATATCCCGCTCTGCGGGCAGGGCTTCATGGGGCGCCAGAACCTGCTTGTCGATCGCATCGCGCAGGACCCTGTGCAGCCGCCGATAGAGCGGCGCGTGGGCGTCGCCCGTCGTTCGCCAAGCCCGCTCCAGCCGCTGAATCAAAATCCTCTCTCCGATCCATGCTGGGGCGGGTTTCGTATTCGATACTACGAATGTCTCGGACATACCAATTCATTTTTGGTACTCAATTGGTGTCGTTATCGGTGCTTGCAATATCTGCGCTTTTGCGCTCTCTAAAAAGAATGGCCAGGCGTGGCTAGATTTTATCGGGCTGCTGCGCCGCGTCATACGTCCCGCTATGGTTCTGTAATGGTATCCGTAAGGCTGATCGGGAGCCCCGGTGGGACGCCGAGTTGGACCGCCCGCGCCAGGCGCGCGGTCTTGCGCCTTCAGGGCGAGACGCGACCAGAGCTTTGAGGGGAAAGTTCCGAGAGTATGTCCACGATCTCGTTCTGCGCGCCCCTCCAGGGCTGGGTCGGCCCGCTGGATGAAGTCCCGGACCCCGTTTTCGCCGATCGGATGATGGGCGACGGCGTGGCGATCGACCCGACGTCTGGCCGCGTGGTCGCGCCGTGCGATGGACGGGTTTTGAGCGTGCACCGCGCGCGGCACGCCCTTACGCTGTTGGCGGCCAATGGCGCCGAAATCCTGATCCATATCGGGCTTGAGACGGTGGCCTTGGAGGGCGACGGCTTCCAAGTCTGGGTCAAGGCCGGGCAGGAGGTGCGCCTTGGGGACCTTTTAATCGATTTCGATCTCGACGCGATTTCCAGCCGCGCGCGCAGCCTGATCACGCCGGTCATTGTCACCAACGCCTCTGATTTCGACCTCGTGCGGCCTCTGGCGGGCGCGTCCGTCGAGTTTGGCGATACGGTGATGGAGCTGCGCCGAAAGTTTGGACCTGAGGAGGTCCAGGGCTCGACCCCGGCGGCGGCGGCGGCGGCGGCGAGCATCGCCGAGGCGCGCCAAGCGCTTCAGGTTCCGTTGGCCCACGGCATCCACGCCCGGCCGGCCGCGCGTATCGTCGAGGCTCTGAAAGGGATCGACGCCGACGTCGTCCTGATCAAGGACGACCTGCGCGTCAGCGCCCGCAGCGTCGTCGCGCTGATGGGATTGGGGGTGCGCTACGACGACGAGATCGTGATCGCGGCGACCGGCGCGCAGGCGCAGACCGCTGTCGCCACACTTGCCTGCCTGATCTCGGGCGGCATGGGGGAGGCGCACGGGGCTGCGGCTGCGGACGCCCCTTCTGTTCAGCCCGCCGCCAAGGCTATTGCGCCGGCGCTGGCTTTCGGACCGCCCAGTCTGAAAGGCGTCCTGGCGGCGCCGGGCCTGGCGATTGGATGCGCTGTCCATTTGAACGGCGCCGAGCCGCTCATCACCGAGGACGGCGCCGGCGAGGCGATCGAGCGCGCCAGGCTGAGCGAGGCCCTGGATCAGGTCAGGGAGGCGCTGAAGGCGACGGCCGCCCAAGCCGCCGCCGCCGGGGATCAGCCGCTATCCGGCATACTCTCGGCGCACCTCGCCGTTTTGGACGATCCAGATCTCGCCCAATCGGCCATCGCCGATCTTGGGGCGGGGAAGAGCGCCGAAGCGGCGTGGCGGGACGCATTGGCGCGTCAAGCGCGGGCCCTGGCGGCGACGGGCGATCCCCGGATGGCCGAGCGGGCGGCCGACTTGCTGGACCTGCAACGCCGGGTCGTGCGCGCCCTGACGGGGACCGCCGAGCCCGTCTGCGACTTGCCGCCGGGGAGCATCGTCCTGGCAGACGAACTGCTGCCGTCCGATCTGATGGGTTTGGACGCCTCCAAGCTCGCAGGCGTCTGCACAGCGCGGGGCGGGCCGACCTCCCACGTCGCGATTCTGGCCGCGGCTCAGGGGGTGCCCATGGTGGTCGCTGCGGGACCCGAGGCGGTCTCTATTCCAGCCGGCGCGACCCTGATCCTGGACGCCGACGCCGGCGCGCTCTGGGTCAGCCCCGGCGTGGAGGCGCTGAGTGCGGCCCAGGTCATCCTGGCCGAGCGTCAAACGCGTCGCGCCGCCGCCGTGGCTGCGGCCCACCAGGTCTGTCGGATGGCGGACGGGACCCGGATCGAGGTCTATGGCAACGTCGGCTCGGTTGGGGACGCCCGCGCCGCCGCCGCGGCCGGGGCGGAGGGCAGCGGCCTGCTTCGGACGGAGTTCCTGTTCCTGGAGCGCCAGACGCCCCCCGACGAAGACGAGCAGCTCGCCGCCTACCAGGGCGTCGCCGACGCCTTGGAGGGTCGGCCCCTCATCGTCCGCACCCTGGATGTGGGGGGCGACAAGGCCGCGCCCTATCTGCCGATCCCCGCCGAAGAAAACCCGGCGCTGGGGGTCAGGGGGGTGCGGGTCAGCCTGTGGCGCCCCGAAATGCTGCGAAGCCAGATTCGCGCCATTCTTCGCGTGCAACCGCTCGGGCAATGCAAGATCATGGTCCCCATGGTGGCGGAGCTGGAAGAGCTTCGCGCGGTCCGCGCCGTCTTGGACCAGGAGAAGGCGGCGCTGGGCATTGATACCGTGGTCGAACTTGGGGTGATGGTCGAGACGCCGGCCGCGGCCATCAGCGCCGATATCCTGGCGCGCGAAGCGGACTTCCTGTCGGTCGGCACCAACGACCTCACGCAATATGTCTTGGCGATGGACCGGGGCAATCCCGAGCTCGCCGCCCGGATCGACGCCCTGCACCCAGCGGTCTTGCGGATGATCGCCCAGACGTGCCGAGGCGCGGCGACCCAGGGTCGCTGGGTGGGCGTATGTGGCGGGCTGGCGTCCGACCCGCTGGGGGCGGCGATCCTGATCGGCCTTGGCGTGACCGAGCTGTCGGCCACCGTGGCGGCGATTCCGGGTGTGAAGGCGCAGGTGCGCACTCTGACCCTGGCTGGCTGCCAGGCCTTGGCTCATGAGGCCCTGCAGCAAACCTCGCCCCAAGCCGTTCGCGCGCTCGCCGCCGCCCATATGGCGACGACGAGCCTGGCAGGAGCCTGAGCCATGAAATCTCCCCTGGAGTTCCTCCAGCCCCTCGGCCGGGCCCTCATGCTGCCGATCGCGGTCCTGCCTGCGGCCGGCCTTTTGTTGCGCCTGGGTCAGCCCGATCTGTTGAATCAGCCCTTTGTGGCGGCGGCTGGGGCGGCGCTCTTCGCCAACCTGGGGATTCTGTTCGCCATCGGCGTCGCGGTCGGCTTCGCCAAGGAGAACCACGGCGCGGCGGGTCTCGCTGGGGTCGTCTGCTATCTGATTTCCGTCAAGGGCGCCCAGGCCTTGCTCAGCGCGCCGCCGTCGGTGCTGGCGGGACTCCCGGCGTCGGCCGTCGATCTCGCGACCGCCGCGTTCAAGGACAAGGCGACTGATGGGCTGATGGTGCCGATCGGCATCGCCTCGGGCCTGGTCGGCGGCCTGTTCTATAACCGCTTCTCGACCATCAAACTGCCAGACTATCTCGCGTTTTTCGGGGGCCGGCGGTTTGTGCCGATCATCAGCGGCTTTGCAGGCCTCGCGATCGCGGCGATCGTGGGACTGGGTTACGGCGCGATCAAGCACGGCGTCGACGCCTTGAGCGCCGCCATCCTGAGCTCGGGCGACATCGGCCTGTTCGTCTATGGCCTGCTCAATCGCCTCCTGATCGTCACGGGCCTGCACCACATCTTGAACAATGTGGTCTGGTTCGTGATAGGCGACTATCACGGCGCGACCGGCGACCTTAATCGGTTCGCCGCGGGCGACCCCACCGCCGGCGCCTTCATGGCCGGCTATTTCCCGATCATGATGTTCGGGCTGCCGGCCGCCTGCCTCGCCATGTACCACGCAGCCCCCCCGTCCAGACGCGCCGCCGTGGGCGGGATGTTGCTCTCGCTCGCCCTGACCTCGTTTCTGACCGGCGTGACTGAGCCGATCGAGTTCAGCTTCATGTTCCTGGCGCCCGTCCTGTTCGCGCTGCACGCCGTTTTGACGGGGGCGGCCATGGTCGTGATGGATGTCTTGAAGGTGAAGCTCGGATTCGGCTTTTCGGCCGGTCTGTTCGACTATGTGCTGAACTTCAACAAGGCGACGCGCCCGCTTCTTCTGCTGCCCGTCGGCGCTTTGACCTTCGCCCTGTATTACGGCCTGTTCCGCATCGCCATTCAGCGGTTCAACCTCAAGACGCCCGGCCGCGATGACGAACCGATGGCGACGGGCGCTGAGCCGACGATAGCGTCAAGTCGCGGCGAGGCCTTCGCCGCGGCCTTGGGCGGCGCGGCGAATCTGGTGGTGATCGACGCCTGCACCACGCGGCTCCGGCTGATCATCGACGATGCGTCCAAGATCGACGAAGCGCGTCTGAAAACGCTGGGCGCGCGCGGCTTCGTCAAGCCGTCGGAGAAGGCCTTCCAGGTCGTGCTGGGCCCCATCGCCGACGACGTCGCCCGCGAGATTCGCGCCGCGGCGGCGTCAGAGCCCCGCGCGGTTATCGCTGCCGGCGATAAGACAGTGGCGGCGCCGCTGCGCGCGGCCGAGCCCCCGGCCAAACCTCTATCGGCCGAGTCGCTCGGGCGGGCGCAGGCGCTCCTGGCGGCGCTTGGCGGAGAGGCTAATGTCCTGGGCGTCCAAAGCCAATCCAGCCGGCTTCGACTGGACCTGAACGATGCCGCCATCGTCGACGCCGACCTCCTGAAGCGCGCCGGCGTGCGCGCAGTGGCGCCCATCAACGCCCGGTGTCTGCATCTCGTGATGGGGCCAGACGCCCAAAACGACGGCGCGGCGCTGGCTGCGATCCTGCCAAGTCGTTGATATAATTATTATTGGGATTTTGAACCCTTCCCCCTCTTATGGGGGAAGGGCAGGGATGGTGGGCCGCGCGCGACGACGGGGCGAACAGCTCCCAAGGCGCCGCCTCCCGTGCGTTTTTGGCAGAGGTCGGTGGATAGATCCCCATCCCCTGCCCCTTCCCCCATAAGAGGGAGAAGGGAACTCAAGCTCTTCACTGACTGTCGTTCAACTCCGCCACAAGGTCGTAGGCGTCGCCGCGGTAGTAGGAGAGGGTGAATTCCGAGGCGCGGCCGTCTTTCAAGAAACCGCGTCGCTCGATCAGGAGCCCGGCGTCGCCGGGGGAGACGTGAAGCGCCTCCGCCTGCTCGGCCGTGAACGCCACGGCGCGCAGGCGTTGAAGCGCCCGGGTCGGTCGGTTGCCCGCCCGATCCAGGGCGGCGTAGAGCGAATGCTCCACCGCTTCCAGCGAGGGAAGGCAGTAGGCGGGGACTGTGGAGTATTCCAGCGCCATCGGAATATTGTCGGCGTAGCGCACCCGGTGGAAGCGATAGACCACCGCGCCGGGCGACAGGCCGAGCGACAAGGACTCTTCCGGCGTCACCGTGCCGACCGAGCGGTTGACCCAGACGCTGTGCGGTTTGCGACCGCGCGAGATCATGTCCTCGGAAAAGGACGACAGCTTCGAAAAACTCTTCTCCACCCGATGGCCAGCGACAAAGGTGCCCGCGCCGCGGCGGCGATTGAGCAGGCCCTCCTCGACCAGCCCTTCCAGGGCCTTGCGCACGGTGATCCGCGAGATCGCAAATTCTTCGGCCAGATCGCGCTCGGGCGGAATTGCGCTTTCCGGCGGCAAGAGGCGTTGGGTAATGGCGTCGCGCAACAGCCGCTGAAGCTGAATATAGAGCGGCGCTGAATCGCCTGCCGCCAAGCTTCCGATGATTTCAGAAAACGACATTGTGGACCTTCAACTCAAATTCCAAAGGGCGGCGCACAGCTGATCCAGCAGGCTCCGTCACGAAGGCCCGCCCATGGGGTTTATCCCGTTCAAGGCGCGCAGCAAGTCTAAGACACGCTCAGCCTGCGTTTCCTTCATCTGCGTCGGATCGATTCCGAGACGCCCGTGGAGGCGCTCCCCAGACGGGGCGGCGCCCGCCTCACGCGTCGCGCTGCACGAGGCGTGAACCTCGCGCACGCCGGTCAAGCGCACCAGTTCGACGACATTGTCCGCCGTGACGCCGGCGCCGGCCATGATGGCGATGCGGCCGGCGGCGCGGGCGACCAGGTCGGCGATGCGCTCGCGCCCCTGCCAGGCGCTCGAGGCGCCGCCTGACGTCAGGATGCGTTCGAACCCAAGCTCTATCGCCGTCTCCAAGGCGACATCGAGCTCCGGCGTGACATCGAAGGCCCGATGCAAGGTGCAGGGGAGGCCGTCGGCATGGTCCAGCAAGCGCCTCAGCGCCTCGTCGTTCAACTCGCCGTTGGGCCGGGAGACGCCGAGGACGAGGCCGTCCAGCCCGGCGCGCCGAACCGCGTCGATATCGCGGCGCATCAGGTCCAGATCGTCGGCGTTATACTCAAAGTCGCCCGGACGCGGCCGGATCATGACATAGACCGATGTCCCACACCCCGCGGCGCGCGCGATCAGGCCGGGCGACGGTGTGAGGCCCGCCAAGGCGAGCGCAGAGCAAAGCTCGATCCGGTCGGCGCCCCCTGCGACAGCCGCGACCAGACTGGCGGCGCTATCGATGCACACCTCAAGGCGAATTGCGCGAGACCGGGGCGTCCGATCCGCGTCGCTCAGAGCTACTACGCCGGCGCCTTGGGACGGAGCTGCTGTATCCGTTGCTGTCAACTTGCGGCTCCTAACACATCGCATCCTTTCAATCTGTCGCCGCGCTTTCCAGGGCTCTCCAGACGCGCTTGGTCTGGGCGACGGGTCTTTGGCGCATGGGCGTGGACCGGGCCGCGGCGAGGTTACAATCGATGCAGCCTAACTCAGTCCTATGGCGACTATAGAGCAATGGAAAATACCAAAACAGCCCAACAGGTCCTGTCGTCGCCTAAGAATTAGGCTGGATTTTGCGCAGCGATGCAATGCGGCGCCCATGAGGCATTCCGCCTCATCTGAAGACTAATACACTGAAAAAAATGAATTTTTTAAGTGCTCCGCAGCCGCCTCAGGGCTGTGAACGCCTAATCGATTACCAAATTACGATAAGATTGTGACGCGCCCACAAAAATGGAATTGACGGATTGGGATATCCAACCCTACGTTAGGTCGCATCATAGGTTCTATTAGAGAACCTTGTGGATATGAATTGGTTATATCTCATTGGCGCGCGCTCATCGGCGAGCCGCGTCTTGGCCAAGGCGCCGACGACGTCGTCTGCGTACTTTGAAGCAGGGGGAATGAATAGATGAACTTGAGGCGGAATGCTTTGGTAACGACGGCCATGGCCGGTGTGTTGTTGGCGACCGCTGGCGCGGCCCTGGCGCAGACGGCGCCGGCGACGACCGGCGCCGCGGCGGCCCCTGTAACGACCTTGAACGAGGTGGTCGTCACCGGCATTCGCCGCAGCCTTGAGAAGTCGCTGGATGTGAAGAAGCGCTCCGACGACGTGGTTGAAGTCGTCAGCGCTGAAGCTATCGGCAAATTCCCCGACACGAACCTGGCCGAATCCCTGGCCCACCTGCCTGGCATTTCGGTTGACCGCCAGTTCGGCGACGGCGACCGCGTCTCGATCGACGGCACGGACCCCGCCTTGAACCGCGTCTTCATCGACGGCCACACGATCGCTTCGGCGGACTGGGGCGGCGATTCACAAGATAAGGATGGCCGGAACTTCAACTATTCGTACCTGTCGCCCGACTTCGTGTCTCAGATCGAAGTCTATAAGAACCCCGAAGCCCGGATCGACGAGGGTAGCGTCGGTGGCACCGTCGAAGTATTGACGCGCAAGCCGTTTGATTTCGACCCCAACACCATCTTTGTGTCCGGTGGTTATAAGTATAACGACCGCTCATCGCAGGGCGACGCGACAGCCTCTCTTGCCTATAGCTGGAGAAATCAGGACAGCACGATCGGCGCCTTCGTCGCCTATAACCATAGTGATGAACACCTGGATCGGGCAGGTGTCGAATATTATGGCTATAGCTACGGCTCAGACTTTCTTAACATCTTCAACGGTCAGATTGAGGGCACGAAAAATCCCGGCATGACGATCAACGGTCAAGCCGCCACTGCCGCAAGCGAGTTGTTGCTCGATAAAGCGCGCTATCCGCTCTACACGAGCTACTCCGACTTCCAGCAAACGCGCGATCGTGACAGCGTCAACGCAGATATTTCTTGGAAGCCTACGCCGACGCTGCAGTTCGATCTCAGCGGCATGTATATCGGCGGCAATTATAACAACTTTAGCCAGGCGGCTTATAGCTACAACGTGCAAACTTCGCGCGCGACGAACGCCAACGTGTCGGACGGCGTTGTCAATTCCGCCAGCTATGAAGCCGGCCCCACTGGCTCATCGACCTGGAACGGCGAGCTTGACGAAAACTATCGCGTCACCGCGCTGGATAACTACTATATCGACTTGGCCTATAAGTGGGACGTCGATGGCTTCAAGGTGACAGGCGACGCCGGTTACACGCGGGCGACCGGTGGAACCAATCCGGAATATGAGTTGAACTGGCGGACTCTGTCGGGCTTTACCTACGGGTTCAATGGGCCGCAAGCCTCCCTCAACTATACAACATCTCCAACTAGCCCCAATTTCTGGCTGACGGAGTACAATCAGGCGATTAACGCCCCAACAAAGTCAAACTACAATCCGGTGGTTCCTGGCTACAACAATGGCCAGCCCTTCCAGGGCTTCCAGGTTGGTGGCATCGCCAGAGATCAATATGCTGACGGCGAAGTGTACGGTAAGGTCGATGTCCAGCGTGATGTCGACTGGGGTATTATCGATAAGGTGCTCTTCGGTGGTAAGTATTCCGCGCACGACAATTCTTACGTTGAGCACGATTCTGAAACCTATGGATTGGTTTCAGGGGGTCAGTTCAGCGTTGGCACACTCGGCGTCACAACCGCGCCTACCAGCTTGTTCAGCGGCGTGGGCGCCACCGGCAATGCGACCGACTTTGCAGGCGCGACGACCTCAGAGGTGATCAAGCTCCTGAACAGCTTGCCGACAAAGTATAATCCGCTCTCGACCGCGACATACGGCGTGCTTGAGGATACCGGCGCCGTCTATGGCGAAGCGGATTTCAAGGGACCGCAGTACCATGGCAACTTCGGTATTCGGGTTGTCGATACGCAGGATAAATCTGAATACTTCTTAAGCACTGATGGCGGAAATACCTATGTGCCGGCATCGACTACGACGAGCTATATTCGCCCGTTGCCGTCGTTTAACTTCACCTACGACGCCACCAAGGATCTCCTGTTCCGCTTCGGCGCCGCAGAGGTCATCGCTCGGCCGCGTTATAGCCAATTGGCGGGGTCCTATTCGCTCAGCACGATTCAACCTGGCGATACAAACGCCGGCGAAGCCGGCACTGCGGGCGGTGGCAACCCGAAACTGAAGCCTTATGACTCGATTGATTACGAAGCAACGACGGAATGGTACTTCAAGAAGAACTCGCTCCTTGAGGGTGAAATCTTTTACCGTGACGTCAAGAGTTACGTCCTGACTGTGACCAACGTTCAAACCCTATACGATCCGTTCTATCAGGAGTCGGGCTCTTATCAGGTTAACGCGCCGGAAAACGCTGGACACGCCTCGGTGACGGGTGTCTCGGGTACCTTCTGGTACGACATTGGCTGGGGTTTCGGGATCCAGACGAATGCGACCT
>Ga0116229_10013012_pt1 | contig 11859 bp, 6 predicted proteins | sample S1TSphgellanicum_3_FD_87313 | JGI IMG/M metagenome (GOLD analysis project Ga0116229, IMG submission 87313) | Host-associated microbial communities from peat moss isolated from Minnesota, USA - S1T2_Fc - Sphagnum magellanicum MG | ecosystem: Host-associated > Plants > Peat moss > Unclassified... | reverse complement strand
GACGGTAGCCAAGCCATCTTCGGAGGACGAAGCTGTGACACCGTGGAGTATGTGCCGTCCAAAGGAGCTCCTGTCTACATTCCTCTAATCGCAAATGTAAATTGCAACTCTCTCTCTCTCTCTCCCCCTTACTCTTGATTCTTTCTGCTGATTCTCGAGAGATTCCTAATTTCGCTACCCAAGTGTTATTATGATCGCCCGAGTCTAGCTCGCAATTATATGTGAGCCTTCAAGCTCTGATCAAAGTCGACTTGCATGGATGTGGGCCTGTTGCTGCAGACAAACGATGCACAAAACGACAATCTGTATCCTTACGTGCATTTGCTACCCAACAACCAGCTCTTCATCTTCGCCAACAGGGATTCCATCCTCTTCGACTGGAACACCAACACGGCAGTGGCCAACCTCCCCGCGATTCCAGACGAGCCCAGAAACTATCCGTCAGCCGGGAGCTCGGTGTTGCTACCATTGTCGGGATTCAACGGATGGGGAGGTCCGGAAATTCTCGTGTGCGGCGGAGCCACCTACGGTGCCTTCCTCAACCCCGCAGCCGGGCTGCCTGCCTCCATTACATGCGGACGCATTGCACCTCTAGATGCAGCTCCTGCCTGGGCCATGGAGAACATGCCCTTGAGACGCAACATGGGCGACATGTTGCTGTTGCCGGATCGCAATGTCCTAATCGTCAACGGAGCCGCCAATGGAGCTCAAGGATGGGGCAATGCACAGAACCCCGTGCAAACCCCCGTGCTCTACAACCCTAATGCTGCTGCCGGGACACGATTCCAGACTTTAACTGCCACCGACATTCCACGAGTCTACCATTCCACCGCGAATGTCCTACCAGACGGTCGTGTTCTGATCGCCGGTAGTAACACCCACCAATTCTACACCCTGACCGGCTATTTACCGACGGAACTCCGTATTGAGGCTTTTTCACCACCCTACCTTTTCGGTGCTAGGCCCGTTATTACCGACGCTCCCGGTGAATTGGGCTACGGTCAGGCTTTTACTCTTACCATCGATGGCGGTAATCCGGATTTCATCGATCTCAATTTCCTGAGCGCTCCTTATTCCACTCACTCCTTTTCTCAGGTAGTTACTTACTTAATTACTGACTCTTCTGTGCATGGTTCAATTGAGAAATTTTCAGTATTTTTTTTAAAATTTCTGACGAATTGGTGATTTTTTTCACAAATTTAGGCCCCCAAAAATAATAATAATAATAATAGTCTAGGTTTTATTACTCACCAATTTTATTTTATTTTTATTTTTGAAAAACTCACCATATTGTATATTAAATCATAGTATTATGCAGCTTATGGATGGTCATGGTGACTCACTAGTTTGGCTACATCACAAAATTGAACCAAATTTTTTCTTCTAAATAATTGTAATTAAAACTACAAAACTTGGGTGTGTCATAAAGCACATTCTTATGATGTCGGGAAGCCAAGAATTGGGGTTTAGGCAACAAACCCTAAACCCAACAAACTCTCATTCGACCAGAGTGTTTTGTTCTCATCATCCTTTGGTCTTTTGCAATGGATGTACTACAGGGGCAAAGATTATTGCAGCTCAACACCGCAACCCCAGCTGCTGTAGGAGGTGGTACGTATACTGTGAGCACCACAGCACCACCCAGTTCTGTGATCGCACCCTCAGCTCACTACATGTTGTTTGCTGTCTCCAACGGTGTTCCCAGTACAGCCAGTTGGGTTCATATCGGTTAAAATCTCATTTGGCCAATTTTGAGATCCCAGAAGCAAACTCCACAATTGTGAGTTTTTTTTTTTTTGGGTCAAATTCAAAAAGGACAAAAGAACGAAGAAGAAGAAAGATCACTCCACTCAATGATCTGCTGCACTAGAAATCGCTTCATAAAATATTATGTGGAACTTAGATCAAACTTCGCCTTATGGGATTATAAAATTTTGACAAATTATGAACAATAAAGAAGTTTGAATGATCAGTCTTAATGCGTGGCTTCCTGGCAGTAAAATTACACTGCTTGTTTGACTCATGTTGAACACTTCAAGCCTTGTACATAGATAGATAGATAGGTAGATACCAAATAGTAGATAGATACTCAACAGAAAGATTTTTAAAGAGATTTAGTTATTACGTTATAGGCCTGCTAGAGGCTGCAGGATCACAATTTTATAGTTATAAGTTTTGTGCTGCCTAATCTTCTCTCACTTTTTGTTCCTCAAGATTTTGAGGCCCAAAATGAGTAGAAAGAGTTTCCGAGGAAGCAAAACAAGGCTGGAGAGCCACCTATTGTATGGGGATTTTGAGTCACAAGAATCCCTGCCAAAGATGTGTGTGGATGAATAAAGTCCTGCTTTTCCTTCATTTCTTTTATCATATTTGAACATTTCCTATCATGGAAGGTTGTATCCAGGAGTTAAGTTATCATGATAAACATTTGTAACATATATCTCTCCTTCATGTGGCGCCTCAAATTGAACGGGTCATGGTGTGGTCTTCGTGATAAGAGCATATCTCCTTCATGTTGCACTTCAAATTGAATGGGTCATGGTGTGATCTTCATGATAAGAGCATCTCTCCTTCATGTTGCACTTCAAATTGAATGGGTCATGGTGTGGTCTTCATGATAAGAGAATCTCTCCCTCATGTTGCACTTCAAATTGAATGGGTCATGGTCTGGTCTTCGTGATAAGAGCATCTCTCCTTCATGTTGCGCTGCAAATTGAACGGGTCATGGCACAGTCTTCGTGATAAGAGCATCTCTCCTTCATGTTGCGTTTCAAATTGAATGGGGTCATGGTGTGGTCTTTGTGCATCTTGTCCAATCTTGGAAGGGTATCTACTTTGACAGGTAAGAACCACCGGTTCCAGTTCTGGTTAGCAAAGAGTCAAACCTGAACCAAATCTGATTTTCAGACCCAAAAATAGGAACCTGAACCAAATGTTATTTTCTTAAAGAACCAGACCTGGAACCAGGTTGCCGGTTATATTTAATTGTGGAACTGGAAGCAAGATAGTTTTGATTTATGTTTTAAACTGGAACCAAAGGTTCTTCATAAAAAGTCAGGAACCACCCAACACAGGTCGAGTCCCACAGGACCAGTGTTGTTGGTCTGGTATCAATTTTTGAACATACCAGCCTAGTCCTGGCATCAGAATTTTTATTTTGTTTTTCATACTAGGCTAGTACTGGAATTGGGCTTCTTTTAAAAACTTTCATGCCAGTCTGGTCTTGGTAAGGATTGGGTCCAAGACTGATTTTTGGCTGGTACGAAGCAGGTATATACCTGGTATTGAGATTGATACAAACCCATTACAAGGCCGGTATTACCTCAGGTCCCTACCAGGCTAGTTTAGGTATAAGGCCGGTATTGCCTCAGCTTGTACCAGACTGGACGGGTCCTTGCCAGCAGTGTTGATACCAATGCTGATACCCAGTGCAGTCCTATGTACTAGACCAACACAGGTCCTGTGTCCTGTCCAGGAATAGCTTCTATAAGGATATAGCTTCATTGAATTTTCCTTCTTAGCGCTGAAGCTCCCAACTTGGAAGGTCTTTGGCAAGATATTCCAGTTAGGATTTGTTCAGGAGTTGGTGATACAAAGGAACTTGTGTGTGTAAACTCCCTATGACTATATTAATCAATTGGTTGAACACCCAACAACTACAATTTTATTCCCATTTTGAACCTTGATATTTGAAGTCTCAACTAGTTCCCAACACAGTACCAGACAACATGAAAATATCTACAGTTACCATTGCAGAACCTCAAAAAACTCCATTAGGACTCATGCTAGCACTCCTTGACATCAGACCTGACATTGTTGGCCATTAGGTTGGACTGTACCCAAAAAGGAGGGGGATTACAGCATTCAATCCCTTCTCTCTGTCCTCAAAAACCTGCTGTTGCTTGACTCAACCCAGAATCTTATGCACGTCTTTCCTCAAACAGGCAGACTATAAACTCTCCTTTCAGGGATACTTGTTTCTATCTTCTACACACCACACAAAAGAAAAAAACAGTTCCTTGGTGGGCTTCCTTGGCGACTGATCTTCTTTTCTTAACCCAATATATTCACTAATTTGCCTGCACAGATTTGCCTGCAAATTTCCATGCGCTGTTTCTACCATTCAACTACTCAATCCACAGCACTATCTTGGAGCTCCAAAACGATGTCAGTTGAGATTCCATGCACATCATAGGGTTTCTAAGTCAAAATGCACAGCAAGAGACTTCAAAAGACTTAATGAACAGACCCAGCATGCATGGATTAACTCTACTGATCAACTTCTATCAAAATTGAGAAACTCACAGCAACATCAAAAATACTTTTTGTCCCTTCACGTTGAGCTCAAAAAATGTCCATGTCCAAGGGTAAATACAGTTCCCAACCTTATATCCCCTTCAACTCTCCAAGCCACACTTTTCTAACAAAACAACAAATTTCTCTTAAACTCCATACCAACAAATCAGCACATTGTGATCAACTTCCAGCACCAAAGAGACTCCACTTCACTCCCCAAAAACAATTACAAGATATCAACTTCTCTCATACACCCACCATCTTTCTTCAACATACTTTCTCTTTCCTGAAATTGCATTTCCACCACCCATCCATCCTGAAGCTTCTTTTCCAAGCTTCCTCAACAAGAATCACCATTGAAGTAAATGAATGCCACCAAAAAGCTTTCAAACTTTTGGGTGACATGTCAAAAACTTTCAAACATATCACCAATCCAAAATCCACATCTCTATTCCAGAACTAGCATTTGTGTACAGGTCAAGTCAATACCCATATTCAGGAGTTGTATCCATTGCTATCAAAACACCATCTATAAGTACAAAAGACAAGCTTGGTTATAAGTTCCAAGTTCCAAGCTTCAAGTGCATGTGAGTTATCTTGCAACTAAAAAACCTTAAGGCATTTGCAACCAATGCATTAAATTTGTATTAGCCCCTCTAGTTGTGGATTTTATTTTTTAAAGAAACTCAACAAGAGCACCTTGCACATTTCATTGTTGTGCATCCTAGTATGCATGGAAGCTCAAGTATGAAGTCAATGCCATTTAAATTCCAAAGAATGGAAAATCATACACTTCCATCATCTTGTAAACACACATGTTGACTATCCAACACCCATTTAAAGTAGCCATTGTACTCAAAACTCATATCACAAGGTCACTTAAGTCAACCATTAAATTGAATCTAGTATACAACACCCATGATTTCAATTTTTTACAAATTTGTGACATATTTTCCAAATTTCTGTGATTGGTGAAAGGTTTTGGTAATTCAAAGGCATAAGGGAAAAAGGCCACTTTGGACCAAGAACCCCTCCCACTCCCCCACCCCAAGAAGTCACTGGAATACAACTTCAATTTGTTTTAAGCGAATGATTTCTTATTTACTTTCTTTTCTCTATCGGCTCCTTGTTGGCACTGGCCCTGAACAACTTGTTAGTCATTCTTGGAACCAACTTCCAACTACACTGCACATACCTTGCCAACAATAGAATAACTTGAATTGCTGTAAAACATTCCAGGACTGAAAATGAGACCTTCTTCCTCTTTCCCTATGAAGGAGGTTTACCTCAAATAAGACCGGAAGGCATTTGGGTCATCAAATGTAGCAGATAAGGAATTGGAAAGATGATAGGTAAAGGAGGTTATTGAAACCATCTCACCATTATCTGCTAGCTTTTGGGAGAAAAAAACACTCCATTGTAGTTCGCAAGGATGGAGAGATCTTTGTTGCCCTTCGGTAGAGTGAGTTGGATACATTTGACAAAATAATTGTACAACCAAACTTGCCATCTCCAAGTTTGGGCCTTTCAAACCTTGAGGAAAAAATATGTACGTCATGTTTTTGAACATGATTACTGACAGAAGTTTTGGACCTAATTGCCATATATACATTAACACCATATCTTGTGAATTGGATTCAAGAGAACTTTGCTGAAAAAAACTACCACTACTATGAAAGAAATGGGCATTCTTGATGTACCTACCAAGTGAAGAAGCTCAAACACTGTTCCTCACTTCCCATCAATTCTAACAATTGTTGATGCATTGGTATAGCACACCAATTTAGCATCCCTAACTGTTCCGTCACCATCTTGAGAGGTGAAGTTACACATCTTGCCATTTGCATCCTGTGCCCATGTAGATGACAGAGAAGTAAAACCTTTTTTTTTACACTGGTGTTCATGACCATTACTATTTTATGTAATTGTAATCCAGTCCTGGGAAAAGCATAAATTTTTCAGCTTTAAAAATAATCCCAAAAAAAAAAAGAAACAAAAAAAAATTAAACTCCAATCAGATTGCAAAGACGTAGGACCCCGTATGTGATGAGCATGGCAATCCATCCTCCTATCAAGACACGCATTGCTGCTTTTGTCATACTAGCACCACCCAGTTTCGCCCCTATAGCTCCAAAGCCTGCAAGTGCCATTGTTGAGGTCAACACAATGGAAATGATTCTGTATTTGGTTCTGACAATGAAAGAACCTGCTAATAGTGGTATGGCAGCTCCCAAAGAAAATGCCACTGCTGATGCCACTGCTGCTTGCATTGGGTTGGAAAGGTCATCCATGTCAATCCCTAGTTCATCCCGGGCATGTGCCTTAAGAGCATCACCCATTGTTAGCTCCTCAGCCACCTGAGCAACAGCCACCAGACACAATGTTTTGTTAATATGTAATCAGTGCACAAGGTTTGAAATTTTCCAATTGCTGCAAAATAGTCTTACAGGTACCCAAAGAGCTATATGTAAGAATTCAAGTCCCAAGAGCCAGCTATATGTAAGGATTCAGGCTATGGCCATTCCAGAAACTCCCTTCTTCTTACCCTCCTTCCCACTCCTAACACATCCACACACAATACATACCTTCTTCATATTGGTGGTGCCACCCAACCTGATCAGCAGCAGCAAAAAAGATTTCTTAATCATGGCATAAGCCATGATTAGCATGAGAACAGAATTGGAGTGAGATCAGTTGTTACCTTCTTTGCAAGGCTGTAGGAGAGACCTCGTCCAACATAGATTTGTGTCAGTTCTTCAAGTTCCCTGGCCTGAGCCTCTGGCCCTTTCATGTGCTCCTGCATAATATTATCATTATAAGCCAAACATGAATTCATTAGGGTGAGAAAAGAAAGGAGGAAAAGAGTAGCACCCTTTCGGTCAAGATGCTTGCCAATTTTTCTAAGACATCTTCTCTTTTTCCTTTCTTTCTTGGGGCTCTTCCTTCAAGGAACATTGGCTACAATAATAACAAAATTTTAGAACCAAAAAAAAAAAAAGTTTGGAGAGAGAGAGGAAGTTTAGATGAAAGATATTATTACAATACCTGGCGTTCCTTTTCAACATCAGCCAGCTCAGAATCTCGTTGTGAGAACACAGACACAAATTCTCCAATGGCCATACTGCAAGCTCCTGCAACTAAGCCGGCTAGCCCACTCACCACCATAGACTTGACATCGTTGTTCACAGCTCCAACTCCCAGCATCAAAGAAGCAACAGAGATCAACCCATCATTTGCACCTAAAACCATGGCTCTCAGCCATGGGGATCGATGTGAGTAGTGTTTGTGGTCACATGGCATAAGTGGGGGTGGTACAACATCTAATTCACTCCTTTCAACGCCATTACTATTATTGTTGTTGTTGTTATTTGAAACCTCTGATTCCAGCTTCACTGGAGTAGCTGATTCAAGGTCTAGTACTACAACACTCAAATCCCCAAACCCATTTCTCTTGATCGCCTCTTCTCCTCTCGGTTCTTCACCCATTGTAATTTTCCCAACTAATTCAAAAACAAGCCCTGGTTTGAGCCCTTCCTTCTGTTTTCAGCCAGCCTGCCGGCTCGCTGCAACACACACTCCACCAAACAAACCCCTTTCTTGGAGAACCAGCAGCAGAAGAAGAAGACCTCTGAACCTTGACCCCAGTTTTACCCCTCAAAATCCAAAACAACCAGAATTTCACAAATAGCAGGTCAAAAAATGAAAAAAAAAGGACCGGTTATTAAAAAAGAATTGTATGGGTGAAGAAGAGATCAAAGAAACTGAGTTCAAAACAAGGTCTCAATACAAAAGACCAAATCACGGGGATCTTGAACCGAAAGCATATGGAGTATGGATCAAGAAAATCCCCAAAAAACGGGGGGGGAAAAAACGAGAGCCCCAAAACAAAAAATCCAAAAAAGAAACTCCCCAAAAAAAGCTTTGAAAGCCGAAACTAAGCTTTTGTGTATTGCGGCAAACCCGATCGAAAGCGCTGTTGCCGTGGTTGCGATTTCTGCAGAGCAAACTCAGAAATCCCAGAAAGCCAAAGAGACAAAGAGCAAGAGAGACAGGACGCTGAGCGAGAGAGATCGAAAAAGGGAGCGTAGCTGTGTGTTAGGCACGCGCCTAGTCTTACGTGGCGGATTCCGATGCCCATGTTTGAGCGAAATGAATTCCAGGCAGTGGTGATCGTGGGATGCATTCTCCGCCAAAACCAACGGTTGAAAAGGAAGCGAAAAGTGCAAAGGAGGAGTGTGTTGACCTCACGCCTCACGCAATCCCTAATCATCTAGAAGCAGCAGTTGATTTTTAGGAGGGAAAAAGGAGGCCGGAAAAAGTGGGGGGAAAAAAGGCCAAATTATTACACACAGGGTAAAACAGTGACCTGTTTAAACATTGGAGAACTTCTGGTCAGACAGAAGTCACTTGTTATTCACTTCTACTTACACTGCTGCCACCAACAACACCACTCATCGCCTCCTCCTCCTCCTCCTCCTCCTCCTCCTCTGCCTACTAGTGCCTAGTGCCTACTACCCCACTGCTTAACCTAGTACCCACCTACTAGTGTTTGTTTTTTCTTTTTTTTTATTCGTGACACATTTTTGGCTAGCTGAAATTTAACAATGAAAATAGCAAAATTAGTCGAATTTACACTAGAAAACTCTAATTTTTCCTCATTTTTGCCTAATTTTTCCCAATTTTTCCCATTTCCTTTGTTGAAAATTGGCGAAATTTAGGCAGGAAAAAAAACACTGGTACCTACCCCTCCCCCCCCTTTTCAAAAACAAATAAAAATTTTAAAGGATTTTTGGACTTTTTTTTTCTCTTGGTGAATTTTCTTATCTTGGCGAATTTTTTTCAGAAAAATGAGAATATACACGAAATTTTTGTGATTTTTTTCGCCATTTTTCGAAATAAAAATAATAAAAATCAGCCACATCTAGACCTAAGTACTTCCTAGATCGCCACTTGTTGCACTACTTTTTTTCAAAATGCTACAGCCCACCCTGCTAGGACAGTTGTCATTTAATGCTAATTAATGCCGGGGATCCTCGACAATGGACCTACGTCATGAATTTGAAACCCCAAAAAACAAAAAAAAAAAACCCTGATTGTTCCTCATGAGTACTAGGATTTTATTTTCATATCAAAAATTTGTCGAATTTTTCCAAAATAGTTACCAAAATTAGTCGACTCTATAGTAGAAAAACACAATTTTTTTCAATTGTTTCCTGATGGGCGGATCACTGTTGCCTGCTTATTATGCAAAGGTTTGTACAATAGACCAGAAAGGAAGTGGGTTTGTTCAAATAGCCTTGGGGGCTCTTAGGGGAGGCCAAAGTGAGTGCTTGCTCACCTTGGTTGGGGTTCTCTTGGGGGAGGCCAAAGTGAGGGCTTGCTCACCTTGGTTGGGGTTCTCTTGGGGGAGGCCAAAGTGAGCGCTTGACACCTTGGTTGGGCTTCTCTTGGGAGAGGCTCAAGTGGGTGTTTGGTGAACTTAGGGGCAGCTCTTGGGGGAGGCCCTTGCTCGTCTTAGTTAAAGTTAATTTTAGTTACTTTTGAAAGGATGTAGGTACCTCGTCGATGCTTGTTATGCAAAAGGGTGTATCACCCGGGTTTTTGTGCAAAAGTGCGTTGTGATGTCAACAATTGGACATCACCCATTATTGTTAGATAACTTTGAGGTCTCTTGGGGGAGGTCCAATTGATGATGATCTTCGGGTCTCTTGGGGGAGGCCGAAGCAAGTGTTTGATGACCTTAGGGGTACCTCTTTGCAGACGCCCTTGCTCATCTTTACCAAAGATTCACAGTTATTACCAGTGTGGGGTGGGATTTTATTTATTTTTAAATATTTTTGCTAATAGTTGGGTCCAGGTATTTGAAAATAAAAAATTAAAAGAATCGCCTGCCTGGGTCCAGTACTTCTATTTCTAGGAGATTAAAAAAATCACTGGGGTCCTAGAAACTCACAGAGCAGCAATTAGGAGCTGAGGGTGAAGGTTAGGGTGTGTGATTAACTGAGTAGAAGGCTTGATTCTTTAATAAAAACCCAATGGGTACAAGAAGGTTTTTTTATGAAAGCTTTAGGAAGACCTTTCAAAACACATGTATGATCTTCAACAATGTCTTACAAAGCCAGGTTTTTTTGTCGAATCTTTTAAGACTTTGACAAACAGGTTTAAATCTTTTAAGCTTACAAGGCAAGCTGTTGACATTGTAAGACTACACTCATGTTTTTGCAAGCTTGAACACATGGATCACCAAAATGTACAAGCAGGAATCGCAATTGAGAATGCTTATTGATTATTTGTAACAGCTAAGAAAACTTGAAGAGTTTTTTTTTTTTTTTGCAATCCAACTATGGAAAGATAATTGATCCAGGTTTTTGAGAGACACCTTACATTGTTATTCTCCCCAGGTAGGGTCCATTATGAATATTTAAATTTTTAAATTCATCAGTTATGAGACAAGGATGAGTGTTACCTTTCAAAAAATGCCTGTTATGAGGGGGTCCAGGTTTTTGAAAAAGTAAGACCTGGTGGGCATATATGCATCTACCCAGTTGGATGCCCAATTATACCCGGCACAAAAACAAATGCCCACCCAACACTGGTTATTACCTTGGGCTACATTCATGAATTGTTTGATTCGAGGCTTTAGGGTTTGTTTTGTTTTCAGTTGGGATAGGTAGGCCTTCAATGAAGTGGCACCTAAGTTTTGGTACACCAATTTTTTTTGGGTTTGCTTCTAAACACTATTATTATGTAAGATAGAAGCACCTAAATCCATGAAAATAAGCCTGTTGTAGCTTTTAGGGTCAGTTTCCACCTGGACAAAAATATTATTATTATTTATTTATTTTTATAAATTCGAAAAAAAAATCATGATTTATTATGAGATTTTCATATGAGAAGTGAGAATATTCAGAATTGTAGCCTGCCATAATTATGATGATTTTCAACACCTCAGCTTCATATTTTCACAAAAATTTGTTTCACTATTTTGAAAATTATTTAATGACAATAGGCTAAAATATCTAGGGTTGGTATCAAATGAATTAGACTTCAATTTTACTTGAACTCTTTTTTCTTTTATTTTTCCCCTTAAATACAATACATTATATCGTTCCTTATATCCCATCCTTCCTTTAGACTAAGTCAAAATCACAGAGTCCAAAATTTAACATTTCCTGGGACAAATATAGCAACTAGAATTCAAAGAATTTGAAGGTGCAAGTGCAGGTGCTGGTTCATTCAAAAGGCATCAAAATACTTTAGCTCTTTTCTCATTGCCAAGTTTTTCAGTTGCAGGAGCAGCAGCAGAAGAAGGTTCCTGAAAACTGCATCCCCAAGTCACATAATCATCATGCTTCTAGATAATGCAAAGTCTAGTATAAGCTTTCAAAGAACTTTTGTTGATGGAATAACCATTTTTTCACTCAAGGCAAAATAAACACAACCCATATCATACTTTCAAACCTGTCTTTCATGTTTGTCAAACCTGATAATATGCATGAAGGTATTGTTTTTATTGGTGGGGGGTTGAGTGTGGGGACCATGCAATACATCTTGTGCGGCATT
>Ga0116229_10013010_pt1 | contig 11860 bp, 6 predicted proteins | sample S1TSphgellanicum_3_FD_87313 | JGI IMG/M metagenome (GOLD analysis project Ga0116229, IMG submission 87313) | Host-associated microbial communities from peat moss isolated from Minnesota, USA - S1T2_Fc - Sphagnum magellanicum MG | ecosystem: Host-associated > Plants > Peat moss > Unclassified... | reverse complement strand
TCATTGAAAAGGTCTTGAAACGTAGATATCGAAAATGGCCTCGCATTGGCCATTCGGACATCTACAGCCCAAGTTACGGGCAAAAGAAGGGCTGGGAGTCAAACTGGTAGTTTGACTCCCGACCATTAAAAGTCGGGAATCGACCTCTTCTCGACGTCGCCTTGAAGAGTGCGACATGGCGTTGGAAAGCTCTCGACGAGAGCTACAACTTTGCTTTAGGACTCGTCCCAATCCAAGTTCGGGGCGAGGAGTTATGGCCGTTCAAAGTTTTGAGAGTCTAGTCGGGACAGTTTCGGGACTCCATTTCGAGAGTCCCAACAAAATGTGCCATTTGGATGAAGCCTTAGCGACCAGCTGTAGAGAATACTATAGGGAGTAAGGTGGTGGCTTACTCCCAAATCCGGGCCGTGGTGAGTCTTGTGTGTCCAAGTGCCCGTGGCAAGTCCCAACACCCAAGGGTGTCCCGAATGCTAAACTAACCCTTTTTGATTGGTTTTTGAATGTAGATTCACACGAGCTAAACTAGTCCCTCTTCCTAGTCTAATCCTTGGGCTCCCAACTCGACCCTCTACCCCATTTTAGAATTGGAAGCCGGGAGCATGCTACTAAGTCACAATTTTCGCAACTTGACTTTGTGAAACCCTCGAGTGGGTTTCACCCCGTGACTTGGGAGCACATCATGTATGGTTTCCAAAATAGACCTTTTCAACTATTCTTTGGCTTCCCAATCTGTTGTAGATTTGTTCTTCTTTGGCTTTCAATCTTTAAACATTCGTTATTCACTTGTTTTACTTAGAGTGGTAACATTGACATCCACCGTGTTGACTGAGGCAATAACCATTTTAACTTCAGTTACTAGCTTAAATTATGTGGATTGGCCTCCTTTATCCTTGAACATACTTTGCATTTTTTTGAATCTTGGGTAGTTCATGAGTTTGTGACCCACTATTCCACAAATATGACAAGGATAGTTTAGTAATCTTGGAGGTTTACCAGCTTGAGTGGTAGCTTTAGTAGCAGCTACAGTAGGTTCCTCCTTCTTACTTTTGCAAGTCTGCACATGATTTGTGCAATAATAATTAGTACAATACATACTTTGTTTTGTGGTTGTTTAGTTTCCCACAGTTACATTGTTTGTCACTATGGTTTTGGTATAGAAAGTGTACTTTATGCTTGAGGCACATAAATACCTTTTTCACATATTAACGCCGACTCGTTGTGTTGTTGCAAAGTCTCAAGTTTCATTCCCATAGTGGTAATGCATAAATAAGACTATAATCTTCATCAAAATATTGTGGTTAAAAAATTGTTAGTAGTAGGTGTTTGTAAACTATTAGCCAATTTTAATAATATTTCATAGTACACCTTTACTCTTTTTATGGATTCCTATTTTAGGTTCTTTAGCTATAGATAGACATGTTCATCATTCTGTACTATTCAATAACGTTTACAAAAAACTTGTTTTAAATCTGCAAATCTATAGTTGGGATTATTTCGTATATAGTTGTTACACCAATTAAATGTGTTGTCTTTCAATGCAAAATTGAACAGATTGGTTATTTCCTCATCTATCATTTCACCATTAGTTGTGATAATGACTTTGAATATTCATACATAAGCATCTGGATCATAGTCTTTTTTATATTTAGGATAATTCAATGGTCTCCTTAAAGACTTGGAATAGGGTATTATAGGTTGCATAGTTGCTATTATAGCACCTCCTAGGGGTTTTGGAGGATCTTCTCCTAGGTCTAATGGCACATATTTAATAATAACTACATTGTGGAAAGGTATTCTTGATAATAAACTTAATGTTATTTCCACATCATAGTCTACTACTATAGGTTTTTTGGTATTAGAACTAGTAGGTATTGTTTTGAAATTATTATATTGGTTTCCTTCTAAAACATTAATAAACTTTGTACAAACTTTATTATACAAAGAACTATTCTTAACTAATTTTGCAAGGATTCCTTCATATTTTATAGATATTGGATATTTGACTAGAGTTATAGGCACATATCTTGTTGAATGTGTAGCCATCATAGGAACTCCTTGCACCCCATCAATAATCATTGTAAGAAAGTGTGGTATTAGCATTCGATGTATTTGTATGCCATTGTTGTTTAATGTTATGGAATCTAATACTACTCTAATCCTTGTTCCAAACATGGACTCTATACTTTTGAAAGTTGCAACTCTTGTGTGGTTTAGAGTAGGATAATTAACCATCATTTTTATTTTCTCTTGCGCATAATGACATGGTCTGGTGAATTGGGGTCTTTTACTTTTTGAAAGGGTCCTCCATACTTCACTTGACTCAATGGTGTTGCATAAATTTTTGTAGTTTTGTAGTTGTGTTGCTATTACCATGTCCTATGGATTAACCAACAAATTGTGATTGTTTCCTAGATTTTGACAATTCTGTGTTTGAATATGGAAATGATTGATCATTGCATCTTATACATCTTGTTCAATAAACGGACAATTTATGAGTGGATGATCTTCATGTTGTTAGAAACTACAACGACTAATAGTGAGTTTGTAGTGCTGATCTCTCTTTTGACCAGATTTACTCCAAACTTGTTCTTTGGGTAATAATTAATGTTTTTTGGCCGGGTTTGATCTTGGATTCACTTGTCTCTAAAACATTCACCCAATCTACGTGCCATACTTCAATACCAACCACCATTATTAATGGAGTGTTGTGTTCAATTTTGTGTTCCTTCTTAGTTTGGTATATTGCTTTAATTGCAAAAGCCTAGTCCTCTAGATCCTTAGTCTATAGTATAATTTTAACATATTGTGGTAATACTTGTTCAACCTCATCATTGTCCATGTTTTCATTACATTCTTCATGGTTTTGTTAGTATTAAAGTGAAACAGATTGCCAAACAGAACCTCTGTTTGTGGATCTTGCTTCCATACCTCCTTGTGGTTTTTGATACGTATGTGATTTGTATAAAGTGCCATGTCTTCAGGTTGATAGACTCATATCTATTTTTTCCTATTCCTTTCATTGTAAATCTATAGGAGTAACCATGGGTGGTGCATTGTTTCCCTATCCTTTTGGTTCAACTTCCAAAGGTTTTGCTTTCATTAATAGCCTCACTTGGACATTGGATCGCTTCATCACTTTGCCAGTGAATGCTTCCCAAGGTTCCATAATTGACGCAGATGGCATCTTGTACCTTGTAGGCCACTCCTTTATCTTGGGTATTATTGGCATGGTATATTGTACTTTTTCTAAAGTATGAAATTGCGTTACATCACTTGTGAACATTAGTTTTCTTTCCACCACATTTTCATCTTCATTCTACAACATAGTTACTTGGTCTAATTGTTTTTACAAACTTCAGGTTACTACTTGATTTACGTTTGTTGCCATCCTATTGTTCTTCCTTGGACATTTTTTTTTGGCCATATATTTAAATCCTTACAATAGTTGTTTGCTCATATTTGTTTCTTCACAAATTTTCCTCACCAATTCTAAGTTTGTAATTTTAAGGAATAAACAAATTTTTTTGCAATAACCTTTCTGTACCTACTACCATACAATAAAACCAAAGTAATACAAAAAAATTCTAACCCCAAATTCATCCCAGGGATGGTCACCAAATGGTAAATCCTAATATTCTATTATTGTTTTAATTACAATTTTTCTATTCTTGTCCATAGTTTTAGTTATACAAAATTTGTATTAAATTTCCAAAGAAATTTTAAGATATTATCTACAACAACATATTTTCACAGCTTAAATATCCACACATTTATGAATCTGTCAAAATGCTACCACAGTTTATTACTCATATTGTTATGAAGAATAAAAAACAAATAAGACCTTATAAAAAAAACTAACCAAAACAAAAGATCCAACTTCATCGTTCCTCAACTCTTTATAGTTCCAAAAACTATTCCATTATATCTCATTCTTCTTTTCAAACTCTTTAGGATAGACCTCTCTTAAAAAAATATTTAAAGCCTCATTCATTTTCATTTTTCCCACCTAAAGCACCATTTGAACTCCACCTTAGCAGTCCTATTCTTAACTACCTTGTATGTATTAAACCTACCTTGTCCAACTTGTCTCAAAATAAACATCATAGTACTTACTCCCTATGTTTATCTAGCTTGATTATTACAGTATAGTCTTGCCTTTAACATTAGCACCAATTGCAAATGGAATATGATATTTGAAACTTCAAACGCCCTTAAAGGTTTCACCTCTCCTTCCCAAGGTATATGGTAATCATTGCTTGTTAAACAATACACAGCCCACACACTTCAAAGGAGAAAGTGAGTTTGGAATGCATGTTCCAATTTTTGTTACCCAACACAATTTAATGACTAAAATGATTCAATGGCCACATTGAATAGTAATTGGGAAAATATTTGGTTGCCCTCAGAATGGTGACTAAATAGTTTTGGTTGCCATAGGCCCACAAGTTTGGTGATAGAAATTTTTTGGTTGGCATCATAATGGCAATTGAAAACTTTTGGTTGCCAACTTTGACAACCAAATCCCTTTCTGGTCACCTTGTTTCTAAAGGCCGACCTTAGCAAGATTGAAAATTTTCTTGCTTTTGTCGTAATAGATGAAACCAATGTGTCAAGACAAATGTCAACATGATGCTAGTCATAAAATGGCCACATCAAATCCATCATGATGATCTTAAAAAATATACTTAATTTTTTGAAGAATTTTTTAAAAAGGTCTTCATAAGATATTTTTAATGTTTTTTTAAATTTCTAAAAAGATCCATGAAAAATATGCTTAAAATTTAAAAAAATTCCTAGAAAGACTTTTGAAAGAATATGTTGAAAAATTTATAAAAGATTTTGAAAAGATCCATGAAATATAGGCTTCAAAGTTTCAAGAAAATGTAGAATTAATAGAAGCTCGGAAAAGAAGTTTTGAGAGGTTGACAAAATTTTCTAAAAATCATGGTTGATGAAAGCTTTTAGAAAACATGGTTGATGAAAGCTTTTAGTAGATGTGCTGGGTGTAAGTTTTTAGATTTTTTTAATAATATAAACTTATAGAAAGCTTAATGGTGAAACTTTCCAAAAGGTTGATGATCTTCTAAAAGGTTCTGGAAGGCATCATTCTTTAATCTCGTTAATGCAAGTTGCAACTTTTGTACTTCTGATTCATCTCATACCTAACTTCCATCATGATTTGTTTAAGTAATAAAGTTATTTAATTATTGTTCAATGATGAGTTTCTTGTTTATCAAATCTTTTAGTTTTCTTAAAGTTGTCTTTTTTTTTGTGGTCCTTAACAATATGCCCATTAAATAAAAATATAAATATGTTCAATTTGTTATAATTTTCCACCTTTTGATTCATGGGCTTCCCATGATTGATTATAAGAACATGAAACCCTTATTATAATTGTTAAAGGTCAAAAACCTTTCCATAAACATGTGTTATAAGGTTGGTTAAGGTATTGTAGAGATCATGCACATTGTGTTGCTAAAGGCTACAAAATTCACATTTGCTACTGTTAGTGCAAATGAAGTCATGATGATTAACAACATCTAATGGAGATCAATCCATTGTTTATGGTTTAAACATGGAAGATGATCTCCATCTTTCTTTGTGTAGAAACAATTGATGTTTCTAGAATAAATAACAACATTTTTTTTCCAATCATTATAAGGAATCCTATCCATTCCAACACATGTGTTTACAACTTGAGTTCAAATCAACTATTTTTGTGATTATAGATGCAATTGTCCACTAGGCACTTGGTAAAAATGATTTGTAATCCCATAAACGATTACAAAGTGGTTTGTAGTTGCACATGCAACTTATAATTGCACTTAATGTTGATTTGAATAAAAATGAAGATGACAAATATTTTTACTGGCATCCCAAAATAGATGAAAATGTAGTTGTTTTTGTGACTTGGAAGGTGGTTCATAGGCCATTGTACACCACGTGGCATCTTTTCAACTTTATTTACAACTATAAATTTCAGTTGCAAATGTGCATGTGATTAAATGTGGAAAAAAATGAATTGGTCAATGAAATTGTTGGATTTTGTGGTCTAATAGTTTTCCTTTAACTTTTTTCAATGAACTAGCTATTAAATGTGTAATAAGGTTTGGTGGGTTTATGAAAATTTCAAAGAACCCCTGGCAATTAATGGCATAAATAGGGCTAAGTAATAGGTAATATGTATGTGGTTAAATAGTAAATATTTTATCATGTTGATATGTGATATTTAAGAAATTAATTACTTAATTAGGTAGGCAATGTGATTTATTTATTGAATTGGCTAGGTAGTAGGAATAATTTATAATCCATTCATAAACATTAATATATACTGAATAAGTTATATATCATAGATCTAAAGAACATTTTGTTTGTGCAATTATGATCTATTATAAACAAAATTTTATAATATAAATACTTAAATCAAATAGAGGTTTGAGATGTGAAAAAATTAATTTTTTTTTACAATAACTTTTATCATAATTTAAAATAAAATTTAAGATATTATATGTGTAAGCATAATAAAGTTTGTAGTTCCACAAAATCAATTAATTATATGGAATTTATTAATATTTAAAAAGTAAAATTGATTATCTAAATTAATCTTTTACATTATAAATAATATGGTTAACATAAAATCTTTTATTATATTTTTATTAAAATGTATTTATGATCCATTTATAAGTATTATATGTGAATAAACTATATTTGGGCTCGTTGTTGCTTTGCACTACCAATGATAATGATTAAATTATTTTGTGTGGACATAATAATATTGTTGTAATCAATTTTGTCTTTTCAAAAGATAAAATTTTGTAAATTTCATTATATGTCATTTTGTTCCATTAATAGTTTTTTACATTCTTAATTTGTTGGAATAAATGCCAATAAGTTCGATTCATTAGAAAAGTTCACGACAAAATACAAATAGATAAAAACATTGAAAGGGTGTGAGACAAACAACAATATACAAACATACAAAATTTAAAAAAAGATTTTGAAATCAAATTTGATTTATGATGAATTATAATTTGGAATGACTTTGGAATTGTCACAATGATGATTACCAAAATATCCATCTTATATAAATTAGTTCGGATGAAACATTGTCATTGGAATCACAAATTTAAATAAAATTACGTTAGTAGACTTATGATATATCAAAAGAAAAATTGTATAATATAATTTTAAAAATCAAATGAAGGTTCAAGTTTATGAAAGATAAATCCTTATTTATTGTTACATTATCCATTTATAAATCATTTGATTGAAATTATTTTTTCCATAGAATGATTGTCAAAATTATACTCAATAATGAAATTCCATTTTTCAAATCAATTTATATTTTTAGGTGAAAAAAATATTTGTGTACATTACCAAAAAAATTGTAAGTTTAAACTATAATCTTGTCATTTGGACAAAGTCTTAATAAAATATCAAAGATAAAAATTGATGTTTTGTATAATGTTTTAAGTGAAGTAGTTTAAATAAAATGCACATTACTATTTTGTCACAACAAATGTGGTGGCTTTGGTAAAGGAGTTGATTTCCATCCTTGGGTTTCAAGGATCAATTCCCACAAATGACATGGGTTGTGGTTAATGGTGGGATGTTGATTGAATATTCCTTACCTTACTTAGATAATTTATGTTAAATGCCTATTAGGTGAGTTTAAGTAGGCACAATAGGTGGCCTACCTAGCAATCTAAACTAGTTTTTTGAGTTTAACCTATGGAATGACATGTGTCAACATGGTAAAGGTTGAATTTAATGAAATTTACAAATATATAAAAATAATAATAATATTTAAATATTTAAATAATCTAATTACATTAATTAGTCATAAAATCAATTGCAAAATGGTTTAATGTCACATAAGTTGGTTTGGATGGATGAAAAGTTCATGTAAGTCACATTTTTATGCGACTGCCATTGTAGCTTGGTGCCATGTATTGTCTTTTGCTATTAAAATATTAAGTGACTTGTCTAAGGCAATTAGGATGTGTAACAAGTAACATGTGGTAATTACAACTAAAAATTAGTTGTTAATCTAGCTATTTATTTGTAAATTTCTTGTTGTGAATGTTGAAATGTATGTTTGAGTAAATTGATGGTTTAGGTTGGAAGAATTGGTGGGAAACTAGTTAGTATGAGGTGTGATGGGAATAATGTTTTCCACGGCAATGAACAAGTGTGGCACTACAATTCAAGGAAAAGGTTATCCTTTTTTTTAGTGATGTTCATTACTTTATTCATAAAACCAATTGGGTGTTATTCAAATTAATTAAAGTTGATTTAATGCACCAACTAGAAGGTATTTTGTTAGAGTTTGTAATTTTTTTTACTCATAGCCTTAAAACATTTATAAAGTTTCAAAAGATTGTTGACTTGTTAAACACCAAGGGCAACAAGTTTTTAAAAAAATATTAAAACAAGGTGGATTTTATGTAAATCCCCTTATAACAAATGGGTATATGTAAAATATTATTTTTCATTGCCAAAATGCACTTTGAAAATACAAATAATGAGATTGCATTGAGGAACTTGAATGCCTTATGTGACATTGATATCATTTATGGGCTTTCTTGCTTGATTGTGTTTATATGTTGATTAAAATTCCATTAGGTAAAAATGTTTTTATGTGTGATTTTTTGAATTTCATCAAGTTGATCCAATATGAGTTTTATAAATTCTATTGTGATTCATATGTCAAGTTTGAAGATCCATCTTTTGAAAACATGCACAAATTTCTCACAATTATCCTAAATTCTAAACCTTGATGCAAATCGAAATTGTTGAAGTACACAAAAAAAAGGTGGAAATGGGTTGAAGTCAACTCCTAGGATTCTTGACACTTTTGCATTATTGTAACCCTAATTTTAAAACCCTTATGTATAATCCATATTGTTTTAGGCTTTGTCATTAATTTGGTAGAAGTGAATTTTGCTTGGTGTGTTTACGATGTGTTGAATCTATGCGGCAATTTGGATTATGTGAGAAAGTTGCAATTCTATGCATGTTTGTAGTGTTCCTTTTCAAATGAAGCTTTGGTATGTTTTGTGCATGTATCACACAACACTTGAAGCAAAACACATAATCTGAAATTTGGATTGTAGTGTTTAATTTGAAGCACGACCCTTGCTTTTGTAGTGATATTTACTTTGTCATTAATCAACCTTGTTGCACCTTCAATAGAAACCAAGGACAATGTTCTCCAATTGGTTTTTTGTGCTATATTCTAATTAGGTTTGGGTGCAAGTTAGGCCCTAAGTTACAACGGCTAGCACATTTTTGGGAGTTGGGGTTCAAATCCTCTTCAAAGTTCAAGTTTTTAGTTGGAGCAAATTGCGCCACATATTTTCAAAGTGCAAACGAAATTTGAATGCAAACTCTCTAGCGAAAGGCGCAATTAGTGAGCTCTTATTGGTGTTAATTGAAGCCAAATGTACCGCTATCTATTGTGCACTGTTTAAAAACATTTTTTACCAGTCTGGTACTGGTATTAGGTCCAAGACTGATTTTTGCCTTGCGCCAGGGATGATCTTGGTATTATATCAAACCCCTTACTTACCACACCGGTACTGGTATATGCCTGCTCTTGCCTCAGATCATACCTCTTCAATACCAGTGCTCATACCAATATTATATAGTAGTAATTTCTTTTTTTGCGAAATATTGCCAAAAGTTGAAAGAGTTATCTGAAAACAGAATATTTTTTGTAAATTCCCTTTTAAGAAAAGAATGACTGCAAAGCAACAGAAATCTGTATTTCTGAGGAGGATATTGCCATATTTAAGTATACTGGCTAATTTTTTTGGGTGAGCAAAATTTGACCTGAAAAATATGATTTTGACCTATACAAAGGATTTTCCATATTAAAAATGGCCGAAATTCACCAGATTTTGAAAAAAAAAGTTTCCAGACCACCACAATAAGTTCGAGTAGGTGGCCAAGAATATAGAAGGATCCTGTTTTTTTTCTACTTTCATATTTAGTCTGTAGCCAAATCTGGCTAAATCATCTTACAGATGACCACCACTTCAGCTACATCACAAAATTGAAAAAAGCAACCCTGCTACTACGTACAGTTTTAAGAGTTCCTTGAAATAATGTTGCCAGCTAAGTCGATCTGCCTAGGGATGCTCACCACCTTGGCTCCTGAAAATTGAGAAAAAAAAAACAGCAATATACCTAGGTTGCACCCTATATATCAGTACAACACTTATTTAAACCAAAGATAGTTCCAGAATGGTACCTGCCAGCCATTTTTTTGGCGAAAATTTGACAAATGGCGACACTGCCCAAATTTTCTGGCGAGAATACCCTTTTTCCTTAAAATCAATTTGCCAGATTGTGCCCCTTTTGAAGGAGTGAGTCCTTACAAGTATGCCTACTGACTACGCTTTTAATGCTCCTGAAGAAAATATCACCAGTTAGGCAAATTATGACTGAATCTGTGTGGAATACTCACCAGTACTGCGACACTTCAAAAATGAAGAAGACTGGTACCCACGCCCTCACTTAGAAGAACCCCATTTCACTTGCATGCATGCAACCCAATCAAAATTAATTCTAAAAGAGGCACCCCACCCTGTTGTTTCACTTGCAAGTTTCATACATACCTCAGAAACCAATAGTACGTTACATTCTGCACGTGGAAGAGACAGAGATTGCTGAGGTCACACCAGATCTTGGATATCATCACTATTAAGAATGAGCCCAGTCTTTCTCGAGCACTTTAGCACTGATTGGGCCCACTCACCTCAAAAACAGGAAAAAACCCTGATTAAAATCCAGATATTCTGAAGTTCCAAAGATTTATGTAGTTTTGCAAGTAGAATCTAATGTTTTAAAAAAAAAAGCCTCAGAAGAGAACATTACGTACAACTTGTTGCCCACAAAGTTGAAAACGTGCTCAGCGCTCAATACAGATAAACACTGGATTCCTGGGTTGCCCACAACTTTGGCTGCAAGAGTGCAAGTGTCCTGGGATGTACTTGTCACACCATGGCACATAACTAGGGTCAAATTTTAGTCAACAAAGATTTTGGACTAAGACAGGCTTAACCAATGAAACTGAAACTGAAAAGATTCTGAACTCAGACCCCATTGTCCTCAGTGGTATTTTTGTGAGTAAGCAGTTGCACATCTACATCTGTATGCTAGACGACCACAGATATACTTTGAGATCTTTTGATATGTACCTGCCTACCAAGTTAGGCCGAAATTAAAGTTTCTCAAACAAATTCTTTAAAACCTTAACAAAGTACAATGATTTCAATGGAGGAAGTATGTATGAATAGTCCAATTGACAACTTAAGCATTGTTAATCCTGAAACATTGATGACAAAGTTTTTAAATATATGTGCACCCACGTCCCACACGTTGATTGCACCCATCCTCAATTAGGTTAATTCAAGAAAAATTAAGAGCCTAAATGCATCCTGAAGCAATCCTTTTGGTTGTATTGGCATGATTTCTCATAGTGACTCCTAAATTCACTGAAATTTCAATCCATTTGTCTCATAGAATTCTCTAGTATGCAATATAAATATTAAGCAATAAAGTGCTTAACTGGGAGGGCAAGAACCGGTATGTGTAGAAAATAAAGCTGTTCTCAATTAAAGTTAGGTTGAGGCCAAGTTAAGCATGTCAAAACAATTCAGGGTCAAATGGGACCACTCTCCACTTTCTCCTTTTCTCCAAAAGTGGCTCAAGGTTTCAGGAGAACACTTTTCACTTTCTAAGTGGGGTGCATCCGCTCACACCACCCCCCCTCAGCTCCAAACCACGCTCTTCAAGGATTGTTGATCTCCACAACGAATATTGCTCTTCACGGCAGTGTTTTTTTTCTTTAAGG
>Ga0116229_10013009_pt1 | contig 11860 bp, 8 predicted proteins | sample S1TSphgellanicum_3_FD_87313 | JGI IMG/M metagenome (GOLD analysis project Ga0116229, IMG submission 87313) | Host-associated microbial communities from peat moss isolated from Minnesota, USA - S1T2_Fc - Sphagnum magellanicum MG | ecosystem: Host-associated > Plants > Peat moss > Unclassified... | reverse complement strand
TCATATTTAAAAATATTAAGTCTTTGGTTAATGCTATAATGTTTAATGCTGCAAACCCATAGTCTTAATGCAAGTACATCCATGTCCATGTGTATTGGGACTACACTATATGTTATTTTCTCATTTGCTAAATTGATGCACCATGATTTCATATGGAATATTGTGAATAATATGGATTGGAGGGCACTTTTGATATTTGGTGTGACAAGAAGAATTGCACAAAAAATCACTAGATTAAACCTACCAAATTTGGAATTTCCAGTTTTGGTGAATTTTTTTGAATTGTCAAATGTAAGGTGATTTTAAAAATGTTGTGTCAGATGGGGGGCAGAGAAGGAAACACTTGTAAGACATGTTGGCAATGCCTTGTGAAAAGCATTACTCCAATCAAAGATCTATATTCAACCAAAGGTACCAATAAGATTTGCTGCCCTGATCTATGCCTTACACCTTAGGAAAAGGATGAAATTGTGCAAAACCTGTGGTGGAGGAAGAGGTCTCACAACTTGGGAGGCATCTCTAATGTCACTTGGACACTCAAAGTACTATGCATCATACACTCAATCTTCACGTACCCTAGACATGGGATTTTGGAAGCAATTTGATCATTTTCATGCTACGCCTATGGTTTGGAATCCCTTCATCATCAAGGCAAAAAGAAGTATATTTCAAGTGTATTTGGGTCAAGGATGTAGCTCTTTATATTCAATGCCATAGATTTAGCAAGCTTTTCATTACATTAGGTATTTTGTCACATTTGCTCATTAGGATGATGTATGTAAACTGAGTCTCTTTAATTCTAACATTGTTAGAAGAATATATGACAATGTTTAGCATACACTGTAAATACTCCAAGATTTTATTGGACTTGCCTACCAAGGCAAGGATATTGTGTTTAGATTCATTATAGAGTATAGTAGAAGGGATTTTAGCCCCTAGGTAATAGGTCTATATGAGGATTTTTGAAAGATGATATTTTGGCTTGTGTTGAAACTTGAGATTAGTTACAGAGTTATGATATCTTGAAGAATTTTGGTTTCTTTTAGAGGATTTTTTGAAGATTATATTTTTGCATGGTGAAATATTTGAGTTTTGATAATTCTTCTTTTGCCAAGTTAAGATATTTTTTAATATAAATGGCAAGGCCACAGTGTGACAAACGCCTTGTTTTTGGATTCGAATTTCGAGGCGCAAAACAAATTCTTGATCTAATACTTCTGTGTTAGTTGCTATGTAGTTATCTTGTATCTTCACTATCAACCAATATTTAGGTGGAATTCTCACATTCAGGTGGTGTACATTGAATACTAGTGTAAAAGGGGAAGTACAGCTGTTGGCTCTTTGTTGATGCCTTTGCTTTTCTACACACAAACTTTTCAACTTCTGGCAGACAAAAGTTGAAATTGACTTTTAAGAGTTTTTAATGTTTGTACTATGGGGTCAAAGTGTTTGGTTTCATTTTTTTCTGACAAGAGTCAAACTTATCATGAATGAGCTCCTAGTTCAGTTTTCAACTTCATTCCAGCTTTGCTTTGTTTCAGACAAATGAGGAACTTCGTGGTTGAGTTTGTCGTCAACTTCACAAAATTTCAACTGATTTCAACTGTTTGTCGTCAACTTCACAAACTTTCAACTGGTTTGTTTGTCCTCTGTGTTTTGTCCTTACGAAAGAAGACAAAATATATCCATTGTTTAAAGTGTCAACTAGGAGAAAGTGCATTTTGCACTGATTCAGGGAAGATACTTGGGATTAAACATTTCTCTAAAGCAAAATAAAAAGAAGCAAACAATTGGTTATATGGCCACCAACCCAACTAGGAGGTGTGTTTTCTGTCATCTCTTTGACTATGTAGACTATTTGACGAGATTTTGATGCGACTTGTGTCCTTTGCTTGTCCCTCTCATTCTCATCTTGTTGAAATGTTTTATTGCAATAAAGTTTGATAGGATTACACATTTACACCAGTGTTGGGGAAGATTCTCGGATTGTGTTATAACCTGCAGATCTGGGTTTTTGAAAATTTCGAAAACAAAGAACCCCTAGACCTGGCTTTAGGTTTTTAATGTTAGATCTGGCCTCAGGTTGTTAATTAAAAAACAACTCCATTATCATCCTTCACCAAATTGTTTACACAAGGTGGAATTTTAGTTTGATCCCTTAATTTCAAGCTCATGATTATGGCAATATTTGCTAAGTAACCAATGACCATGAGTTGGTTCAACGGAAAAGCAGTTACAACATAAGAAAGACAATCTACAAGGATTTGGAAAACATGTTAGGGTAAAGGAGGTGGGATGTCTAGTCACATTACAAAAGATCTTGTTCATTTTGACCCTATGTTTGTGACTATTGATGCATTAATGTTTAAACATTAGTATAAAAGGGGGTGTAGTCCATTAACTTAAATTATTATAAGACATTAAAAGTGAAATAAGTTCGTCCCATTCTAATCATTTCACTTTGATTAAAATGTTGTTATTGAAGGTTCATTATGTGATTATCATGTTTCACTACTAGTTCACATAATTCATTACTATTTGAAATAATTAACTACAACAAATAATTTTTTTGTGATAATGTTTTAAATATTGTAGGCTACATCATTCTAAGTTACTTTAACTTAGGTTATTTTAGGATACTAAACTTAAAATATATTAAATTATATCTTGAGTTATTTTGATTCATATCCTAAGTTATTTTAAGTTATTTCACCCTAGGCTATTTAACATTATACTTTAAGCTACACTTTAAGTTATTTTAGATTATTATAAATTATTATAAATTACTTTAGGTTATATTTTAAACTATACCTTAAGTTATTTTATGTTACATTAGGTTATATTTTAGACTATTTTAAGATATTCTATGTTATATCCTAAGTTATATTTGAAGGTTTTTAAAAATATATTAAATTATACCCTATGTTATTTACAATTATTCCTTAAGATATTTTAGGTTATATTTTAAGCTATTTGATCATAAATTATAATAAGTTATAATAACATAAAATAAATCAACTTAAAATCACATGGAATATAATATAATACAATAACATAAAGTAACCTAAAAAAAATCATTTAAAATAATTTAAGGTGGAATAAATTAGAATATTAAAAAAACCTTGAATAATGTAAGATAAAATAACCTATAATAGTTGAGAATAGCCTAAAATATAATATTAAAAAAAACCAAAAATAATGTAAGGTATAATAACATGAAATAACATAATGTGAAATAATTTAGAATGACCTAAATTAAAATAATTTAAAATAACCAATAACTATTTGTAATTAAAAAGCCATTTTAAAATCTTTCCTTTTTAGTGGGCATATGGAAACCTCTATGAAAATTTCATTGAACTAAGTCCCAATATGGGTATTAAAATAATAAAAAAAAACCCCATTATGTTTAATTTGTTTAATAGTAGTTTGAAATATGATCTTATTTCATAAATTTTATTATTATTTTTGTGTTTATGTTTTCATGTCTTATCACAATAAAGGTTTGTTTGCACTTTTGTTTGCACACTTCATGTTTTTGTTTTTTAGCCTTTTGTAGTTTTACATTAATTTTTATGTTTTGTGTTTGGATTTAGACTTAGGTTTATTTTTCCATCATTTGTTTTCATAGTTTTCATGCCCATCATAGTTTGAACAAATTCCCATTTTACATATTTTTTTGTCATTGACAAAGTTTTATTTTTTGGAGTTTAATGTGAATTCATTGTTTTTTCAAACTGTAATTATTATTTTTAGATATTGTGGATTGTTCTTGCTTTGGAATTGTGGTTGAGGTTGTGGATCACCACCTCTTGTCAAAGTCACATTTTATGTGTTATACAATCATGTTTACACCAAAAAAAGATGGTCACATCCATAGAAAAAAATCCTTTTGCATTTGGACACATGCAACAAGAAAGTTAATCATTTAATAAGTCCATTGTTCATTTCCAAAGTATGCAAACATCAACATCATTGGGGTGTGTTCCTACAACACCACCCTGAACAAAATAATCACAAATCAATTTTTTTGACAAGTTTTGATGGAATGTGTTCAAAGTTTCAAGGTTTTTTTAACCAAGTGCATCTAGTCATTCAGTTGCACCCACATTGTTACCCAAGTGGCCTAGACCAAGTTCATTTTATTGGAACCTTGTTATTAGGCACAACCTTAATGTGATTTATTTTTGTTAGAGTGTCAATATTCATTGTTGAATGAGTTTGAAAAAAAAATTGTTGAAGAATTTAGTGCCATTTTTGAAGATTTAGACAAGGAATGCACATCATCAAACAAGTTGTGATTGCTTGGCCAATGACCTCATTTAACAATTGTGTATGCATTTAAGTTTTGACAATTGGCATGTGACATTTTGTGGCATAAAGCTACATTTATGAATCAATTCTAATTTGGATTACTTAGTGATGTCAAAGATTAATTAATCACAATGTTAGATCTTATGACATTGAATCAAGCCATTGCCCAAATTATTCAATGTGACAAAAAGGTTTTTTGAATGACATTAGGAGACGTGTTGGGAGTTGTTACCACTATAATTTTTTTTCATGTTGACCAAATTATCCCCATTGATGGCATCTACATTAAAAGATGATTCCATGCAAATTGATAAAATGCGATTCAAACCATTCATGGAACAAAAAAACCAATGATGAACTATAAACAAATTATGTTTGTATTGTGAATAATTAGGTCACATTACTAACAATTGTCCAAAGAAACAAATGTAACACCTCACTCGTTGATTAAGGCCATTTCTATCAACACCCTTCATTTTGAAGATTTGGGAAATGAAAACATCTAATCTTAGTAAGCAATGTGAGACCGGACCTTGATGGATCATGTGATCAAAATGGTCTTAACCTATTTTCAAACCCAACACCTTGTTTTTGTTGCCAACCATAATCGAGTGTAATAAATTTATGATAATGAAGATTAAAGTTGTGCTTAGTGCATTTGCATGTTTCATTGATAAGGACTTAGTGTGACAACTTAAACTACCCCTAATGAAGAAACCATGTTGATGGCAATGGAGGTTATTGATGGCTGAAGTCTTTCTTTAAAATGCGTGATGCATAAAACCAAGGCATTGAAGATAACCATTGGGTCACATTGAAGCAAAATTGTTTTCAATGTCATTTCATCTCCAATAAACCATATCATCATTGGGTTCTTTTGGTTCATTCTACACAATTTACAAATGGATTGGATTTGAAATGCCAAAGGAAGAAACATCAAAATACAAGGCTTTGCCCATAGGTTGTTTGGTGAAAATCAAGATTACCATCTAGGTGCATTAGAAGATGATCCAAAACCTGATACATGTATACAAAATCTTGCGTGTGATAAGAAGCCTAAAAGTGCACAAAGACCCAGACATTCAAAGCTTTTGTTCATGGGAAGATGCGATTTCATGTAAGCTATTAAAACAAGAAATGCATTCTTGACATATGTTCTTTTAACACAAGACCCTAAGGTGAATCAAGATGAGATTCCTTTAATATACCAAACATACAAAAATGTTTTTGAAAAAGAAAATGTTGACATATTGTTTAAACAACAACCATACAATTGTGCGGTTGACCTTGAAGAAGGAGCATGACCCTTATTTGGACCCATTTACAACTTCTCCCAAGATGAACTAATGACATTTCAAGAGTCTATTGATGAAAATCTCAATAAAAGATTCATTTGGCATTCTAAGTCTTTAGTTGCCATTTTGATCTTATTTGTCAAGAAGAAAAATGGTTCTTTACGAATGTTGTTGATTATTGTGAACTATGTCAACTCACCATCAATAACAAATACCTTTTATTTATGATATTAGGTTTGTTGGATCAATTAAGTTATGTTAAAGTCTTCACCAAGGTTGATATGTGGTGCATATAATTTAATGCATATTTGAGAAGGTGATGAACAAAAGATTGATTTTTGAACTTATTATGGCCATTTTCAATATGTGGTGATCCCTTTTGGCCTTATTAATGCACCTATTATTTTTCAACACTTGATGAATGATGTTATTTATGAATATTTGTATGATTTCATGGTTTGTTACATTGATGACATCCCATTTTTTCCAAGAACATGAAGGAAGATTAATGACATATTCAATTTGTTTTGGACAAGCTTAAAGAAGTTGGATTCTACATTAAGTTGAAGAAATGTGAATTCCATCAAATTGAAGTGGAAGTTTACAAATATATTATCTTTGGGGATGGCATTCACATGGATCTTCATAAGGTCCAAACCACTATGGATTGGGTTACCCTAGCTTCTGTTCATGATGTTCAATGTTTTTAAATTTGTCAACTTTTATTGGTGTTTCATTTTACATTATTCTTTGATAGTGGCCCCTCCTTTCACCTAACTCAAAAAATTCAAACTTTTGTTTGGGGATCTAAAACATAATTTGCCTTTCAATCTTTGAAATTTTTTTTGATGACTACCCCACTTTTAATTCATGCAACCTTTCTAGACCATTTATTTTGGAAATAGATGCTTTTGACTTAAACATCATACTTTCACAATTTAGAGAAAAGGGTGAAAACACATTACGATGTAAACAAAAAATTGTGATAATTTGATAGTTTTTGATACTTGTGGAACTTTGATATATCATTGTGAATGTTTGGAAAACATTTTGTGAATAAATTTTTTAATTAATGGTGATTTACATCTCAATATATCATTGTATCATGAAATTGGAACAAACATGAACAAATTAATTAGTAATTGAAATACATTTTCATTTTGCAACAACCCTATCACAATGTTGTAATGATACAAAAGGATTACAAAGGATTAGATTTAATGGTAGTTTATCCATGAAATTTTTCACATGTAAAAATGCAACCATGAAGAAGAATTAAAAAAAATAAAATTTTCAATTTCTTTTCAAGTTGTGAAATTCATATCATATGTTTAAAAAACATTTGTTAGTACATTATGATGTTATAATGATGAAAATTTTGATCTTTTAAAGTTGTAAAATGTTCTTCCATTGAAGATGTAAATGGGTTAAGTGTTGTTTTTACCATTTCAAATAAAAAAAATGGATTTCAAGATTAATAAAAAATGATAAACTATAATAAAATAGGGGTTCTAAATCAATGCTTATAAAACTATTAGTTTATTTTTAGAGAATAATACAATTACCAATCAATTATATATTGATGGGTTTAAAATTTTATTTTATGTTTGAAGTTCAAATGAATTACATGTGATCTTTAAAAAAAATTAAAAGTGAGTGAAATCTTGCATGTTATTATTTTTATACTATATATAATCTTAGTTTTCTCTAAAAAATTTTACACCATAATGTGTTTTCACCCAAAACAACCTTTTTATTTTTGTCGATTTCATTTTTGTAATTTTTTTTCTTGCTAAGATAAATTGTGAAATTCATGATACATAACTTTTGACACAACACAACATCAGAAAATGGTGTGATCTCAAATCCAAAAAATTAAATTGAATGACCTCATTTAGGGATTTATATCCCATCGAAAAGTCCAAATAATTGTAATTACATTCACACTATGACCAAAAGTGTGCAAAACATGGCATGTTTTGTTTGTTTATATTGTTTACTTGTTTTTTAAAAATTTAAATCTATATTTTTTCAAAAAATATATGAATTTTTTTAAAAAACAAACAAAAAAAACAAATAATCAAAATAATAAATAGCAACAAAAAAGAACACCAATGAAAATATGGATAATATGGCCTACATTGCTAGTTGTGATATTTGTTGGACTTCAAGGTGAGAACTGGCTTGGAAACAGCTTGAAAACTTGGGTAGTTCTCATCATTTTCTTGATACCAGCCCAACATTGGTTTACACCATTCAGATGTAATGAAACATGTAGCCTAAATACAAGAAAATAAAGAATCAAAAGAAAAAAAACTAGACCTTCTTGAGTGCATGTTAAATTTTTTTATCAGTTGCATGAAATTATTATTTTTAAAAATTGTGTATCATCATTTTTGACCTAAGATAATGAAAAGAAAAGGGAAATATGGGTGTATATTATGGCACATCTGACAATTCCTCCTTACTCACCATTCTATTAGATGAAGATGCTTCCTTAAAATGATTGCTTTAGTTGATTATTCAACCAAATCCACGGTGCCCCTTGGTTACTTTTGTGTTTTTTTTTCTCACCCAAAATGCTCTTGTCTTGTTCCATTACTCCCAAATATCCTCCCCTTTCTACCAATCTCACCCTTTCAATTTGCATCCAATCCATTCACTTCACATATTGTCACAACAAATTCCCAAAAGTTGCTAACACTCAAGAATTCAATGAATACAACCCTCTCTTGAGCATCTTTCACTCACAAAGATGACTATTGGACCCCTCATAGTCCTCACTGTTGGTCAAAGCAAAGGAATACCCTTGCAGACATCCTCCTCTTTGCAAGCATGATTCCGCATCTCACCCATACCCATAATTTTTTTACAAATCCACATACACCTAAATTTCATCCAATCACTATATTTCATCATCCTCAATAACTGCAAATCGAATCATGACCTCCCTTTAAGGCCAATTCACAAGGCCATTGGCCCTTCAAAACCCTACCCTTTTCTACTTCCCCCATTACTCAACCCCACTTTCAACTGCCGACACTAGCCCTAGATTTACTTGGATGTAACTAGCATAAAGCCCATCCCCACAAGGGGCAGTAGCTGTATGATAAAGAGGCTCTTGTTTATGAATGTGTACTTAGTCATCATTTGTCTCCTCTCTATCTTGCATCCATAACACTAACCATAACAAGTAGCAACCCTATCCGAAACAAGGGATGTGTCACACTGTGGCCTTGCCATGTTCATTAAAAAGTATCTTAAGGCAGAAGAAGATTTATGCAAATTCAAATATTTCACCATGCAAAAATGTAATCTTAAAAAATTCTCTAAAAGAAACCAAAATCCTTCAAGATATTACGACTCTGTAATTAATCACAAGTTTCAACACAAGCCAAAATATCATCTTTCAAAAATCCGCATATAAAAATTGACCTATTACCTAGGGGCCAAAAGCCCTTAAGCTATTATACTCTATACTGAATCTAAACACAATATCCTTGCCTTGGTAGGCAAGGCCAATAAAGGTGTTGGGTCATTGAGTTGTAGTTGTTCTGATGCACAACCCAAGAGACTTGGACATAGAATAATAGGAAGCTTGCAATTTCTGAAACTCAATCAAAACCATCAACCCCTTCTACTTTAAGTCCAAGTGTGATAACATTTGTGCAAGGAAGTGAAATGCTCTCCTGGTGTACATAAGGCAGATGAGAGCTTGGCAATTGAAACCATGATATTTTTATGATAAAATTCCATCTCTATTGCTAAGCACTGAGCATGCCTGGAAGAAGAACAATACAAAGACTACTTTACCAAAGTGGGAATAAGGCCCGCTTTACACTAGGAGTCAGGGCCAATGTTCAACCCAAATGCAGCATTCCTATTGGTGCAAAAGTTGAAATCGGCCCCAAGGGCTTTACACTAGGAGTCAAGGCTGAAAATAGAAAAAAACTTTTCAATCTGCCCCAAGTTACTGATAAAATGCTGAACTTTTATGGCTTTGTATTGGCCCCAATGCTGAAAAAAAAGGATACCATCAAATTTGGGAGGCCAATTTGCAACCCTTGGGGCTAATGTTCCAACATTTATTAATATCTTGACATCAATGTTCTAGCATTTATTAGTAACTTGGGGGGCCGATTTGCAACCCAAAAAATGCTGAAAGTTAGCTCCAAATTTATTTTTTTGGCCCTGACTCTTAGTGTAAAAAGGGCCTAAGTGTCCTTTTTATCCTTACATCAAGCATTTATTCTCCTTTTATTTTTGAAGGTGGACACTTTGTACTATTGTAAAAGTGGGCATTGTACATCTCTCCGATTCTTCTCACATAACCCTTACGTTCCCATGCCCACAACCTTGACAAATTTACCCTATGGCACCACGGTTCCTATAACTTTTGTTGACCAATTTAGCTTGTGGTCCCAATATCATGGATTTTTTTTCCCTCCTTTTTCTTTTTGATAATTGGGGGGGACAAAAGTACGTAGTCTGTAGCAACTTTTTTATTGGCAAAAAATGAGAACAATCTGGTATGACTTGTTGGAGTTTTTTCTTTCTTTGATTTTCATTTGGGGGTGGTGGGGGAATGGGAAGCTCACTAAAGTAGTCAACCTCCCCACACAATTTGTACACTATCTAGTATTAATAGGTTCACAATTGACTTGATTTTGTTGTCCCAAGCACAATTGAGATGGAGGCTCTCTACTTCACCAAATTAATGCCATCTCCTTTCCACTCCACTGTGTTTCTCTTTCAAAACATTTCAACAAATATCTATGTTTTTTCCCATGCCACCTTCACTACCAATGGAATTGGCTTTGCTCTTTTGGACATTCTAATAACTAACAGTAATGCAAGTACCCAGCAGGAAAAAAACCCTTCATGTTGAAGTGCTGCACTAGCAGGGAGGAACCTTAAAAAAACACAGAAGAGACAAATAGGCGAAAGACTAACTGGAAACAATCAACAAGATGGCCCCTTTGGTGGAGATCTGGCTCACACCAGTTTGTTGGACTCCAAATTTCTTGTAGTATTGATGGCCACTGAATTATCATAGGTACTTTTGTGCATGGTAGTATATAATGCCTTCAATTAATTAGTTCATGGTTGCGCCCACAATTGCTTTTTTTATTGGAATTGTCAAATTGATTGACCCATCATCAAATTTTTTGCAATTCTGGACAATTCCTAACAGGAGATTCCCTTTTGCTCCCCCAACTCCTCAAAATAGAAGCTCAATAGTGTAGTATCTTTACCATTTTGAAATAGTTGAGGAAAATATTTATTTATTTTTCACTTCTTCACTTCAACCCTTCAACTTCTCCACTCATATATTATTACAAATAGGTATTTATGTAGTTAAGTTGGTACTAATAAGTAGATAGTTTAAATGCTGCTAAACTAGTGAGTCAGTTAATTGTGATGATTTAAAACAAGTATTAATTTCAGGTAAGTACTTGTTATTGGAATCAGGCGGTGCTCATGGACAAATGAACGTATGAGCCATAAATTTCGAAATTTTAAAATTGATTTTTTTGAAACTTTTGACAAAGTGGCTTGAAAAGTTTTTGAAAATTTGAATTTTTTGATCATTATTCTAATTATGGCCACAATGGAAAAGGTATACTACTGTACCTTCCCTTTGATGCTCCCTTTTACAAATTATATACATGCAAGTTGAATTGTGTGAAAACAATTTGAGACAAATAAAGGTGCTTGGGAAAAGACAAGGACTCAAGGAGGTCTAGAAAAAGAAAAAGAAAAACGACTACTTACATCTGAATCATCCACCATTCACCTCACTGATGTAGCTATGATGTTAGCTCAATAAGGTAGCTCTTTTCACATAGGCAAGGCGAATATTTGCTTCATCCTACCCCAAGAGGACCAAAAGAAACCCTTTTTTCACAAAATAAAAATACTAACCCTTTCAACAGCATGTTCAATAGTCATTTGAAAATTTCTATTCTTCACACTGTTTGTTTGTGACCATTTTTGACCTGGGCTAAATGGCAGGGACTGGAGCATGTGTATATTCAGCTGGTGAATGACTAGAATCTCCATTTTGCATGGCTGGAGTGAAACAAAAGCCACCAATGCACCAGTTCAGGATGAGGCCGTTCAAGCCTTTTTGGGGATGAACCAAAAACACATCCTCTTGCCTTGCCCAAGGATTTTTCAGCCCCCTTCTCTGCCCCAAAATTTTCCCCTCCTACCTACTCCCCCCCCCTCCTACCTACTTCCCTCCCTCC
>Ga0116229_10013008_pt1 | contig 11861 bp, 5 predicted proteins | sample S1TSphgellanicum_3_FD_87313 | JGI IMG/M metagenome (GOLD analysis project Ga0116229, IMG submission 87313) | Host-associated microbial communities from peat moss isolated from Minnesota, USA - S1T2_Fc - Sphagnum magellanicum MG | ecosystem: Host-associated > Plants > Peat moss > Unclassified... | reverse complement strand
TAGCCACCAACAATACATCCTTTTCATATTTATCCAGATAATGCTGGAGAATCTGTATTTCAAATTCTTTCAGCGTCATTTCTTTGTTAAGCAGATCGGCAATGCTGGCAGAGGTATTGAGCGTGATATGCTCGGGCATGATCGTTTCTTCATCCGCCATCACGACGGCCAGTTCCACGACAGATTTCAACTCCCGCACGTTCCCCGGAAAGGGATATTGCAACAGCTTTTGCTGCGCCTCCGGAGAAAGGCTTTTCCTGTCCATCTTGTTGTCCTTACAGAATCCGTCGATGAAATGTTTGGAAAGGATCAGGATGTCATTGCCTCTTTCCCGCAGGGGGGGCAGCGTGATGGGCAGACCGATCAAGCGATAATACAAGTCTTCACGAAAATTCTTATTCTTTACTTCTTCCAGTAAGTTCTTATGTGTCGCCACCACGATGCGGACATCTATCTTCGTGACGCCGCTGGCGCCGATCCGGGTGATCTCCCGCTCCTGCAGTACCCGCAGCAGTTTGGCCTGGAGGTTGATATCCAGTTCGCCGATCTCATCGAGAAACAGGGTTCCTTTATCCGCCTCTTCGAACTTGCCGATGCGGCGGGTAACGGCGCCGGTAAAGGCGCCCTTCTCATGGCCAAACAATTCGCTTTCGATAAGGTCTTTCGGTATGGCTGCTACGTTGACGGCTACAAAGGGCATCTTATGCCGTTCTGAGTTATAATGGATGGCTTTCGCAATCATTTCCTTACCTGACCCTGTCTCGCCGGTGACGGATACGGTAATGTTCGTCTTGGCGGCTTTTTCAATCAGTGAGAAGACTTTTTCGATCTGCTCACTCTTACCGAGGATCATCTGGGAAAAATCATATTTTCTCCCTACCTGGCTCTTCAGTGTCTCGACTTCCTGCTTCAGGTTGCTGATCTCGCGCAAGTGCAGGATACTGTTCCAGAGCCGGTCCTTTGTGTCGTCGTCCTTAACGATATAGTCGAATGCACCATTCTTCAGCAGGTTAATCGCTGTTGCCACATCTTCCTGGCCGGAGATCACAATGACCCGGATATCGGGATTATGCTCTTTAATCTTCTTCAGCACTTCGGCGCCATCACAATCGGGAAGGGAGTAGTCAAGTGTTACAACTTCCGGATTTTCATGAAGTTGAGCAAAAAAATCGCGAGGGGATTCAAATCGTTGAACCTCGTACTCGGGGTTAAGGGAAAGATAATGCTGGAGCATCGAGCCATACCAGACATCATCTTCAACAATAAAGATTTTAAAGGAAGAATGGTTTTTCATGTTTGCGTTTACTTAGGATAGAATTCTAACGTGGAATTGACAAATTTATTCCCATATCAAGACAAATTCCAATTTCTTTGGACCTTTTTTTTTGAAAACGGGTTATCGGACTGGGAAATAGGGGGTTATACTTAGACCGGCACTGGGAGGCGGGTTAGCGGCGGATCGTCGGAGGGTTGTACCTTTGAATCATGTCTATCAATCGGGAAAAGCTCCGGCAACATTTTCAGGAAGAATACCAGAAGCTGAACGGGCAACAAAAGCTGGCTGTCGATACGACGGAAGGTCCGGTGATGGTTATTGCGGGTCCAGGCACGGGAAAGACGCAGATCCTGGCGGCCCGGATCGGGAAGATCCTGCTGGAAACGGATGTTTTGCCGGACAATATTCTTTGTCTTACTTATACTGATGCGGGCGCCATTGCCATGCGGCGGCGGCTGTTGTCTTTTATAGGGCCGGATGCATACAGGGTGGACATCCATACGTTTCATTCTTTTTGTAACGACATCATCCAGGAAAACCTGCCCTTGTTTGAAAAGACGGCGCTGGACCCTATTTCCGACCTGGAGCGGATCCAGCTTTTTAAAGTCCTGATTGATGGCTGGCCGAAGAATCATCCGTTGAAAAGATACCGCGGAGACGTCTATTTCGAGATGGGCAATCTGCAGCAGCTGTTCTCTACCATGAAGCGGGAAGGCTGGACACCGGAATTCATTTATTCCCGGATTGATCAATACCTGGCTGATTTACCCACGCGGGATGAATATATCGCCAAACGCGCCACTGCAACGTTCAGGAAAGGGGATGTCCGTACAGACAAGATCGAAGAGGAACGGGAGCGGATGAATAAGCTGAGGGCGGCGGTAGGTGAATTCGGGCCTTTCCAGGAGTTGATGCGTCGCCGGAACCGCTATGATTTCGACGATATGATTAATTGGGTCATCAGGGCCTTCCAGGAAAACAAGCCTCTGCTGGCCACTTACCAGGAGCGTTACCAGTACATCCTGGTAGATGAATACCAGGACACCAGCGGCACGCAGAATCGCCTGGTCAGCCTGCTGATAGCCTATTGGGCCCAACCTAACGTATTTGTCGTAGGGGATGACGACCAGAGCATTTACCGGTTCCAGGGAGCCAATGTGGAGAATATGCTGGAATTCGCGCACGCCTATGAAAAGGATCTGCTGACGGTGGTGCTGACCAATAACTACCGGTCTACCCAGCCGATACTGGATATTTCGAGGACCCTGATCGAACGCAATGCCGAACGGCTGGTGAATCAGATTCCCGGACTCTCCAAGGTATTGATCTCCAGTCGTCCGATGGTCAGCCGGCATCACGACGCCCCGCGGCTGCTGGAATACCTGAGTCCACGCCAGGAGATGACCCATATTACCCTGCAGGTGGAAAAGCTGTTGGCCGCCGGTGTGGCGCCGGGGCGGGTGGCGATCATTTACAAAGAAAATAAATACGGTGAGGAACTCGCCCGGTTTCTCCGGTTGAAGAATATACCGGTCTACAGCAAACGGAATCTGGACCTGTTGGGGGTGCCGTTGGCGCAAAAGATCCTGTTGCTCCTACGCTATCTGGCGGCGGAGCATGATGCCCCTTATGGCGGAGATGAAATGTTATTCGAGATCCTGCATTTCGATTTTTTCGGCATCGCCCCGATCGAGATTGCGAAGTTGTCGGTAGAGGTGGCCGACAGGCAGTTTGGCGATCAGCGTACATCTTTACGCCGCCTGGTGTACGAGAAGGCCGGTCGTCCGGCGCGGGATCTCTTCGATACCGGATTGCCGGAGGGATTGAAAAAGGCGAGTAAAGCACTGGAGAAACTGATTGGGGATGTACCTAACGTTACCCTGCAATCGCTGTTCGAAAACTGTATCCGGGACACGGGTATCCTTGCGATGATCATGGGCAGCGCAGATAAGATCTGGCAGCTGCAGGTGGTGACGGCGCTCTTTGAGTTCGTGCGGGAGGAATCGAGGCGTGATCCGGACCTCCGGCTGGAATCGTTGGTCCAGATGATCGATCTCATGAAGGATAACGGGCTGACACTACCGCTGGTGCAAGTGTCGGGCAGCGACAGGGCGGTGAATTTACTGACGGCGCATGGGTCGAAGGGGCTGGAGTTCGAGTATGTGTTTTTTGCCGGGTGTAATGCTTCGATCTGGGAGAAGAAGCGGCGGCCCGGGGGTGGGTATAAGTATCCGGATACGATGTTGGAGCGCGGCGGGACGGGCGGGGGTGCGGGTGCCGGGTCGCCTTCGCCAAAGGCTCCGGCGACGGAGGAAGAGGAATTGCGGCGATTGTTTTATGTAGCATTGACAAGAGTGGAGCGGCACCTGACGATTTCCTATTCCCGATTCAGGGACGACGGGAAGGAACTGGAGCCTTCGGTCTTTATTGCCGAGATCCTCGATCAGCATACGCTGCCCGTTGAAAAAATAGCGATCCCCGAAGAGGATATAGCGGCCTTCGACGTATTGCCGTTCAGCGATATTATCGCGCCGGAGATTGCAGCTGCAGAGGAAGACTTTATCAGCCGGATGCTCGAAAAATTCGTTATGAATGTCACCGCGCTGAACAACTATCTCAAATGTCCGCTGGAATTCTATTACCGGAATCTTGTCCGGATTCCCTCGCCCAAGAACGAGGCTACGGAATTCGGGAGTGCGGTGCATTTCGCATTGCAGCGGTTGTTCGAGAAGATGAAGGAGCATGCCGGTGAGGCTTTCCCGTCGAAAGAGGAAATGCTGAACGATTTTCAGTGGTATATGCGGCGGCACCGGGAGATCTTTACCCGGGAGGCTTTTGCCCGGCGGATGGAATATGGGCTGGAAGTGCTGGGCAATTATTATGACAAGTACCTGCAGCAATGGAACCGGATCGTTGCCGTGGAAAGGAATATCCGGAATGTGGTGGTCCGGGGAGTGCCATTGAAGGGCAAGCTGGACAAGCTGGAGTTTCAGGGGAAGGAGGTCAATGTCGTCGATTATAAGACGGGGGATGTGGACAAGGCGAAAGACAAGCTATTACCGCCCAATGACAAATATCCTGACGGGGGGGATTACTGGCGGCAGGCTGTTTTTTATAAGATATTGGTAGACGGTTATGAGCAAAAGGACTGGAAAGTGACCAGCACGGAATTCGACTTCGTGGAACCCGACAAGAAAAAAGACTACAGGAAGGTGAAGATCATGATCACCCCGGAGGATATTACTACGGTAACCCAACAGATCGTCAGTACCTGGCATTCGATCCAGCGCCGGGAATTTTATACGGGTTGTGGCAAACCGGATTGTCATTGGTGTAATTTTGTCAAGACCAATAATCTGGCTGTTGCCCTGCATGAGGTGGATGAGGAAGAGGAACAGATCGGATAGAGAGGGGGCCGGACTGCGTCCGGTCCGGCCTCGAAATAACATTTTTTTGCGGGGTAAACCCACTATGTTTGTAAAATATGAAGCTTCAAAAAGGTATTTTGTTCCTTTCCTTCTATGCCCTGCTCATCATCGGCGCCCTCATGCATTCCGGGTGTGCCAATATCGTTCCGCCGTCGGGAGGTCCTAAAGACACTATTCCACCTGTGCTGATCAGCGCCACACCCCCTGATCAGGCTAAAAATTTTGGCGGGGGTAAGATGACAGGCCAGAAGATCACCTTCAAATTCGACGAATACATCGATCCGAAGGATATCCGGACGGAGTTGGTGGTTAATCCTGTGGCCAAGATAGAACCTATTGTGGACGGCCATCTTCAGTTGGTGACAGTCAGATTGAAAGATACCCTGCAACCGAATACGACCTACTCACTCAATTTTTACAAGGGTATCAAAGATGTCAATGAAGGCAATATCCTTAGAAATTTTACCTATGTCTTTTCCACCGGTAACCATATCGATTCGGGGCAGGTAGCCGGGCAGGTCATCCTGGCGACGACGGGCAAGGCCGACTCCAGCATGGTAGTGATCTTGCATAAGAAGTTGGACGATTCGGCCGTTGTCAAGGATCGTCCCCGCTATCTTACAAAGGTTGATACACTGGGCCGCTTTTCTTTCAACTACCTGGAGCCGGGTCGTTATGCTATCTATGCCATGAAGGATGAAGGGGGATCGCACAAATATCTGTCGAAGTCCCAGCTGTTCGCTTTCGCGGACTCGCCGATTGTCGTCCACAACAATTATGGGCCGTTCGTTACGATGTATGCCTATTCGGAAATAGCCGATAACAGCAAGTCTAAAAGCGGCGGTTCAAACGGCAGTTCAGGGGGGTCCAATGGATCTAACGGATCCAATGGGTCGAACAAAAGCAGTACTCCGAAGCCCAAGAAAGAGAAGGACAAAAGGTTGCAGGTGTCGGCCAATATTGCGAATAATGTATTCGATGCATTGGATACTTTGCGGCTGGGCTTTACCCAGGGTCTGAAGCTTTTCGATTCGACCCAGATCCGGTTCACGGATGAGAATTTCAAAGATGTCAGTCTCAAGCAGTACCGGTGGGTCCGGGATACCCTGAATAAGAATTTCGACCTTTACTATAGCTGGCCGCTGGATACGAAATTCAACCTGATCCTGCCCAAAACCTCTGTCATGGATTCGGCCGCCAGAAAGCTTCTGAAGGATGATACGCTGACTTTCCGGACAAAGAAGGACATTGATTACGGCGAAATCCGTATCCGGGTCTTTAACCTGGATCTGTCGAGAAAGCCTGTCCTGCTGATGTACCAGGGAGACGCGCTGAAATATACTTTTCCGTTCGGCAACAAAAAGGAGATCCGGAAAGTGTTGTTCAAGCCGGGGGATTATGAGCTGCGGATCCTGTTTGACACCAATGGGAACGGGCGCTGGGATGCCGGGGAGTTCTTCAAAAAGCACCGGCAGCCGGAAAAGGTGCTTAGCATCCGTAAGAAGTTCACCGTCAAGGCCAATTGGGATAATGACTGGGATTATACTTTTTAAGATCGAGGCGGGGTGACAGGGGTACCAGCCGATCTTAGAAGCGGGAGCATTGTGCGGAGGTTGGCAAGAATGGCGTAAATTTGTGCCATGCAATTTTCTTCTGCCTTATTGGAGAGTGCGGTCAGTGAATTTGCCCGGTTGCCAGGCATAGGAAAAAAGACGGCACTGCGGCTGGTGCTGCATCTGCTGCGTGCCGATGCCGCCAGTACACAGGGTTTGAGCGAGGCGCTGGTGCGGATGCGGCAGGAGATCAAATTCTGCCAGCGGTGTCATAATGTGGCCGACGGGGATATCTGTTCTATCTGCAGCAATTCGTTCCGCAAGCAGGAATTGATCTGCGTCGTGGAGACTATCAGGGAGGTCATCGCGATCGAAAGCACACAGCAATACAATGGCGCCTACCATGTGCTGGGGGGAATTATTTCACCCCTGGACGGCGTCGGTCCCGACCAACTGAATATCGAATCCCTGGTCAGCCGCGTACGGAAAGAGCGGCCGCTGGAACTGATCTTCGCGCTGAATCCTACTATCCAGGGGGATACTACCATCTATTATATCCAGAAGAGGTTACAGGATATCCCGGTGAGAGTGACCACTATCGCCCGGGGAATAGCTTTTGGCGGGGAGTTGGAATATGCCGATGAAATGACGCTGGCGCGGTCGATCACGAATCGCCTGCCGGTGGAAAGCTACCGGGCGGGTGGTTAGCCGGAAGCCTTGTCAGGCAGATGACGTATGGAATTCCTATTTTTCGTATATTTGTATTCTGTACGGGCGGATTTGTTTATTGTTCAGCCCTGTATGGCCGGAGCCGGCGCTTCGAGGCGGGGAAAACTGAACTAATAAACGTCCGAAATAACACTTCCACTTCAATCTATCGGTTATTTCCCTCGTTATCAATAGTTCAGAAAATTTTTCACTCCAAAAGGCGTTTGTCGTTCCGGATATAATTTTCCTAAAAAAGGAGGATAAGAATATGGACGTACGTAAATCTATCCAGGACCGCCTGAAAGAAAGCATCCTGGTCATCGACGGGGCCATGGGGACTATGATCCAGCGGCATAAGCTGGAAGAAAAGGACTATCGCGGTGAACGTTTTAAAGACTGGCCTTCCGACCTGAAGGGCAACAATGACCTGCTGGTCCTGACGCAGCCGGACATTATCGAAGGCATCCACCGGGAATACCTGCAAGCGGGCGCCGACATTATCGAGACGAACACTTTCAATGCCCAGCAAATCAGCATGGCCGACTATCATATGGAAGCGCTGGCCTTCGAGATCAATGTAGCAGCGGCCAGGCTGGCCAAAAAGGCAGCAGCGGACTATACGGCACGCAATCCGGACAAACCCCGGTTTGTCGCCGGCGCTATCGGCCCGATGAACAAGACCCTTTCGTTGTCCCCTGATGTGAACAATCCGGGCTTCCGGGCGGTCAGTTTCGACGAGGTGGCGACGGCCTATTACGAGCAGGTCAAAGGCCTCGTCGAGGGCGGCGCGGATCTGTTGCTGATCGAAACGATATTCGACACGTTGAATGCGAAGGCGGCGATCTATGCCATTAAAAAATATTTTCGGGACAGCCACCAGCCCGAACTGCCGATCCTTATCAGTGGGACTATCACGGATGCAAGCGGGCGGACGCTGAGCGGTCAGACGCTGGAAGCATTCTACGTCTCGGTGATGCATGCGAAGCCCCTGAGCATAGGGCTGAACTGCGCCCTGGGGGCCGCTGAAATGCGGTCACATATCGAAGAGCTGAGTCAGATTTCGGCTTCTTATACCTCAGCCTATCCCAATGCCGGTCTGCCGAACACGATGGGTGAATATGACGAGCAGCCTGAAGAGACCGCTCATTTTATCGAAGAATGGGCCTTGAACGGATGGGTGAATATCGTCGGCGGCTGTTGCGGCACTACCCCGGACCATATCCGCCATATTGCACAGCATGTGGCTTCGATCCGGCCGAGGCCGCTGCCCATTATGGAAAAGGAGTTGGTGTAAGGCGATAAACGACCGCAGCGACAGGCGGAGATGCAAACAAAAATTAAAAGGATTCAAATAAGATGGCCATTGCTACGATAAAACCCTTTCTGCGTCTTTCGGGATTAGAGCCCCTGGTATTGCGACCACAGACCAATTTTGTGAATGTAGGCGAGCGTACGAATGTGACGGGGTCGAAGAAATTTGCCCGCCTGATCCGGGAGAACAAATATGAAGAAGCGCTGAGCGTAGCCCGGCAGCAGGTCGAGAATGGCGCGCAAATCCTGGATGTAAACATGGACGATGCTTTGCTGGACGGGGAGAAAGCGATGCAGACTTACCTGAACCTGCTGCAGGCGGAGCCGGATATCGCGAAAATCCCGATCATGATCGACTCGTCGAAATTCTCCATTATCGAAGCCGGGTTGAAGTGCGTACAGGGTAAATGTATCGTCAATTCCATTTCGATGAAGGAAGGGGAAGCGAAGTTCATCGAGCAGGCGATCATTTGCAAGAGCTATGGGGCGGCTGTCATCGTCATGGCGTTCGATGAACTGGGCCAGGCGGATACGATGCGGCGAAAAGTTGACATCAGCCATAAGGCCTACAAGATCCTTACCGAACAGGTGGGTTACGATCCGGAAGACATCATTTTCGATCTCAATATCTTCGCCATTGCTACCGGTATCGAAGAGCACAATAACTATGCGGTCGATTTTATCGAGGCCATAAAAGAAGTCAAGCGTCTGATGCCGCTGACGCGTATCAGTGGCGGGGTGAGCAATATCTCATTTTCTTTTCGCGGCAATGAGCCGGTCCGGGAGGCCATGCACAGTGTCTTTCTCTACTATGCTATCAAAGCGGGTATGGATATGGGTATCGTCAATGCGGGCGCGTTGGTGGTATATGACGAGATCGAGCCGCAGCTGAAGCAACTGTGTGAGGATGTGGTGCTGAACAGAAGCCCGGAAGCGACGGACAAACTGCTGGCCTTCGCCGATACCGTCAAGGCCAAGGACAAAGCCGAGGTGAAGAATGAAGCGTGGCGGCAGGGGCCGGTGGAAGAGCGGCTGAAACATGCCCTGGTCAATGGCATTACCGACTACATCGATGCCGATACGGAAGAGGCGCGGCAAAAATATCCCAAGCCGCTGGACGTGATCGAAGGACCGTTGATGGCCGGGATGAATGTTGTGGGCGATCTGTTCGGCAGTGGAAAGATGTTCCTTCCACAGGTGGTGAAGAGTGCGCGGGTGATGAAGAAATCCGTGGCGGTCCTTACGCCCTTCATCGAGCAGGAGAAAGAAGATCGCCGGCTGGCGCATCTGGCGGCGGGTACGGTGGGAACGGAATCTGCAGGTGCGGCCAAGATACTGCTGGCGACGGTGAAAGGAGATGTGCATGATATCGGCAAGAACATTGTCGGGGTCGTATTGGGTTGTAATGGTTACGATATCATTGACCTCGGGGTGATGGTTCCTACCGACAAGATACTGGAGACGGCGAAAAGGGAGAAGGTGGCTGTGATTGGCCTGAGCGGGTTGATCACGCCGTCGCTGGATGAGATGGTGCATGTCGCGAAGGAAATGAAGCGGCAGGATTTCGAGATCCCGCTGCTGATAGGCGGAGCGACGACGTCGAGGATGCATACGGCGGTGAAGATCGCTCCCGAATTTGGGAAGGGCGTGATACATGTGCTGGATGCTTCGCGGAGTGTGACGGTAGTGGGATCGCTGCTGAGCCCTGAACAAAAGCCTGGTTTTTTAGAAACCGTGCGGAAAGAGTATGTGAAACTGAAGGATGATTTCACGAATAAAAAGACAGTCAAGCAATATCTGCCATTCTCGGCAGCGCAAAATAACAAGGTGAAGATCGATTGGGATTCCTTTACGCCGGTGGCGCCGACGTTTACCGGGACGAAGGTGTTCGACGGGTATGAACTGGCGGACATCGCTGAGTTCATAGACTGGGGTCCTTTCTTTATTGCCTGGGAGCTGCATGGCAAGTTCCCGCAGATCCTGAAAGATGAGGTCGTGGGTGCCGAGGCCACCAAATTATTTAATGATGCGAAGGGGTTGCTGACGCAGCTGATCCGTGAGAAATGGTTGAAGGCGCGTGGGGTGATCGGGTTTTGGGCGGCGAATTCCAACGGAAAAGATACGGTGGTGGTGAAGACGGGGGCGCCCGAAGGTGCGGGGAGTGCGGGTGCTGGTGCGGGGGCGGCCGCCGGGAGTGCTGGTGCGCCAGGCGGCGGTGATGTGCGGCTGGAGTTTTTGCGGCAGCAGATCAAGAAGGCAGCGGATCAGCCGAATATTTCTCTCAGTGACTTTATTATGCCTGCCGATAAGGGTAAGACCGACCATCTTGGCGCCTTCGTCGTCACCATGGAGGGGATTGAACCGCATCTGAAACGTTTTGAAGCGGCACATGACGACTACAACAAGATCATGCTGCAGGCTTTAGCAGATCGTTTAGCGGAGGCTTTCACCGAGTTGCTGCATGCGCGTGTCCGGAAGGAATATTGGGGATATGTCCATGAAGAGCATCTCACCAATGAGCAATTGATCCGCGAAGAGTACATGGGTATCAGACCTGCTCCGGGTTATCCGGCCTGTCCTGATCATACTGAAAAAAGGAAACTGTTTGCGATGCTCGATGCCACCAACCGGATTGGTGTCACACTGACAGAGTCGCTGGCGATGTATCCTGCATCTTCTGTCAGCGGCTGGTATTTCGCGCATCCGGAAAGCAAATACTTCGGGGTTGGAAAGATCGAAAAAGACCAGGTGCTGGATTATGCGGCCCGGAAAGGCATGCCGCTGGAGGAGGTGGAGAGATGGTTGCGGCCGGTACTGGAGTATGATGCATGATGCGCGGGCGGCGGCTACGACGCGGGGGAGAGGACGCGGGGGGCGCGCGGGCGGGTGCAATTAAGTTGTTAAGATGCGCTAACATGGCGATAATTGTCTAATTTTGCGCCTTAATTGATTTAATTAAGAAGCATCAGACTGTTATGAAAATATTTGACAATACCTTCCGTAACCGGATCCTGGCAACTGCAACGTTGGCTGCATGTTTACCTTTCTTTGCCTCCGCACAGCAACAACAGCAGACACCACCTAAAAAGAAGAAAAAATTTATTTATGAAGTATATGCCTCCTGGGGATATAATGGCGAGTTCTACACGCATAGCACGATCCATGTCTCGCAGTCAGCGTTAGGCAATAATTATAATTTCGTCAGCGTAAAAGCGCACGATCATCCGGGCTGGAACGATGGAATATTCCATGAAGCCTTGTCGATCCCGCAATATAATTACCGGCTGGGCTTTCTGCTCGATGAGGACAGAGGATTGGGTTTCGAGATCAACTTCGACCATACCAAATATATCTTCGCCAACCAGGATGTCAGGGTCAAGGGGGAGCTTAACCACCGGAATGTTGACACCACCGTGGCTTTCAACCCGCAAAATGGTTTTTATTATTACCTGAATAACGGAGCCAACTTCCTTCTTTTCAACATCACTAAGAAATGGCATTTTATAAGGAGTAGCAATGAAAATTTCAAGCTCGATCTGCTGGGCAAATTTGGCGTCGGTCCTCTTATTCCGCATACGCAGAATG
>Ga0116229_10013005_pt1 | contig 11864 bp, 9 predicted proteins | sample S1TSphgellanicum_3_FD_87313 | JGI IMG/M metagenome (GOLD analysis project Ga0116229, IMG submission 87313) | Host-associated microbial communities from peat moss isolated from Minnesota, USA - S1T2_Fc - Sphagnum magellanicum MG | ecosystem: Host-associated > Plants > Peat moss > Unclassified... | reverse complement strand
CGGGACGAGGTCGAGCCGGACCCGGATGTGATGGATACCTGGGCGACCTCGTCAGTCTCGCCGCAGCTCAACAGCCATTCGATTTCGGCCGCGCATCCGATCGATCCAGAGCGCCATGCACGCCTGTTCCCGGCCGATCTGCGGCCGCAAGCGCATGAAATCATTCGGACCTGGGCGTTCTACACGATCGTCAAATCGACGCTCCATGAAGATAAGGCACCCTGGCACGATGTGGCGGTGAGCGGCTGGTGTCTCGCCAAGGATCGGCAGAAAATGTCGAAATCCTTGAACAATTCCGTCGAGCCGCGTGACCTGCTGGCCAAATGGGGCGCCGATGTGGTGCGCTATTGGACGGCCACCGCACGGCTCGGACTCGATACCGCCTTCAACGAGGAATCGCTGAAGATCGGCAAGCGGCTGCAAACCAAGCTGTGGAACGCCTCGCGCTTCGCGATGCTGCAACTGGGCGATTTCGCGGAGAGTCCGACCACGCCCGCCGCCGATGTCGCATCGGGTGCGATCACCGAGACCTTTGATCTCTGGATCCTGTCGCGTCTTGCCCGCGTGATCGGTATCGCCACCGAGAAATATCACGCTTTCGACTACACCGATGCGCTGGAAGCGATCGAACGCTTCTTCTGGGCGGATCTGTGCGACAATTATCTTGAGCTGGTTAAAGGCCGGCTTTACGGCGAGGTCGGTGACGGTCAGGCGCGGCGGTCGGCCCGGTTCGCGCTCTATCATTGCCTGGAGACGATCCTGCGGCTGTTCGCACCGGTCATGCCGAACCTGACCGAAGAGCTCTACTCGACGCAATTCCCGGCGCGCTTCGCCGCGTGGGGCTCGGTCCATGCCCGCGGCATCTGGCCGAAGCCGCAGGATCAAGCGATCGACGAGGTCGCCGAAGCCACCGGTGCCACCGGCATCGCACTGCTGGCCGCCGTGCGCAAGGTCAAGAGCGAGCGCAAACTCTCGATCAAAACCCCGGTCAAGCGTCTGACGATCATCGGAGAGGGCGCACTGCCTGGCGTACTCGACGATCTGCGTCATACGATCAGCGCGGACGAGATCCTGGTGACACAGAACGCGACGCTAGCGGGCGAGGCGGTTGAGACGGATGGTGCTTACCGCATCGCTGTGGAGTTCGTGACGGCGGGGTGAGGAGCTTATCTTTCCCTCCCCTTTATGGGGAGGGTGGCGCGCAGCGACGGGTGGGGTTGGTGCCGCAACCTCGCTTCGTTCAGGCATAGTCCGGCGCCTGAAACTGATGCGGCGACACCCCCACCCGACGCCTGCGCGCCACCCTCCCCACAGAGGGGGAGGGAGATGAGACGTTACGCGGGCAGCGTCACGGTGACGCGAAGTCCGCCTCCCGCGCGATTGGATAGTGTCACGTCGCCGCCATGGCCGCGGACGATGGTGCGGGCGACCGACATGCCGAGGCCGACGCCGCCTGTGTCGCGATTGCGGGAGCTTTCCAGCCGGAAGAAGGGCTGAAACACGCGTTCCTGCACCGGCGCGGGGATGCCCGGCCCGTCATCATCGATATCGATCGAGATCTGGTTCGCGCCGCGCTGCAAGGTGACGCGCGCGCGGCTGCCGTATTTTACAGCGTTGTCCAACAGGTTGGCGAAGGCGCGCCGGATCGCGATCGGGCTGCACTGGATCATGGCCGGGCCGGTCGCACGATAGGTAACATCCTGCTCGGCCTCATGCAGCACCGTGCAAAGATCGTCGAGCAGCTGATCGAGATCCTCGGCCTGACGCGGCTCGCGCGTATCTTCGTCGCGGGCGAAGGACAGGGTCTCCTGGAGCATCGCCTGCATCTCGGCGATATCCACCAGCATTTTATCGCGGATTTCATCATCCTCGACGAATTCGGCACGCAATCTTAAGCGCGTCAGCGGCGTGCGGAGATCGTGGCTGATCGCGGCCAACATCTGGGTCCGGTCGCGCACGAACCGGCGCAGCCGCTCCTGCATGCGGTTGAACGCATCGGTCGCCAGCCGAATTTCACGTGGCCCCGATTCCGGCAAGGGCGGCGCGTCGGTCGAGCGGCCGAACGCTTCGGCGGCGCCGGCGAAACTGCTAAGATGGCGCGAAAAATTGCGGGCGAAGATGATCGACATGGCACTGACCACGATGCAAACCAGCGCCACGAGGCTCAGCAGCAAGGTCCAGCGGATCGCCGGCGGATGCCGATGCAGCCTGAATTCGGCCCAATCGCCATTTTTCAGACGCACGACGATCCGCAGCCAGCGCGTCCCTTCAGCGGGCGGCAGCAGACCCATCGGCTCGACGATGACCCGCACATCCGGGATTTTGCCATCCGAGGTGAGCGACGTTTGAAGCTCCCTGCGGAGCGCTGTGGCGCGTGAATCAGCGTCCGAACCATCCGGTGGCGGGAAAGATTCCGGCGGCGGCGGGGGACGGAAGTCGCCGTCATGGTCAGGGGGCGGCGGCTCCGGGCGATTAAGAACCGGGTGCGGCCCCGACACATGCACCGAGAAGCCGGGCTCGGACATGGCATGGGCGAAGCGATCATGGTCGCCGGGCGGCAGCGCGTCGATGGCATGCACAGCGGCACTCACCCGTGCAACGAGATCCGGGTCATCGAACGGCAGCCGATTGGTTTCAATCCCGATCAGGACAAAGGCGATCGCCTGCACCACCAGCAGATTAAGCACCAGGATCACTGCGATCCGAGCGAACAGCGTATCCGGGATCGCTGCGCGCAAGCGGCCGAAAAAGCTCACTTGTCGTCGCCGCTGGCGCGCACTGTTGCCGTAAACATATAGCCGCCGCTGCGCACCGTTTTGATCAGCTGCGGATCCTTGGGATCCATCTCGATTTTGCGCCTCAGCCGCATGACCTGGATATCGATGCTACGGTCATAGAGCGCGGCGGCCCGCCCGCGCGACAGATCGAGCAGCTGGTCGCGGTTCAGCACGCGTTGCGGATGTTCGGCGAAAGCCTGCAATAAATCGAATTCGCCGGAACTCAGCGGGACGATCTCGCCGTCAGTCTTGCGCAATTCGCGCTTGGTCAGGTCGAGCTGCCACGATTCGAACGACAGGATACGGCCGTTGGACACGATGTCGGCACCAGCACTGCTCACTTGATTTGTCCGGCGCAGCACCGCCTTGATCCGGGCCAGCAATTCGCGCGGATTGAATGGCTTGGGCAGGTAATCATCGGCGCCCATCTCAAGCCCGACGATCCGGTCGATCTCCTCGCCCATGGCGGTCAGCATCACCACGGGAATCGTACTCTCGCCCCGTAAGCGGCGGCAGAGCGTCAGCCCGTCTTCACCCGGCAGCATCAGATCCAAAACCACGAGATCAATCCGGGCCGCCTCCATGACCCGGAACATCTCAATCCCGTCCCGCGCGGTCGAGACGCGAAACCCATGACGGGTCAGGATTTGCGAGGTCAGCGAACAGATCTCGCGATCATCATCGACAATCAGGATATGGGGCGTGCGTTCCATTGTGAGGAAATCGATAGCACAGGATCCGCTTACCGCTCGGGCCGATTTTGTATCAACGCGTGACGCGGCGGCGCTTTGACATAGTTTGTTACAATTCTACCGTTTGCGGTACATAGGGACGCTACAGAGCCCGTCTAGCGTCCGACGCACCCGGTATCGATCGGTCAATCGAACAGAAGGACGCTCTATGTCGACTCATATTCATGTGCGATACGCGCTCTGCGGCTTGGCCGCGGTGACGGTGACGGCGCTCGGTATTCCCGCACTCGCACAACAGGCCGCCCCGCCACCGCCGCCGCATGAAGGGCACCCACCGCATAATCCGGCGGATATGCTCTGCACAGATGCCGATGCGAGGCAGGCGGCGATGCTGGCCTTCGCCGAGACGAAGCTGCAAATTGCGCCCGCCCAAAAGGCGGCCTGGACCCAGTTTGCGGACAAGGCCAATGCGGCAGAAGCGCCGATCCGTGAACTCTGCCAGAAAATCCAAGGCAAGCCAGAGCCTAAGGCTCTGCCGGAACGCCTGGCGATGATGGAAGAGGTCGATAGCGCACGGCTTGCGCAATTACGTCAGTTTCGTCAAGCCGTCGACGCGCTCTATCCGCAACTGACCGCGGAGCAAAAAGAAATGGCCGACCACGCGCTTGAGCAGCATGGGCCGGGGCCTGGACCGGTTGGATTCGACCATGGGCCGGGGATGCCACCGCCACCCCCGCATCCTTAAGTCCCCCGAACAAAAAACGGGAGCCGGTATGTCCGGCTCCCGTCCTGCGCAGAAGCGCGGTGTGTTGGCTACTTATAGGCTGCCGCTGCCTTAATGAAGCTATAGCCATCGGGCGTGCCATACCCGGTGGCGTTATCCCAGCCCTTGGTCGCTGTGAGCGAGCTGTCGAGTCCGAATGCTATAGCGTCGATCTCACCGGCATTCGTATTGTTGAATATGGCGCTGGTGAAACCTTCACCGGTCGGGACCAAACCTGGGAAAATTTCCGGTGCCGTAAAATGTTCGGTGCCCGACGCTGTCTTGATCGTGGCGATCACGTTACCCGAGCTGTTTGTCGGCAGAACGTCAACGACACCCCGATTGGGGCCCAGGCCGGCAATGGTCGGCGCGGCTTGACCCAGCGAGTGGCCGGCCTGCTGGTTGGCAAGCACCCAGAAGGCGGTGAAGATCGGGCTGGCGAGACTTGTGCCGCCGATCCCTGGTTCAAGACATTTTTCCAGCTTGCCGGTCTTTGAACAGTCGGTCGAGGATATGACGGTCGGAAATCCGGTATAGGGGTCGGCGAGCGCAGATATGTCGGGGGTCTGACGGCCGGTTCCGGGAAGAGCTGACTGCCACGCGGGCTTGGCAAAGTACACGCTCTCGCCGCCGCCGCCGCCACCCGAGAAATAGCCGAAACTGGCGTATAAGCTGGGATCGGCGACGCCGACGCCGGGAACATCGAGCGTCTGAAAATCGTCACCCCAACTGACCGAGCGATAACCGCCGCCGGGCTGGTTCAGGATGGCTGTGCCGCCGATCGCGGTAGCGTGCGGCGCGTCGGACGGCACACCCGCTGCGCCAATTGGTGAGCCGACGCCGTTATCCCCACCGTCACCGCTCGAGAACTGGAACGAGATCCCCTTTGCAGCCGCGATCGCCAGCACCTGCTCAAAGGACTCTTCCTCATACGGACCGGCGACGAGATCCAGATCTTCTTCCCAGCTGTCGGACACTGCATCGGCTAGATGGTGATCGACGATATATTGTATAGAATATTGGAAATCCTCGCTATCCTGGCCGCTGGTTGCGACGACCACGATCTTGGCACCCGGCGCAATCGCGTGAGCCGACTGGATATCGAGGGCGATCTCACCATCCCATCCCTCTTCGATGCCGGCATTTGGATCGAACGGCTTGCCTTCAGGATAGACGGTCTTGAAAGTCTTGGCGGTGAGTTGCGGCAGCCCGGAAAGCTTGGCTAAGGCGTTGGCATCCGCAGCGGCCGTCGGGTAGCCATAGGCTTCCAGGAGGGCCACGGTTTGGCCGGTGCCATCAATACCGGCGGCATAGGCCGGCTGCAAATGATAGGCTGCTTGCAGTTCTTTTGGACCGTAATCCGGGAAGATTTTCGGGAAGTTGATGCCGTAGATATTTCCCGCGAAAGTGCCAGAAATTGTGCTTCCCGCTCCAAACTTCAATCGTTCCGGCGGAGACAGGATCGTGGTCGTAATGACCGCTGACAAACCGCCCTTCGCTTCAACGTCGGCGACAGAGATCGCCGTCGCGAGTGGCTTCTTGGTCTTCGGATTCACCGCCCGCTTCAATGTCGGATGCACCGTGTGGCTTTCCAGGCCGGCCACGGTCGATACATAGGCGTCGGCTTGTCCGCTCAGATGAGCGTCCGTGACATGAGAGCGGAAGATCTTGCCGTTCGCCGCGAACTGATGGATCTCGGTATTGAAGGCCTTTTCAACCGAGGCGATCGTGCCGCTGACGCGGACCGAGAAACCATTCTTGTCGAAGGAGAGAACTTTGAGCCCGTTCCGTTCCAGTTCCTTGGTCACGGTGTCAAGTTGCTCGTGGGTAGGTGCGAATTTCTGAAGATCGCTATCGCTCAGCCAATGATGGAAACTGGCCGATCCTGGCGTGTATATCGCCTCAAGCGTCCGGTCAAACAAGGCCTGATTCGGCAGCTTCAGTCTCACGGTGAGATTGATGACCTTTGACGGCTCGACCCGACCGAGATCCGTCGCCGTGTGGATGGCCGGCGAATAATTATGGACCGGCGCCTCGACGGCCTGCGCCGCCGCGATGCTGAGTGCCATGAGCGAAGGTGCGGTCAGCGCTCTGATGATTTTCTGAACTGCCATGTTAAGCCTCAACCTTTTGCTGTGGACAGAGATAAATGCCGTCATTACGGACATTCCTCTAATAAATTGTCAATCATGAAGCTTGCTACCGGCCATTTCCTTACACAACATGGGCGGCTACCCGATCCCCCAAACACTGATTGACCCAGGAGAGTCTGACATCAACAACGATCCGAACTACCCCTTGACACCGCGGCTGGAACGCGATTGGCGGGAGTATATGCAAGTTTTATGCTTAAGCTAGCTGTTTTTTTACTTACAAATCTGTTTTGGTCTTATTGGAAATAGTACAAATCGAGCATAAGGGTTTCATGACACATTCCCCCCGGACAAACCGTCCAATCGCCCCCCGAGCCATCCCGGCTGGCGGAGAAATCGTGATGGAACTCCCCTTGCTGGGCGCGCATATCGGCAGCCATCCCGATCTGGTCCTGATCTGGAACGACATGGCGGATGCGCCCGCGGCGATCGACATCGTGCTGCATCTCCATGGCTATTCCGATGCCGGACCCTCGATGAATCTCGCGACCGAAAAGCTGAAACTGAGCGGGCTCGATTTCGGCGATCCGGATCGCCTGCCGGGAACGACCGCGATGCGCAACCGGCCGACGCTCTGCATCCTGCCCCGTGGCAATTTTTTCGGCGGCAGAAGCGAGCATGGCTATGATTTTCCGGTTTTGCAGCGCGCCGGCAGCTGCGCCGAACTCATCCGATTCGCGGTCGCGCGGTTCGCGCAGCGCTTCGGGGTGCGTTTACCCGTGATCGGCCGGCGCATTCTGACGGCGCATTCCGGCGGCGGTGCCGCGATGATGCCGGTTGCCGCCGACTTCCAGCCGCATGAGCTTCACGTCTATGACGCGCTCTATGCCGAGGCGCCGCTACTGCTGCAATGGGTCGGACGAGCGATCGCCGACGATGCCAAAGCGCTGCATGCGCTGCGCCATGCGCCGGTCGCGCCTTATATGGCGCAAAGCGGCCGCGCGCTCCGCGTCTTCTACATCGCCGATACCGGCACCGAAGCAGCCAGCCTGTCGGTCGCCGGCGCCATCCATGACGCGCTCACCAAGGCTGGTCCGCTTGGGCCCGTCCTGGCGCCGTGGTTCCGGGTCGAGGCGGTTCGAATCGAGCATAATGTCATGCCCCGTCAACTCGGCTGGCGCATGCTGGCGGATGTGGCGTCTGCGGTGCCTTAAGGGAGAAGAAATTTACCTTTCCCTCCCCCTTGTGGGGAGGGTGGCGCGGAGCGACGGGTGGGGTTGGTGCCGCAGATTCCTTTGGTTCAGGACTGATGCGGTGCGACCCCCACCCGTCGCTCCGCGCCACCCTCCCCACAAGGGGGAGGGAAAGGGGATTGCTTAACGTTTCGGTGGTCACCCCGGCTGGCCCAGCAGATAGGCGATGACATCGGCCCGTGCCTGGGGATCCGGCACATTGGCCGGCATACGGACGTCCGGAACGTCGCTGCGGGGATCGGCCAACCAACGGTCGAGTGACGCGCCCTGCCAAATGATCCCGCTGTGTTTTAAGGCCGAGGAATAGTCGAAATCGGTGACGCTGCCGGCACGGCGCCCCGCCAGCCCGCCGAGCTTGGGGCCGAGCTTGTTATGGTCAAGCGCGTGGCAGGTGGCGCATTTGCCCGCAAAGACATGTTCGCCCCGCTCGGGATCGCCCTTGAGCGACGGCGCCGACACCAGCGTCGCGCCAAACCGATCAAGATCCTTAGGAGCGGCGGCAACCGCCGATTTGAAGAAGGTATAGGAGAGGGTAAGCGTCGGCAGATTGCCGATATCCTTATCCTGGAGGATCGCCGGATCGACATAGAAGATCACCGGCATCTCGACCCGCTCATGCGGCTTCAGCCGTTCTTCATCGAAGCAGAAACACTGGATCTTGTTGAAATACGTGCCGGCAAGTTCGGGCGTCACATTATAGGTCGCATGGGCGACCAGCGTTTCATCGCTGCGGTTTTCCGCCCAATAGCTGATCTGGGTCGGCTCGCCCAGATGCACGGTGACCTGTTCCTGGCTCGGTCCAAAGCGCCACGGCAGGCCCGGTGCCACATCGGCATTGAAACGTACAATGATGGTGCGGCTGCTTGCCGAGACAGTGTCGGCAGCCACGCGCCGGGTCGTGCCGCCGAAGCCGGTTGCTTCACAAAATGCCCGATAGAGCGGCAGGGAGAAACCGACCAGCGTGACCATGCCGATCACGACCAGCGTACAGGCCAAAGCGATGATCTTGTTGCGGCCATTGCCGCGCGGTGCATTTTCGCTCATAGAACAGCAGCGATAGACCAAAGTTTTGGAGTTGGATAGCCTAATGAGCGTCGAAGAAGAAGCAGCCCAGTCGATCGGTGCCGATGCGCGCGTCGACGAGTTGGGCGCGGTCATCGGAACCAATTTGCGCCGGTTGCGGACCAAGCGCGGACTCTCGCTCGAAGCCCTGGCGAAGCAGGCCGGGGTCAGCCGGGCCATGATCGGTCAGATCGAAGGCGGGCGCTCCATGCCGACAATCGGTCTTTTGTGGAAGATCACACGGGCGCTCGGTGTCCCATTCGCCGCGCTCATGGGCAGCGGGGCCGGCGGCGGCATGACCGTGCTGAAGGCGGACAAGGCCAAGGTGCTAAGCTCGCGCAACGGCAGCTTCATTTCGCGGGCGCTGTTTCCGTTCGACAGCGAACGCCGGGTCGAGTTCTACGAACTCACCATGAAGCCCAACAGCATCGAAGAAGCAGAAGGTCATGCGCCGGGAACAACGGAGAATCTGACAGTCAGCAAAGGCAAGATCGAGATCACCGCCGGGGCCGAGCATGCGGTGCTGGAACCGGGCGATTCGGTGCATTTTCTGGCCGATGTGCCACATTCCTATAAGAATCTGAGTGGCGGCGAGGCGGTTTTGTTCCTCGTCATGACCTACGCGCAGGCCGTTGGGTAGAAAGACGCGGTTGCATTCTCGCGCGAAGCCGCGTAACAGCCTGTCTCCATTGGGCGAAACGGCACGACTGGCCGGCTTATGCCTTTTTAGGAGACCATCATGTCGCACAAAGCGCATCGATTCAGTTTTGAACGTCACCAGGATGCCGCATCCATGCTGGTGCGCCTGCGTCATGATCTGAAGCGGCTTTGCGAAGATATCAACCGGTCTTATGGCGCGGACGCGGCACTCGAGGCGGACGAGGCGATTGCCGCGCTGGATCGGGTGCGCGAGAGGCTCGATATCGAACTCGACCGCGATTATCCGCGGGATTCCGGCCAGGTGTGCAATGTCCGCCTGACCTCGCTCTATTATCCGCTGCGGCTGGACGAGCGTGGCAATCGGCTTATTTCCTAATAAGTCGTTACCCACGATCGCGGAAAACCTCCCCCGCCGGTGACGTTCACCAAAATAGATATCTGTATAATGCTCGATTCGGCATTAGAGATTCATTGGTCTTTAACGCCGGTGTTGTCGCGAGCAAGCGCGTTTAACCATCGCCGTTTATCCTTTCGCAGTGCGATTTAATCCGCTGCGTTGCGGTATCGCTTATGGATACGGCAACCATTCATTCACGATCAATCGTTACTCTTGATATTGGCTGGACGGAAAGCGGGAAGCAGCTTGGGTCAAAATCTCTTGCCGAGGGCTCGGCTCCCGATTGTGTTTCGCGGTGCGTGAGTGTGCCGATGGCATGAATTGTGCTGATGCTAACAAAGTGCGGGGAAAACGGGCATAGTATCTTTTTACGATTATTAGTATTTGGGAAAACGATCCCTTTTGTGCATTTATTGGAGAGAACCTTGAGCGTGCTTCTGTCCGCGCATGCCCTGCGCAAGCACTATCCGAAGGTCAAGGCCGTGGATGGTGTCAGCGTCGATGTCGAAGAGGGTACTTGCCTTGGCCTGTTGGGGCCAAACGGTGCTGGCAAGAGCACGACGGTCGAGATGCTGGAAGGGCTGGTCACGCCGACCTCGGGAGAGATTAGGTTTCGCGGCAAACCGATTGCGGAGACCAACTATCGGGATCGGGTCGGCATTCAGTTCCAAAATACCGCGTTGCAGGATTTCCTGACGGTTCGGGACAATCTGAAACTATTCGCGGCGCTCTATCGCCGGAAAGCGCCGATCGACTCCCTGATCGAGGCGTGCCGGCTCGAAGAATTCCTGGATCGCGACCATCGTAAATTATCCGGCGGGCAGCGGCAGCGCATGCTGCTGGCGATCGCGCTGATCAATGACCCGGATCTGGTGTTTCTCGACGAACCGACCACGGGCCTTGATCCCCAGGCGCGGCGTAATTTCTGGGAATTGGTGCTGGAGATCAAGCGGCGCGGCACCACGATCGTCCTCACCACGCACTACATGGAAGAGGCCTATCTCTTGTGCGACGAGATCGGGATCATGGATCACGGTCGGATGATCGCCTCCGGCGCACCCGCCCAATTGCTCGCAGATCATTTCAACGACACGGTCTTGGAACTGCCTGCCGTCGAAGTCGATGGGCGGGATCTCGAAATGCCGTTGGTCTGCAAAACCGATCGGGTCGAAATACTGAGTGTCGATGTCAATCGCAGCGTTCAGCAACTGATCGCGGCGGGATTGTCGCTGACCCATCTCAAGATCCGGCCGCGCACGCTCGAAGATCTATACTTGCATTTGACCGGCACGGAGTTGCGCTCATGACGCCGCTTTTTGCCATGATCCGGGCGCGGATGCTGGAAATCCTGCGCGACCGGGCCGCCTTGACCTGGAACCTAGTGTTCGCGCCGATGCTGGTGATCGGCGTCGCCATGTTCGTGTCGAACGAACCGCAGAAAGTGCTCAAGGTCGGTGTTTTAGGCGACTTGCCGGCCCTGACCGCGAGCCATCCTTTCCTCAAGACCGATGCGGTTGATTTCCTGCCGCAGCCGGATCTGAACAAAGCGATCGACAAGGTAAAGCGCCATAGTCTCGATCTGCTGGTCGATCTGGGCAGTCAGCCGGTGCATTACTGGATGAATGGTGATTCCGCCAAGGGACGTCTGGTTCAGTCGCTGTTGAAGGCGCAGGTGCCGGATGCCGAATTACAGACCGTCACCGGCGCCCAAATTCGCTACGCCGATTGGCTGGTCCCTGGATTACTGGGCGTGAACATCATGTTCTCCTGCCTGTTCTCGATGGGCCATGTGATCATCAAGTATCGGATGTCGGGGTATTTGAAGCGGCTGAAGGGCACGCCGCTCCGGGCCATCGAGTTTCTGGCGGCGCAGCTGGTCGCCTGCACGGTGCTGATCGTGCTGGTCGCGGCGATCCTCTTCACCGCGTGCCGGGTCCTGCTCGATCTCAGAATGGAGGGGAGTTACCTCGATCTTCTGGCGGTGGTGACACTCGGCGTGATGTCGATCATGTCGATGAGCCTCGTGATGTCGGTGCGGAGCGCCAGTCAGGAACTCGCCAACGGCATGCTCAATCTCATCTCCTGGCCGATGATGATCATGTCCGGCGTGTTCTTCTCGTTGGATGGTGCCCCGGAATTCATTCAGAAACTCGCAGCGTTTTTCCCG
>Ga0116229_10013004_pt1 | contig 11864 bp, 6 predicted proteins | sample S1TSphgellanicum_3_FD_87313 | JGI IMG/M metagenome (GOLD analysis project Ga0116229, IMG submission 87313) | Host-associated microbial communities from peat moss isolated from Minnesota, USA - S1T2_Fc - Sphagnum magellanicum MG | ecosystem: Host-associated > Plants > Peat moss > Unclassified... | reverse complement strand
TCTCTTTTTTTAATGATGTAAAAAAATTGTTTACATTTTTTTTTCCTTTGTAAAAAAAAAAAAAATTTAATTTCCTGAAATTCTAAATTTAAATAGTTGGAAAACCTCCCCCCCCCCCCCTCCCCCCCCACAACCAACATGTTGTTTGTTTTTGAATTTTCCTAACTTAACAATTCTTGTTGAGGAAAAAATGAAAACAATAGTGAAAATTCAAGGAAAAACGAAAACTACAAAAATATTGCAAAAAAATTTGAAAGAAAAATGGTTCTTCTTAATGAGTAAAAGTTTAAGAATAATCATAATAATTCTAACATTTAACACATAAACAATTCGAACATCAATTTTTATTTTAAGTTCAATCTTTGAAATCATTATAAACCTTATCCATTTTTTTGAAAATTTTAAACAAATATTAATGATGTAATTGAATTTCTTTTGTGGTGAATTTTCATCATTTTGCAAACATTAAAAAAGACATCAACATCAGCAAAAAATTAACAATTTAAAAAAATTACATCATTATTTTTTTACATGATGTAATTTTACAATGGATTATAGGACTTGTTGCCAAAATATATAATATTTTCACAAATTTGTAATTCGATATATGGTTTATAGCCAAAAAAATTTTAAATTGTCTTTTAAATGATTTTGAAAAAAAATTAAAAAATTAAAAAATCAATGATGTCATTATTATTATCATCATTTATAATGCATTCATTTATTTGATTTTTTGAATGAAAATTTAAAATTCATCTTTAAATATTTGAACATAAACATGAAACAAAACAAGTTAAATGTTTTTGATAAATCATTTAAATAATAATAATAGTTCTATAATATTGATAATTTTCCATAATAATAATATTATTATTATTAAAATTAAAAATTTTAATCATTGATTTTAACATGATTTTTTTCTTTCATGCACTAAGAGAAAAATGGGGAACAAATTAGGGATTTTTTTGGGGGTTTTTTGGGTGTGGCATCATGAACATTCGTAATAATAAACTTGTCCATGATGCTTAAAACAAGCTAGGGGAAAAACATACATTCCAATTTACGTAAATGTACCAGAATTTAATATATTAACAAATTATAATTTAGATGTTTATATGCATCCAAAACTTTGTATGTATGAACATTTTGAACTAATCACTAACCCATTCAAATATAAATGTGAAACTTGCCAAATTTTTATACGTCCATTTTATAAAAATGTGGTGAATGCAAAATGAAATTCATGAGTAATGGACTTAACAAGATTAAAATGAATGATTCAACTCATATGTAATAGTTTAATTTAAATGTGAAAATTTTCACTAACCCATTCAAGTATAAACATGAAGCATTAAGTTATTATGTGTCTTTCAATATAGTAAATGCAATATGCAACATTTGAATAGTGGTTTCAATAGGTTCAATGTGGAAGATTCGACTCATGTAAAGATGTTGATAATTCAAAAAATGTGAAAATTTCACTAAGCCATTCAAGTATAATTACAAAATATTGATTTGCATGTGTTTTATTATATTATAATAAGTGTAAAATGAAAATTGTGAATAATGATTTTAACATAGTAAAAGAAAATGGTTCAACTCATGTACACATGTTGATAATTGAATAAATATGAAAAAAATCACTGATTCATTCCAATATAAATGTGGGGTTTTAAATTGTTACATGTGTTTTAATAAATTATCATAAGTGTAAAATGCAACTTCTAAATAATGGTTTCAACATGTTAAAATTGATGGTTTAGCTCATGTACCATGTTGATAGTTGAAAAAAGTCAAAAAAATCATTAACCCATTATAATGCATTGTGTAGATAAAGTTAAAGGTTACTTTAATTTTCACGTCAATAATTTGAAATTATTAAAAAAGTAAATAGGATTCAAATTATACTCATAAATGAACAATGTAGTGAACGTAACAACTAGGAACAATATTGACCATTAATTAGTGCAACAAGCCATTTGTAAACTTAAGATGGTCAAATGTAATCAAATTGGACAATAGTTGCAATATGTGGGGGTGAAAAAGGACAAGATTTCTTCTTGTGGTGTTTTTTATTTTGGAAATGTCATTTCACATAATATAATAAACTTCCGTGTAATGTTGTAAAATCACACATTGCATACCTATTATAACAATACATAAGTATGATTGTAGTTTAAGCCTAAACATTGTGATAAAAGAATTTTATGAAGTTTTGGTTTGCAAATTGTTCACCAATTTCAACAAAGGTTATAATGTACCTCCACTATTCATTCTTGACATGTTGAAAAAGTTTTAGTTACATGTACACCTATTCATCATTCTACATCATTTGAAACCTCTTAAATTAATTCCTCAAAATTGGTTTTTGGATAATCATTCAAGTAGTTGTTACACTAGTCCAAATCTAAGTCTCTGAATGTGAATTCAAAAAAATTCACAATATTTGCACTTTCTATTGCACTATTAGCTTGGATCACGACTTTGAATACATGCACATGTGCATCAAAATCCATTCGTTTCACATACTTAAAATAATTCAAGCCTTTCATGTTTGGATGCTTAGGAGAAACTAATGATTTTAATATAATCATCGACAAGTTCCTTGATAGTTCAAGTGGTTCCCTTCTTAGACTAGTTGTGGTGGTGATGGTGTATGTGACACATACTTGTTGATGTTGATGGGTATTGCATTGTTGTCATGGGTTCATTGAATAATGACGATATAGTTTCATGTACTAATTACCAAAAATTGAAGTACATGCTCTAGGCACATATGTTGTATTTGCATGTTGGGTTGTCATTACAAATTCATGTACCAATGTACCAAGAACTATAGTGATTGTCATTTGCACATACATTGGTGTTGCAACCAACTAGTGTTATGATTGCAAATTCATGTACAAATGTATGAGGAATTGTAATAGTCGTCCCTTTCAAGTATGTATGTGGATATGGTACAATTATTGTGGGTTCATGTACCAATGTACCCACAACTATAGTAATTATTTGTTGCCAATATGTTGACCTTGGGTATTGCATTGATGTTATTATAGACAACATGGTTATAGGCACAATAGTTGAATGGGATAGCCCATGGGTCATTTTTTTGAACTACTTTCAGATTAAACATTCTTGCTTCCATTTGGATCTAAATCTTATGGTTGTTATCTTCCACCTCCATAGATTATTTGAGTTGGAATAGTTTTTATGCCCATATCTCATGTGGTTTATATATGTAGGGTAAAATAAATTCACCAAATAGTTGTTTGATATGAAGTTGGTTACATAAGGTAAAGGTCTAAAAATCTTGTCCAATGATTAAACTTGGCAATGCATTAGTTGTCAATCCACCATCATAATTGTTCCAACAAGACACGTCACTTTTAAATCATTACATCTATTGCAAATTGTTATGGGATTTACTTTCTCAATTGTTGACATTATTTTAAATAATTATGCAATTGGAACAAAAAATTGATGCACTATATTATGCAATGGAGTTCATCAAAATACTTACAATCCTCTTATTGACTAGGTGGTATACATAATTAGTGGTTTTTGTACATAATTGGTGTTCACTAATTTTTCATAAACAATTGCATGCATAACTGTTTATGGAATCCTCCCACTATTTTAGTGGTTCATATATGGTGGGGTTTTGAACTTCTAAACAAGTATCTTATTTACTTATTTGGTCATAGACCATTCTGTTTCCTCCCAAAAAACTTACAAATTTGAATGCCAAGGGGTTTGTAATCCTTGGTCTACCTCTTTTAGCATGAGTTGCCTCAAATGTGGAATTGCATGTTCCTTCATTAGTTCATTTCTTGAATTCGAAAAGCCTTCCAAATTTCCTTCTTTCCTGGAATGACAATTTCAAATATTATAGTGCCTCATCACTCCTACAATTTGGGCTTCCTATGGAGTCATTCTTTCATGTTAGAACCATCATGTATTTTGCAAGTTAATATTTTATTTTTAGCATTTGCAGATCTTTGTTGTTGCACACACATAGAAGTGTCACAACCTATTGATTTTCACATTGGTAAAGTTGTACTTCATGTGTTTGATTAACCATTTCATGATTCCTATTTTTTGCTTGATTTAATTACCTTTGCAAGCTTTTGGTAATCATTCTATGCATTTCTACCTCTTTTAACACAATTCTTGAAATTATTTTTTCTTGGAAAATGAATCTTTATCGCAACTACATCATTTAAATTCAAATCTTGAAGAAAACTAATCAATCAAGAACAATTTTTTTTTTTTAAAACTGCAAAACGACAAGATCTACCATCATATACAATAAATTTGACACAAGACAAGATTATAAACAATTTATTCCAAGATCAAAATTTGTGATTGTAACACAATATAATAAAAAAATCTTTGATACCATGTTGTTCAACTAGTATGCATGCTTCCATCAAGGTACTCACAACTTTTTAATTCATTCACAACTTTTTCAAGTGGATGTTGATGAGGGATGTGGCTTGGACATCTTTGAGATGGCAAGTTGCAACAATGAGCCAAGAAAGGATTATATCATTTGGGACTTGCTATTATTTAGATGGCTTCAAGTTGATGTGAAAGACATCAAATGTCCTTTAAAATGGTCGAGCAAATGTGTGAGAATGTTTCCCATTGTGCGTTTGCTTGTACGACAAATTTTGGGCATTATAGGACCTCAAATTGAGATCAAGTGCAATTTTTCCCTTGTTGGAATATTGACCAATTTGTGTTTAAGGAAGTTGCAAACTAGTTCAACCTTAAGAAATTTATCTTTGTGAACAAAAATTGGCCTAACAACCCTAGATTTGGTTTCAATGTTCCAAAAAATATGGTAAAGGTTATTGATCCTAAAACAAATTTGGTAGACAAGCTTGAAGAGCAGTTCGAAGGTGCCTTTGAACCTAAGGAAGCTTTTGATGTTCATGATTGATAATGGATCTACTTTGGTTATTCACGAGGTCTTGGCTCCTAGCATCAATTTGTATCTTGCAAATGATAAACATTTGTGAATTGGTGCTATTTTTTGAGTTTAATGCTTGTTCAATATACATGGCATGAATTGTTGCAAACTTGTGTATGCATTTGGTTTAAGATGGAATGGTATTGTGTTGTGTGCATGTGACCAAGAAAATGGTAACAACTTTTATCTTACTTTGTGATAGGATGGAGGCAAATTTCTACTAGTTGTGCGTTTGTGTGTTTGGTAGGATGGAGTTTTCCCTTAGTGCAAGCTCAAAACCATCTTTCATGTACCTGAGAAGGCAATAAAGAAAATGCATGCCAACAACATAGAATGTTGTGATGATGCTTTAAGAGAAGTGCTCATCTAGTGCAAATTGCAGGCACAACAAAGAGGAGGAGCTTGGACTATTGCAGACCTCCCCTTCCAATTTTTTTGTAGCATGGTGACAGACTGACTATAGCCATTATTGGCTTTAGTGATAATATGCAAATTTGCAACTTGAAGTTACTTTAGTGAGAGGTTTTGGTCGCATGTACTTGACAAATGATGGAATTGATAGTTGAATATTTGCGGACATACCTGAACTTGCTTTTTTAATCTCTTCCACCAACCTTAAAGAACTTGTCAAAGAATTCTTGCATTCAAACTTTTGAGTTGAGCATTTGCAAACATACCTGAACTTGCCGTCTTGCCTTCTAAGATTGTTCCAGCAACCCAAAAGAAGTTTGTCAAAAAAATTCTTGCATGCAAACAACAATCATTACTACACATTGTTTACAATATCAAAGAACCAGTTTATAACCATCGCAAAACTTGTAACATTGCTAAAGAACCACCAAATATAACTGCTGGTTCTTTGATGCTCAAATAACCAACCCGGTAAGCAACCACCAATATTGAAATTTGAAATAACCAGAACCGGCACATTCTATGAATCCCAAAACTTTCAAAAACCTGGAACTGGAGGTTCTTTGATTTCTCAAATTTTCAAAAACTGGAACAGAAGGTTATTTAAAAAATCAAATAACCACACAGCACTGGTCTCTATGCTCAGGGGCAGAGCCAACAAACCTAATTTTCATGCATATCAATGCAATTGGAGACAAGGCAAGTCAAATGTAGAAGGAGGGGGCCATGTGCCACAAATAGTCTCCTAAATGAGATAAGATGATGTGTCTATTGAGGTTATGTTTTCTTAGTAGGGGGCTAATGCTGCAGAAGGCAGGAAGCAATGTTATTTATGGTTGTGGTCCCAGAAATAGTGGTTGCAATTGCCAGAAACACAGAGAAGCTACCAAGCTTGGTAGTGCCGCCCACAATGGGTCAGGCTTGACTTAAAGTCTATTTCTTGGTGCAGATATGCCTCTGTAGAAGTGCCTACCTTCACAAACTAAGGAGATGGCCACTTTGAAAAAAAGTGTAGGCATGAAGAAATAATTCATGTGTCAAAGCTTGAGCAAAACAAAACACACAACTGAATTGCAGTTTTGTTCAGAAAGGGAAGGGAGGGAAGCAGATACTAGTATGACAAACAGCACTATTACAATTACAGACCATATTAGAGATCAAAACTCAGGAAGCAAACCAAGCTGAAGGAGGTCTGCTCTAAATGATGCTCCAAGAACTGGAAATAGCAATCCTACCAATCAGAAACAACCAAGAGCATACTGGAAGCCTGAGGGAGTAGGATTCTTCCAGAGAACATTTGTAAGACTGATAGTTTGAAACGAATTTTAATTGTGGGAGGAGACACCAGCTTGATTTACAATTGGTTTGAACGGAGACTTAGTTCATAGACTGCAATATTTTGAGTATACTTTGATGATCAACACAGTTCTGCCTTTGACAGTCTGCATTGAATCATCCTGTATTAGTTGGTTTAACCAATAAACTGAAGGGATTCACATCAGCAGGTTCTAAGCACATAATATGGAGTCAAGGTTCAAGGCTCATGGCTATCAATCTCTTCCACGCAAAACATTCTAGAACATACTTTCAGAAGTGCAGTACCTCTCAAATTTTCATTCCAGAGTTCATGATAGCTATTGCAGTTATTCATCAATGAATCCTTGGCCTCTACATGCTGGACAACTTCGAGTTCCTGAACATGTACTGCAATAACTCCACTTCTTTGCTAACCTGCAGCAAAAAGAAGATCACAGTCTTTCATATTCTGAAATCAATGATATTATCAATGAAATGGACTTTTGGGATAGACTTAAATGTCAGGACCCCAGAACAAGAAACTGGAAATCAGGGGAGGATTGTTGTACCCTGCAGTGTAGCGTGTAGCAGCATCCAATGCTCTGGATCTTGCCTTGGCTGCAGCTTCTGGAGTTAGATTCTTGAGCAAAAAGCCCTCACCATTACATGCTGGACACAGTCCTGAGCCATTGCATTCTCCACACTCCTCCTGAAAACCCAAAAATCACACTCATACCAGAAACCCTAAAAATAGGCCTGAGCACACATAGCCTCATGCATGACTTGCTCAGGATAGGTCTCACCTTTGCTACTTCCAAGCTTTGGAGCTTCTCTTTGTTTTTGAAAATGGTGGCTACTGCTGCTCCAACAACAACCAAAGTGACTGCAGCTGATAGTGCAGTTGGAAATGCTGCTGCTACCACCATCCTCTGTCTTCTCTGTTGGTCATTGTCTGCAATCCCCTTGCTATAGAGACATAACCCCAGTAAGACAGGCATAGAAGTTCATGGGTTTCAAAGGCTGGTGCAATAATTACTGCAGATTGATGACCTGAAATATGCCCAAAAGAGAAACTTTAGAATATGCCCACCAACTTGGTAATGCAGAGTGTTCACCTCGGTATCAGTCGATGCTCTCCACTCTGGAAATGTTCCACAATCATCCCAGCTCAGACACTCAAAAGCTTCAGGGAGTTCCCTATACCATTAAAAAACACGCTTGACTTCTGACCGGCACCAAAAACGTCTGAGGTGCACGACAGTAAGCTTGTTTGTGAATGTCCAAACTTTGCAAGTTCTGAGATTTCTGAGGCTTGCTTGTAGTGGGTCTCACCTTGGTCTGAAGGTCTCCACAACGCTGCGGTTTTGACCTCCATGTCTCTCCAAGCCCTAAATCGAACCCCAAGTATCACCACCCTGCATGTTTAAATTCCGCCTCTTTGCCAACCCCACAATGCGGAAAAACGAATTCTGACTTTGAAGACCCAATTCAGAGAAACAGCAAGACTGACCTCTGCGCGATGCGAAAGACCCAACAGAGCAGACGCGGCGAGGAGGAAGGTTAGCCAGCGCCGTTAAGTTGCAGATTGCCAGCCTCAATTCCATAGCCATTTGTCCTGGGTTCATTCAAAACTCGAACATACGAATCCAGCACAAAATCACCTAATATGCGTCGCTAGCTCTGCAGTAGCACCCTTGAACACTGGAGGCCGCAAAATGTGTTCTTTGTAGGTTCTCAAAGTGAAACCGGGAAGAGACTAATACTCCAAGTGCAGGAAGGCAAAATTCTCAGCTTAAACACATTTATAAAGCATTCCTACGCGATGGAATTTCTTGCGGCCAGGGTGAGCCAGCACCTACACTGCTACCTTCATTTCTTGAGTAAGGCATCTTAAGGTGGAATCACACTTGATGTCAACCCAGTGTGAACTCGATGTTAAGAGGTACAAAGTGCAAATGTTTTTATGAATTCAGACCTGAGATGGTAAATCAAAATGATGTGGCTGCCCATGTGGCAAAGGGTGTTAACTCAGTGTTAGGACAATGTTAGCCTAGAGATAAGGTATACACTTTTTTTTTTTTTTGGAAAACATAGATTGACAAGAAAAATGTTGGTGTTTTTCTTGGATACTTTTCTTCGTCAAAAAGTTTCAATCACATTCCAAAGGACGCAAGCATCCTCCATCTTAAATTAGGTGGTACTTGCTGGCTAGGCTTAGCTACTTCCCAACTTCCACCCCTTCGTAACACATTTCCCATCACCATGGCTAACCTATTTGCAAGTGATTGATTTTTGACATAGAGAAATTGACGCACCCCTAAGCTTCTTAATGGATTCAAATGTGAGTTCAAATTGAAAATAACAAAAAAACAAAAAGTCGGGGCACATTCCTTGGCTCGTAACACTTTGAGGGGTAGAGGGGCATGCTAAAGCTTTGGGATGGGACTAGGAAAAGTGACAAGCATCAAACTATTCACATAGACCTACACAAAACCAACACAAGGTGGTTAGTGCATAATTGGAACACTTTTTAGTGCTAGGACGAACCATGGGCAAATTCGAACTCACAAGACTCACCACGGCCCGGACTTGAAGGAAACCATCGCCTTCCCCCTTATAATATACTATGTGCCTCTCCACGAGACCCACATCCAAATGACTTTTTGTCCCGGTACTCCCAAGTGGGAGTCCCTAAGTTACTAAAATGAGGACTTTCGTGATTTCAAGGCCCCATAACTTTGTGTGCAGACCTTCGATTGAAATGAGATCTAAAACAAAGTTGTAGCCCTCGTCGAGAGCTTTTCAACGATATGTTACACGCCACTTGCACACAAGGAAATTGGGTCGATTCCTGACTTTTTGTGGTCGAAAGTCAAATTGTCAATTTGACTCTCGGCCCTTCTTTTGGCCATAACTTGTGTTTCAAATGTCCAAATGGGTGATGCAAGCCCATTTTAGACATCTAAGTTTCAATAGCTTTCCAATGATATGAAGAACTCTTCGAGCCATTGGGTTTTGACCCTTGCAATCGCTCTCTAAACATTTGGGAATCCACCGGGATTCCAACTCCCAACATGAGAGTTCACTTGGGAGTGTGAAGGTTCTTTCCCTCACACTCTTTTGCACTCCCGAGGGCACGAAAATGCGACTCTCAAGCTTAGTCTTGGCTCGCACCCTTACAAGTCCTTCACTTTGGTTGCAAGCCCAAAGCTAAGGTTGCGACAAGTTTAAGGTTTAGGGTTTAAGTGGGTTTAGGGTTTAAGGTTTAGGGTGGGTTTAGAGTTTAGGATAAGTTAGGTGGTATTTATTGGCTAGGCTTAGCTACTTCCCAACTTCCACCCCTTCGTAACACATCTCCCATCACCATGGCTGACCTATTTGCAAGTGATTGATTTTTGACATAGAAAAATACATCCGACCTATTGCAAACGGTTGGTTTTTGATACTAAAATATTTTGACATCTAGTTTGAACTAACTTGATGTCTTGTAACTTCTCCCTTATCTTTTTTGTTACCCCTTTGTACATTTTTCAATTGTACAATGTATTTATAAATAAAATTTTGCAAGGTTAGCATTTAAGTATAATCCCTACCCTTTTCCTACATACAATCTTGCATTAATTTTAGATGACTACGAGTTGAAAGAAAGAACTTGAAAAATTGTCACTAACACCTTCTACTAAACAAAGGATGTCTAAATACACTAGAAAAATTAGGGTAGGCTTTTGTCATTGTTAATGTAGCACCAAGTCCAATTCCCACTTCCCGGAAGTTCTTTTGGAATTGTTCTCAAAAGTTCTCCATTCCACTAAATCCACAAAAAAAACTAAACCAAAAAAAGAAAGAACACACAAAAAACAAACTATGGTTATAAATATTAGCAAATCTCTCTCCACAACACCATAAAAAAATCTCTAACTTGAGCATGTGTTTCTTTTTCTTCTTTTTTCATAGAACCTTATTCTTGCAAAAAATTCAAATACTTTTATGAGAGCACTCCACGAAGTCCAAAGCTTCATGAGGAACATTTTCATATGAGGTAATAAGCCACAAGAGTAGCAAAGAAAAGGAGAGAAAGTGACAAGCAACATGTAAATATTATTCATAAGAAATCATGGTTGTAACATAGTAGGGGGAGGGTAATAGTAGTAGTGATAGGCATTAGTCTTGCAACACAAATCAAATGTAGTAAAAGTGTTGTGCATAGTCAAAATAGACCCATGTTTGTATACCTTAAAGTTCACTCAATCAATAAACAACATGAGGTGATTCACTACAACAACAACACCAATAGATGTATTGCAAGAACAAAGTGAGAGGCAATAGTACAAATGACTTGAATCAAGAACAAATGATCAAGCACAAGAGCAAGCAAATGAACAAATGATCCAAAACAAAGGTGAAAAGCATGTAAATGAGCAAGCAACTAAAGTGAGCTTGCTTAAGTAAAAACATTTCATGAGCAAATGATTGAAAACAAGGTGAAAAACATGTAAATGACTAGGTGATTAAATTGAATTTTCTTACAAACATTTAATGATGTCCTACAATAAAAAAAAATGAGAAACAATGGCATAAGATGAAGGAGGAAACAATGGCACCAAAAGACAAGCCTTTAACAACCATGATACATGTGTGAGTCATGGTGAATACTTAAACCTATAATCTAGCCTACACCTAATTCCTAACATTGCATGTGTGAATAGGGGCTTGAAATGCTAGCATCATGGTGGATGGTAATTTAGAAATGTTACACGTTAATCTATACAAATGTTAGGTAGGTGTTAAAGGTGTTAACATTAAGGCTACACTATAGCCCTTAACATTATGTGTGATTCTAGTTTTAGAACTAATTATTAATAGAAGAAATGTTAAATTTGGACTCAAAAGCCCTAGTTTAGTCTAGGGATGAAATATTTATATGTTTAAAATCAACCAAAATTTTTTTGGGGCTTTTACCATGGTGCTAATGTAGGTGCCAATTCACCCAAAACATTTCTTAATAGAAAGTGAGAAAGGAAAATATATATCCATGGACCCATCAATTTGAAATTCACCTTGAGGGAAGGCTATTTGGTATAACCATGAGTGAAAACATAAAAAAGAGACATACATGGGATTGCGTTCAATGGGTAGTCTTACCTTTTGGGAAAAGAAAGGAAAGAACCTTGAAAAAGGTATT
>Ga0116229_10013001_pt1 | contig 11866 bp, 10 predicted proteins | sample S1TSphgellanicum_3_FD_87313 | JGI IMG/M metagenome (GOLD analysis project Ga0116229, IMG submission 87313) | Host-associated microbial communities from peat moss isolated from Minnesota, USA - S1T2_Fc - Sphagnum magellanicum MG | ecosystem: Host-associated > Plants > Peat moss > Unclassified... | reverse complement strand
TTTTTTTATTTTTGTTTTTGATGAACAAGTAGACAAAGTTCAACCCTCCCCTTTTTTTTTTTTTTTTTTTGGGTGTATTTGTAATAGCAATGCAATGGTTGGGATAACAAATATTTTTTCACAAGCTGGGAGTTTGATTCTCAATAATTTTGACAAATATCAATGAAATTTTCACCTTTTTCTGGTTAGACCTTTAGTGAATAATTTAAATTGCGTCCAACATAGGTACAATATACTATATGTGTTATAACTTATGTATCACTCAATTGGCTTTTTTTTGTTTTTTGTTTTTTCCTCTTTTCAAATTTCTAATGTTGATTCATATGGGAAGATGTTAAATCTTTTTGTACTGACTGCAATTACTTTCTTTGGCCAATTTAACATCTTCCATTCATATGCAAGAATCCCAAGAGGGATTTAGCATTAAATGGCAACAGGTTTTAGCAACCTATTCAAAAAGTTAAAAAAGCTAGTAGGAAACCCTTACCCATTACCAAATCCAAGCATAAATGTGATGAATTTTTTCCAAATTTTAAATTAAAATTTGGCAATTTTTTTTTTTCGAAAACAGAGAATATGCAATGGAAGACTCTTATTTACTTTTATTTATCGTATTTATGTGAAATTTCGCACTTAAAAAGAGGCCTGGTTGCTACTACTATTAGGGTATGATGTTTATTAATTCCTAAAATGGTCTGTGAAAATAAGTAAATTGTTTTGACGGTTTCAAAAGCTAGACTTCGAAGGTAAATGACTCACACAAACCCACTGCTTCAGTTTTCAATGTTCTTACCTACCCTGCCTACAACTTGTCTTCAAATACGGTAGCCTAGGGTCAGTTTTCACATTGACAAAATGAATAATTATTTTTTCCAAAAAAATGAATTCTTTTAAAAATTTCGAAATTATTTATTTATCCATCATCTACTATATGATATTGTGATATGAGTAGTGAAATTATTCAGAATGTAGCCAATGATAATTATGACGATTTTCAACGTGTCAACTTCGTATTTTTCACAAAATTTCATTTCACTATTTTGAGGATTATTTAATGACAAAACCGACCTTAAGGCAAGATATTCATATTGAGGTAGCTTTGTTGTCCCCCTTATATCTCCCGCCCCCCCCCCAAAAGTTTAATTATTCTAATAATCTTTTTGACAATATGGAGTATCGCGAGTTATCAAGTGTCAACTGGCATCATAATATTTGTCGTCTCAGATTGAGCTGCATTAATTCATTGCTTCTGTTACGTGCTTGCTTGCGTGTTCATGCTCAAGGCCAGGTCCCTCGACTTCCTCCACCTCTTTTGGGTGGGAAGTCCAAATGCAAGATCTTTCTGTCGCACACTCGACCCCGTGCCCTCCCCCCCCCCAACCCCCCATGATGTAAGAAAAATCATGGAAAAACACTGATTCTAATTGATTCTTTTGGGTAGATTTACAATTTATTTCCTTGTTCGATATTTGATTTAGTTGCAATTTTAATGTTGTGTTAAATAGGAAAAAAATCTATATATGTCATATATATATATATGTATATATATTAAGAGTACTATAATCTGAAGGGTAATTATACTTAGGAAGTATATTAAAAATAATGCAAAATATCGTGGCATGGCCCTTTTGTATTTTATCTATTGGCCTTGCCTACCAAGGCAAAAGATATTGTTGTGTTTAGATTCATTATGGAGTATAGTAGCTTAATGGATTTTAGCCCCTAGGTAATAGGTATATTTTTATATGAGGATTTTTGAAAGATGATATTTTGGCTTTTGTTGAAACTTGAGATTAGCTACAAGGTTATAATATCTTGAATGATTTTGGTTTTTTTTAGAGGATTTTTTGAAGATTATACTTTGCATGGTGAAATATTTGAGTTTCAGTAATTCTTCTTTTGCCTTAAGATACTTTTTAATGAAAATGGCAAGGCCACAGTGTGACACCCTCCCCTTGTTGTTTAATTTTTTGGGTTGTCCCTAAGGGAAGAGGCAGGGCTTGGGTATTATTATAAGCAAGCTCTCAAGCTTCCATGCTGTAGACTCGCTATAGAGTCTAGATGACTCAAAATATTGTTCTTTTGTATTTTTATGAGTTTGGAATCATTTTTAGGTTTAAAGTTGTTGGTAATATTTTGGGAAAACAATTTGGGAGTTTTCAACTCAGAAAACAAATAAATAAATACAAAATAAGTACAAAACAAAACAAACCAAACGAAACCAAGCAAACAAAACAAAAAAACGAAAAAGAAAAAAAAGGAAAAAACCCGTGACTTGGGAAAAGCTTGAAAGATTTGGTTGGAAGAAGACGAAGAAGAAGATTTGGGAGTTTTGAAGACAAGGATTTTATCCATGGCTGGTGCAAAACAGATCAGTCTCATGAAAGATGTGTGATGTTTGAAGTTCAAGTTTTCGACTACAACAACAACATAATAATAATAATAATACTGATGAATTGGTTGAAGAAGAAGAAGGAGAAGAAGATTGCCAAGTGTTGTTGCGAGATTCTTGATATAAGTAATGAATCGACGTTTGTAGAAGATTAGAAATTATTTCGACTAAGTTTTGCAAGTTAGCTGCCAGGAAAACAGGAGCACGTTTGAAGGAAGTTGAGAAGCAGATTTCGACTTTGCAGCAGCAGCAGTGGCGGCGCATCCAGACCAGAACTGAAGAAGAATTTTGTAAAAAGTCTGAAATTCTGTTTCCAAAATCTTCTCTGATCAAAGTGTGGGACTGCAGCAGCTGCTTCTACCTGGCCGTCATCATCTGTGGAAATATCTAGACACCTGTGGAGGTGATGGAGTTTAATGCTCTTCAAGTAGAGTTCTTACGAATGGAAGATTAGAACCTGCAACCCGGCCGGGCGGGGATGATGATGATGATGATGATGATACTCGACGGAGTTGGAAGTCCTAATTGTCTTGGATTCTTCTTAGGATTCAAGATGTAGTACTAGCAATATTTCAGATGCTGCTAGGAGTACTGGTATCAAGTTTGAGAGAAAGGATTTGGGATTTGAGAGCATCATGATGGAGGAAACTGGGAACGGCATGCAGATGGCGGAATTGACAACCAAGTACACACCATTAGATGGCTCAGGAGGTTCTTCATCACACTCACAAGAGGACGAGGAGCAGCAGCAGCAGCGGCGGCGGCCATATTCAAGCTTGAGCGATGCCGCAGATGCTCCCAAAGACGCCGGGACTCTGTTTGTTCTTGAATCCAAAGGTACTGCACAACCATGTTGCATGCTTTTCCCTTTGTGATCTTCCAACTTCGTCGTTGACGGGCGCCATCATGTACTCTTGAAGCTGAAATGCACCTACAGAAGAACACATGAGATGGACACTCTTGAGTCACAAGATTGCGTTCGAAAATCCAAGTAGAACACAATGGCGATCAGCGCGCGACAATAATATCGTAACTTGCTACAAAGAAACGATCACGAGCTTTGTCGAATGCATAGTACTGAAACCGAGCTTCAAAAATCCCCGACGCTCACAAACTCTTGTTGCTTGTTTGTTTGTTTGTTGCAGGGACATGGATGCATGCAGGGTATCATCTGACAACGGCCATCGCCGGTCCATCGCTGCTCTCGTTGCCGTATGCATTCTCCTTTCTGGGATGGGCACCCGGATTGATGGCGCTGACAATCTGTGGCCTAGTTTCAAGCTATGCCTACTGCTTGCTGTCGCGAGTCTTGGACGATTGTGCTTCCAAAGGCCATCGCTTCTACCGATTCCGAGAACTCTCCCAGTTCGTTATCGGTACCATATTCTATCGTCATCATCTTGTCAATCCCTTCCTTTGCTGCATCAAAGCTTCAATTCCTTCCTTCCTCCATCACAGTTTCAATTCCTTCCTTGCTGCATCAAAGCTGCAATTCCTTCCTCCATCACAGCTTCAATTTCTTCTTTCCTCCATCAGAGCTTCAATTCCTCCTTTTCCGCATCAGTGCTTCATTTCCTTCCTTCCTTCATCCATCATTTGTTTTCTTTCTTGTTTCTGCAAATGCTTGAGGTTTTTAGGGTTTAAGGATTAAGGGTAGAGTTTTGATGCTTGCAAGCAACTCCAGATACTTGATTGATCTGATTGCGAGGTCTTTCTGGATGTTTGATTCATGTGTGAGCAAGAGAATTCCAGATGTTTGATTGATCTAATGCGAGAACTTCAAGATGTTCAATTGGTCTGATTGCAAGATATTCGTGATTGATCAGTGTTTTTGGATTTTCATTTTGTGTCTACCATGGTCAAGATTCTGCAACTAGATGTTTCGTATCTGGCATTTTGAAACATGTTTTGTTCCAGTCATTCTTCTTTCTTATATTTTGAGATCAAAGAGATTTCTGGGAGCTTGAGTTATTTCCATTCATTCTTTACAATCATATGATTCATTAAGAAAATGAGACTATAAACTTCACCTTGAAATCAGCAGCAAGTTTTTGTTGATTCAGCTTCAGAATCCTTGTTACCATTCCATGACAAGGGAATTTTTTTGTTTGATATTGCTTGAAACTCTTTGTGTCTGTGGTGAAAATTTTGAAAGAGCAAAACTGAGCTCTAACCTAATCAGGCCTCAAGACTAGAGCTGCACACACATGTACTCTTAAAGAACTGAATTCGAATATTTGATTTTGCAGGAAAATCTTGGACAAATTGCTTTGTGACACCGGTGCAATTTGGAGTGTGTTTTGTAACTGTTGTTGGTGCTATTTTAGCTGGTGGCTTTGCGGTGAAGGTATGCATGTGCAAATTTATTGAGGTTTTTCTGTTACAAGAGCACTGCAACCAGAATGCATGCATGTATCTACTCTCTCTCACATATGTTTGTTTGTTTCCTGGCACAAAAGAACTGGAGGGTGTAGTATATATTTAGGACTGTATCACTAACTAATCACCCACCCCTCACAGGCCCTTTTCTGGAAAACTGAGTGATGATCAGATGTTGGAACATAATTTTGACAATTCTCTCTGATATACAGAACAAACCTCTTGATCTTTGCAGCTTATATACCTGGGAGTGAATGCGAATGGAACAATCCCGTTGGCAGCATTTGTGGCAATGTTTGGGACAGTGATGATAGTTCTTGCACAGCTACCATCATTTCATTCCTTGCGGTATATAAATCTGGTGTCTCTATTACTTTGCTTGACCTACAGCCTTTGTGCTACTGCTGGCTCTGTTTTGGCAGGTATCATGGGTTTCTTGACCTTGGCAAGTTGATCTTCTATGTGGACATTTCAATTTGTCTTGTGCAGACACACTCAAGAGTACATTATTCTATTTTTCTTTTTACATGCATTGTTGTGATCATTCCTTTAAGGTCTCTGTGGTGTTTGCTTGAGTTTTGATTCTTGGTGCAATTGGATTGCGCACTGAAATGCGGTTCAATCTTTGATTTGTAGGCTACAATAAGAATGTACCACCTAAAGATTACTCTGTGGTTGGAAATCCTGCGGAGAAAATGTTTGGGGTTTTCACTGCACTATCTGTCATGGCGGGAGTTTACGGAGTGGCTATTATCCCTGAAATTCAGGTCATATTTCCATTCCACCATCAGTAATCTGCTGATCTCGGTTCCAGATTTTTGTTTGGATTATCAAGTTGGTCATATATATGTATACTCAACTTTTTTGAGCTTACAACATCTTGCACACTTGTTTGCAAAAATGTGGGACTTTGATACGCTTACCCAATATCACTTATCATATTTCAACCATTTCATGTTTCTACATAAACTTAAGAGCTATGTTATGCAACTGAATTGAGCTCTTGTAGTGCTTGATTTCATGTTCATATTTTTCTCTGATACTTACAGCTAGACTCTTCTTCTGCTGTAACATAATCAGAGAAATGTAAGACCAGGTACTTTAATGAAACATTTGCTGATGCCCATGTCCTAAAACCATTAATGATAATGAGAATGTACTAGCTGATATTGAGAACCAGTGCTCAGAGTGTGGCAGGCAACAATGGCACCTCCAATTGTTGGGAAAATGGTGAAGGGCATTGCTTTGTGCTATGCTGTGGTGGCAGCCACATTTTATTCGGTGTCCATTGCTGGGTACTGGGCTTTTGGGAATGGTGCACAGGGGAATATATTTGATAACTTGGCACCTAGTGGTGGACCTCAAGTGAATCCGGTTTGGCTCACAGCTATTTCGAGCTTTGCAATTGTTGCTCAACTAGTTGCTATTGGCCTTGTAAGAAGATACACCCAATTTTGCTTTGCTAATTTTCTTGTTCCTTAAAAATTAGAACAGTCAAATGTGCATCCTCAAAAAGGCTTGGTAAGGACCTCATTATAAAGAGAAAAATACCGAATCTTTTTAAGAGTCCTAAATGATGTGACATGGTGTACAATATGGTTAATTAGGTGTATCTTCAGCCAACATTTGATGTGTTGGAAACATTGACGGCTGATGTAAATCGTGGGAAATATGCTTTGCGAAATGTGGTTCCACGCTTGGTGCTGCGCTCAACTTATGTTTCCTTGGCAACACTAATTGGGGCCATGCTCCCATTTTTTGGAGACATTGTTTCTTTGGTTGGAGCGTTTGGATATACACCATTGGATTTTGTCCTGCCCATGCTTTTCTACCAACTTGTCTTCAAGCCCTCAAGAACAACATATATATTTTGGCTCAATTGGGTCATCATAGTAAGTTTTTCAATAGTAGGGGTCATTGGATGCATAGCCACAATGCGTCATATTGTGATTGATGCCAAAACCTACAAATTGTTTGCTGATGTGTAAAATGATGCAAGCCAAAAAATTGTTCAACATAATGGTCCTTGATTTGCTCAGCAATTACAACGCAGTGTATGTGACTTCATAGTTAGAACCTATACATGGTAACAAGTTGTAAGTCTTTGGAATTTGCAAGCTTGAACCAAGAGCATCCTCCACACATCAGAACTTTTTTTGTATTGTGTAGCACATTGGTTAATCTGTTTGAGAGTGAAAGCTAGAATTGGGTGTCAACATTCTTTGTAAGAGAGCTTGCTACACATAATGCAGAAATGAGGCACCTGCATATTGAAAAGAATTGGTAGTCCTGTGGTGAAGTTGATTAAAGTGGAAAACTGTCAGCGCACACTGGTATGTGTCCAGTCACTATAAGAGAATAAAACGATCATTTGGGGATTTATTCATTCGAGTGGGAAGCTACTATTGACATTGTGGCTTCATAATTGTAATTTGTTCAATTACAAGTGCAAATGTGAGAACCTGTTCTCCAAAAAATTTCTCTTCTATGCTTCAAGCATCTGTTGAATCTTTTTGTTAGCCCCTTAGAGAGAACCCCCTAAACCTAGATTGCATATATGTTGATGTGCCAGCAAAAAACTGAAAAATTAGTAATGAAACTACTACCTATTGTGCATGCCATCAGTTTATTATTCCTTTCCAGGTTAGTTCCCACATGATGCAACATTGTCATTGTGGAGGTCAAGTCATGGTGATGATGCAAAGTTGTCATTGTGGCACTTGATTCATGGCTCTAAATTGAAGAGTTGAAATAATGGGATTTAACTGTTAACCTAATTTATGCTTTGGCCACACATTACACAACAGCATTTTATTTTATTTTTATTGCTTGTCAAAAGAATGTAATGAAAAATAAAACTTAATGAGACACTTCAACATATTAGTGCTAATCTTTATAAAAGAGTTTTTTTTTTGGGGTTGGATCCACTAATGTCATTAATGAACATTCTAAGCTAACCATGCGTAGACCTAGCAATCAATGTTGATTTTCACTTATGTCATTAAGATTAATCTTTTTTGAGATAAACACTTGTTTGACATTTATTATATTTGTGCACTAGCAGAGGGTAGGAGAGGGTTCTCAATAATGTAATGCACTTATTTCAAAGGTTCAAAGTAGCATTAGGGCTTGCTATCAATAATAGCAAAAGTTTGGCATGTTAACAAAGCCTTGAATGTGCTCGATCATAAGAGACTTCACATTTTTGCTTGGGTTTGGGCACAAGACAAAAGATTTATTCAAGCTCTTAGCGTCCACCTTTGGTTTATCTCTTGATACATTATATGTTGATAAGTTTTAATTAAAAAAAATAAGAAGAAAATTAAATTATTGGTCAATCGCTAGGCCTTCTCTTGGAAGAAGGGTTCTCATTGTCCATTGTATTTTTTTAGCCACCTTGTGGTACTTCCTATCAATTTGGGTAGAATTTAAATTATGAATATAAATTATCTATGGTCAAGGAGTGAATTTTTGACACAAGCTTGGGTCAAATGGATAGATTGTTGTCTTGAGTGTCAGAAAGGAAGACTCAGTAATGAACAATTTTTTAACCAAGTGGATCCTACTTGCCTTTCAACCGCAGGAGTTTAATTTGAAGATTTTGTTGCATCATAGATTGCTAATGCGCAGTCCTTTAAACACAAGAGCTGATTGCTAGATATGCAATTAGTTCTTTGTTGAAACATGAACAAGTGTTAGGATCCAAGGTATGGAATGAAGTTATTAAATCTTGGAAACACGTCATTGTTGACTAGGTTAAAGTATTTGGATCTTGTAAAGTTTTTTTTGAATTCTCCACTGTAATTTATGGTGGACTTCAATATTCCATGCCTCAAGGTTTGGTTCGTAAATTGAAAAAGATGCAAGTTTTTTCTAAGGTACAATACAAAAAGTCATGGATGTTGGAGGATTTTGAAGCAAATGAGTTTTTGCCATGGAATGTGATTGTGGAGATATGCAAAGTTAAAAATTGCAGAAATTATGAACTATTAAAAAATGGTGGCAAAAAATGGAGGCCAAATGGGGAATGATTTGAGACAGGGAGAATATGTGTGCAAAGTTGAAGAGAGGGTTGGGTCTGTTAGATGAAAAAGGTGAAATAATTTCTTTCTCTTCCAAACATCTATTCGGTTTTGCCCACAATACTATCAAGGAGACTAGGAATTTAACAATTGCACCAAATATTTCATTTTTCAAAGTTGGAAATAATGTAGGGAGGCTTATTAAGTGATTCACATGGACCTTGAGACTATAATTTTAATAAGAGAAAGGTGATATAAAAATATATTTTTTGAATATATTATGTAGAGAGGGAGGAAGTTGGTCAAGGCACAAAATAACTTGTTGAGACCTATTACATAGAGTGGCAAGATGTTTTTAAAATAATATTTGTATCCATTTAGAAAAAAGTTTGGATGTTGTGAAGGTCTTAGAAAGAAAGTGAGTTTATATGCTCTTTATATCACAAGGCCATTGCTATTAACACATGGAAGACTAATGTTAATCAATTCATTAATATTGCTTTGCATTGCTATGACTTACAAATTGAAGAAATTGTCGGACACATAGATTTTTTGAGTGTAGTCAAGTAAGACATGTGTGGGCTTGGGTTAACCATCATGAATAGGCTTAGATGTAACCCCTTTTCTTTTTATCCTTGTATATTTTAGGATAGGATTGTTTATAGGTTAATGCTTCTTGGGCAAGGACTTTCCAAAGAGATTTAAATGATTTAGAAATGTTTGGCAATGCTTGACAACTCTTCAGCTTTGGATTATTTGGATGGATTTGTAATAACAAAGTTTTCAAGCATTAGAAGCTTAGAAAGCATTAGGTTAGAGATTTGATTAGCCAAGGTATGATTGAATATGCTAGGATTGAGTGGAGTTGAACACCCAATTTGATTAATGAGGCTCCCAAAGAAGCTGATGAAAAGTTTTTCTTTTGTTGAGTTTGATTCCTACTGGGGGTTCATTTTACTTTTTGCTCCCATGGTGGTCTTAGAATTACATGATGCTACTAGTTACCTAGGTTGTGTGTCATTATGTGATAAATTCATTACATTGTTAGGTTCAGTTCGCTTGGGTTCATTCTTTGATTTGTGTTCCTTCTCTTTTCACGTGAAGTTTGTCTTCCTTTGTGCCCAAAAAGAAAAAAAGAAGAAAGAATATCCATCTTAGTTGAAGGGTGTCTCCCAAAAAATTTCTTTTGAATCCCTACTTGATGAGAGAAAATAATAATGACTCTTTCGTTGCCTAAAAGTAAATTACTCAACCTTTTTAAAACTTCATAAAAATGTAATTTGCATTAGTTTGTAACTAATTAATCCTGAACCTCTATCAATTTGCTAATTAATATCTCAACTTTTGTCAAATATAAAAATAATTAAAATATGAGTGTGAAATTGAGTTTTTGAAAATTAATTAAATACTCAACAATGGGTTGCCAAACTGGCCCAAATACTAGATGATCTTCAGCATTGAGGATCGAAAACCTGGATGACAATTTTGGACAAACATGAGAAGAGTAGGATGATCAACATTCAAGAAAATGGGTAAGTAAGAAAGAATCATTGACCTCTCTTCTTTTCCTCTCTTTCTTTGCAGAAGGAAAGGAGAAGAAAATCAAGCAGGAGGGATGATGATGATGATGAAAGATGCTATTGACATTTTCAGACTTGTGATCCGCACTTGACCACAACACATGTACACATCTTCCCCAACTTTCTTTCATGATAACAAGAAAAGAGAAGGGGATTATGTATGGCCTTTTATCAGATCCCCTGTTTAGTTCTGTTTGTCTCTCTTGCGCACTTTTGTTGGGTCTTGCCCACACAGGGACAGGGACTATCACATTGGATCCAACTTTTGGAAGTTTTACCTCATTAGAACTGATTTCACATTAAGGGGAACCAGTTTTTTTGGTGAAAGTATTTAATGGATTTTTTGGTGTTCGGAGTGTGGACACAGTAGATAGATGCACAACATCTTATCTATTGGCAGGGCCCCACCCTGTTTGTGATGCCTTGTTTCCTTCCATGATGATCTCTTGCTGTTTGTTTCATCAGTTGGGTTTCTTGTGCACCAAGAAAAAAATAGGTGCATAGAGATATATAGGTATCCTAGTAGCCTGCCAAGTTCAGCACCAGTACCCTGAGTTTCGTCATAAACATCGTGATGAGATTCAAAAAAACCTTGCAAGAAAAGTTCACTAGAGAGGAAGGCAGGGTGAAACTTCTGAGTTTCACCATGTCTTTCTTTTTTCCTGAGTGCCTCCTCCACTGGTGCTACATATATTTTCACTGCTCCTACCTCTACAGCCACTGTAATATTCCTCTGGAACGGTGTGCATTAAATGCTGAGTTACAGCATTTTCGTACTGAGTTTTAATAAAATTTCCTTACTTTACAGATACCACTGAAAGAGGGGTTAGGGGGTGAAATTACGGATTTCTCTATTTTCTCTGAAGATTTGGACATAATTTTTTTATTAAGCTGTACTTTTTTATTTATTATGTACAGTGTACATCTTAACAATTTCTCAAAAGTCCTGAGTTTTTTTTTTTTCTGATAATTATTTAGTGCCAAACCTGCTAGGTTACTAGGGGATATATTCACTAGTTGTAGGTAAAGGAGCTGATGAGAAATTTTTCCTAGAATTTGCTTGCTGGAGTGAATGCATGTAGGTACTTAGCAGAGGTGAATTTGGGAAGGAAGTTGCTGCTCTTGATCTTACAAATCACGTTTTTTGTTTGATGTAACCCACATGTGGTAGTTCCTTGACTTGATTGTTCCACAAGTTAAGGAAGAATCTTGCTCCAAGTTCCTTAAACTCTTCTGCTGCTGTCGAAAGGGATAAAATTGCTCCAGGTTTATTGCATTTCACATGGCACTCAGAATCACATTGATTCAAGTACAAATTCCACGCCAACAACAACACTGGTAGTGGCATTCACGTACTGGATACAAAGAACATGATGTGTGTCGTCCTTGTGCTTGCACCTCTAACATCTTCCCCTCTCTGACATCGAACAGAGAAACCAAGAAACAGTGAAACAGAGAGACACCCACACGCACACGCACACCCACACACATAC
>Ga0116229_10012996_pt1 | contig 11869 bp, 8 predicted proteins | sample S1TSphgellanicum_3_FD_87313 | JGI IMG/M metagenome (GOLD analysis project Ga0116229, IMG submission 87313) | Host-associated microbial communities from peat moss isolated from Minnesota, USA - S1T2_Fc - Sphagnum magellanicum MG | ecosystem: Host-associated > Plants > Peat moss > Unclassified... | reverse complement strand
TGGTCATGCGGGGCAGGGGCATGTGCGCGTAGGATTGGCGCCGCCCGTTGCCCGTCGCCTTCAGGCCCATCAGCCGGGCGCTCATACGGTCGTGCATATAGCCCACGAGGATGCCGTCCTCGATCAGGATGGTGCGTTCGGTGGGCGTGCCCTCGTCATCGATGGTCAGCGAGCCGCGACGCCCGAGCTCCGTACCGTCGTCGATCACGGTGACGCCCGGCGCGGCCACCCGCTCGCCGATCCGGCCCGAGAACGCCGAGATGCCCTTGCGGTTGAAGTCGCCCTCAAGCCCGTGGCCAACCGCTTCGTGCAGAAGCACGCCGTTCCAGCCCGGCCCCAGCACCACATCCATCTCGCCCGCCGGGCAGGCGACCGCGTCCAGATTGACCAAGGCTTGGCGCAGCGCCTCATGCACCTGATCCTGCCAGTGCTCGGGCTGAATCCAAGTGGTGAAGGCGGCGCGACCGCCGGCGCCGGACGAGCCGGTCTCGCGACGGCCATCCTTCTCGACCGTGACCGAAACGTTCACCCGCGCGAGCGGGCGCACGTCGCGTAGCAGCCTGCCGTCGGCCCGCAAAATCTCCACCACCCGCCGCTCGCCCGCCACCGAGGCGCTGACCTGGACCACGCGGGGATCGCGCGCCCGAGCGAAGGCGTCGATCTCCTGCAAGAGCGCCACCTTGTCGCCGAAGCCGGGCGTGGAGAGGGGATCGTCCTCGCCATAGAGCTTGCGATTGGTCTGGCGCGGCGCTTCGGCGGCCACGCCCTCATAGCCCTGTTTGACGTGGGCGGCGCTGATCGCGGCGCGCTGGATAGAGACGGCGCTGATCTCGCTGGAGTGGGCGTAGCCGGCCTTTTCCCCCGCCACCACCCGCAGGCCAAAGCCCTCGGTGGCGTCATAAGACGCCGACTTCAGCCGCCCGTCGTCGAACACGAGCATTTCGCTTTCCGAGCGCTCCAGGAACAGCTCCCCATCGTCGGCGCCGGCGAGCGCGGTCTGGAGACTTTGCAGCGCCTGGTCCGGCGCGACGCCGGACGATTCAAGCACGGAAGCAAGATCGGAAGCATGGAGCGGCGTGATAGCGTTCATGGGCGCTAACATTGCAACGCCGCCTGCTTTGGGCAAGGGCGCAACGCCATGGCGAAGCTCAAGATTTGAGCGTTCCCGCGCCCTGCATCAGATGGTGCAGCACAATGCCGCTGGTCACGGCGACGTTCAGGGAGTCAAACCCGGCCGCCATGGGGATCGAAACAGTCACTGTGCGCGCCATCAGCCCCGGCGACAGCCCCGCCCCTTCCGCGCCCAGCAGAAGGGCCGTGCGGCCTCGCCGCTCCAGCTCCCGCAACGGTCGCGCGCCCGAAGGACTCAAGGCGACGGCCTCAAAGCCGTGTCGCTCAAACAGAGCCAGCATATCCGCGCCGGGCGACAGCTGGACGAAGGGCGTGGTCAGGGCCGCCCCGACCGAGACCCGGATCGCCTTGCGGTACAGGGGCGGACAACAGTCAGGGTCCAGCACCACGCCCGCAGCGCCGAAGGCGGCGGCGTTGCGAAACAGGCCGCCCACATTGTCATGGTTGGCGATCCCCATCAGGCCCAAGACCACTGCAGCGGCTGGCAGTCCGGCTAGGAATGTGTCGGGGACAACTGCGGGCGCCGCCTGACCGTGAGCCAGAATCCCGCGGTGGATCGGAAAGCCGACGATGCGGTCCATCACCGCCTGAGGCGCCGCATAGACCGGAACATCGCCGGGCGCGGTCGCGATCAGCTCGGCCAACCGCTCCGCCTGACGCTCCGCAAACAGCATGGAGCGGATCGGGTGCCGCCCGGCCCGCAGCAGGGTGCGCAACACCACCTCGCCCTCGGCGATAAAGTCGCCTCGATCCCGCAAATCGCGGTCCCGCAAGTCACGATAGGGCAGAAGCCGCGGGTCGGCTGGGTCTTTGATGGCGATGGTCCGGCTCACCTCTGATACCTTTTCTCCTCTCCTGCAACGCGGGGGAGGAGGAAATTAGCGGTCTTGTTGACCGGCTCACCCCTCCAAAGCCTGGGCCGGCAGCATGCGGCCCAGTACGCCGTCCTTCTTGGCGACCAAGTGGAAGACGACGCCGGCGATGTGCAGCAGGATCAGGGCGTAGACGGCCCATTGGCCAGCTGCGTGCAATTCGCCGAACTGGTCGGCGAGCTTGTCGTTGGGGGCGAACAGCTGGGGCGTGGAGATCAGGTTGAACAGCTTGGTCGGGTGATCCTCGAACATCGACATGACCATGCCCGTGATCGGCATCCATAAGAGGGTCAGATAGAAGAGGCCGTAGGTGGCGTGGGCGAGCGCCCGGTCCCAGCGGGCGACCGAGGGCGGATAGGCCGGCGGCTTGTCGATAAAGCGCCAGACGAGGCGAAACGCCGTCGCCAGCAGCACGATCAGCCCAAGCGTCTTGTGCCAGTTGTACATGGCGCCCAGGCCCGGCGTGTCATCCTTGGCGTTCGTCATCACCCAGGCCAGAGGCAGGGTCGCCATCATACAGGCGCTGGTGATCCAGTGCAGAAGCTGGTTGGTCGCTGAGTAGCGGGCTTGCATAGGGGCTCCTGGAGGCTTGGCGGTATGAGGCCATAGGGAGGGGCGGCCGGCAAGTCTATGGAGTTCCGAATCCTTGTCCGGCTCAGAGCGACGCCTTGACTAGAACAAATCATGAACATATAATGTGTGCATCAGTTGAAGGAGATGCGCTTGCCAGAGTTTCAAAACATCTTCCGCTTGAGGCGTCGTCCGGGAGAGGGCGTTTTTTGCGGCGCCGACGGCCTGTCGGTGGGCGAGGTGGCGCTGTTGGAGCGCGCCTCCGATTCCCGCGGCGCCCAGCCCTGGCGTCCGCGTCCAGCAGCCGAGCTCAATCGCGACCTCGGCCGATGCTATGGATTGCCGATTGAGATTGAGACCAAGGCCGGTGGACTGAAGTCCGTCGCCGACGCGCTGGACCGCGGCGACCTGGCGCATGCCCAAATGGTCGCCCTACACCTGCGCTTGCCCGATCCGCCGGACCTCAAGAAGTCCAGTGTCGATGTTCAGGCCGTTGTCGAACTGGCATTGCGGCTAGATGCGAGCGGTCTGTTGAAGAGTGATTGGGATCCGAGACTACATCCCCGTTGGCCGAAGGGCAGTCAAGATAGCGCTGGCGGTCAATTCGCGCCCCGCGATTCAGGAGCGGGTAATGCCGGAGACCAATCCGGGGCTCACCTGATAGAAGCCCAGATACCTATGCCGATGCCGGCGCCCGGGGCATTTCCGGCGCCGTTCGATATTCCAATGCCCGGCTCTTCCAACATCCCTTTGCCGTCCGAGATCATGCCCCCGCCAATCGTTGGGCCGGGTGTAGCGCCGCTCAAGGAGCTGAAGAACCCTTACCCAAATCGACCAGATTGCGTGGAGGAGTGGGCACATGCTCGCAAATATTGTCATAAATTGATGGAAAGTAAAGTTGGGAAAAGGCGATTACAGAAACCTTGGTAAATTTCTTTATGAATGCCTTATGGGACAGATTTCCGAAGAATGTGGCGGCAACCGCTTGCAAGCATAAAATATTTGGGATCATAAATGAAACAACCATCCAATGAATTTGAGCTGAAAGCCTTACACAATATTTTGCGGGATGACCCTGAGAAATATTTAGAAATTGTTAATAATTGGATAAAAGAAAACCCTACAGATATCCACTTCTATTATAGTCGACATTTTGCCTGGTCGCGACTAGGGCAACCGTGGCGAGCCATTGACGACTTGAATAAAGTCATAAGCGGTAGCGGAAATGAAATAGAATTCATGTCGAGGGGAGAGGTATATCGAGACCTGGGAGATCACAAAAAGGCCCTAGAAGACTTCGCGCGCGGAGAGGCGTTGGACCCGGCGGAGTGGGACGGGCACCAAGTGGGATTGTTGTACCAAGCCGATAGCCACGCAAGATTGGGCGACGAAGCATCGGCCCTAGCCTATTGCGCACGCCTTCATGATGATTTCTGGACACCGGGTCTGAACGGCGCGCCGGCCGGGAACAGGGCTGAGATCGCCGAACGTCTGAAAGAGATCGCGGCGGACGCTCGCCGCCAGCGCAGTTGAGTCGGCGCGCGCCCTGCGAGCGTCGCAACACTCCTAAGGGCTCCCAACCATGATGAACCTCAGTGTAATCAATAACTTTCGTTATCTTGAAGAACCCCGCACGGGTGCCTCGAAGGACGCATCGACGCACGATACAGCGGCGTCTTTGATGCCCTCAAAATGGAGGAAACGCAGACTCCTCCGCCCCCCAACCCTCTGCTAGGGTCCCACGCCATGAAAACCCTGCTGCCCGCCGTCGCCGTCCTCGCCGCCATGCTCCCGATCACCGCCCGCGCCCAGCCCGCACCCGGCCCGGCCCTGACGCCGGAGCGGGTGTTTTCCGATCCGGGGTTGTCGGGACCGTCGGCGCGGGGCGCACAGGTGTCGCCCGATGGGCGGCTTCTGACCTATCTGCAGCCCGAAGCGACCAAGCAGAACAAGCTCGATCTGTGGGCCGCGCCGATCGCGGGCGGGGCGGCCCAGCTGTTGGTGTCGGGGGAAGCGGTCGAGCCGGACGCGGCCAAGCTGTCGGAGGCGGAGAAGAGCCGCCGGGAGCGCCAGCGGCTGGCGGCGGTCTCCGGCGTGATCGACTACGCCTGGGACGAGCAAGGGCGCCAGATTCTGATCCCGGCGGGCGGCGACCTCTACCTCGTCGATTTGCAAACATCCAAGGCGGCCGTGCGAAAGCTGCCGACCGCAGCCAGCGACAACACCGACGCCCGGTTCTCCCCCACCGGCAAGCTGATCTCCTACGTCCGGGCGCAGAACCTATGGGTGATCGACCCGGCCACCGGCCGAGAACACGCCGTGACGACAGATGGCGCGGGCGCAATCTCCTATGGCGTGGCCGAGTTCGTGGCCCAGGAGGAGATGGACCGGTACACCGGCTATTGGTGGTCGGCGGCCGATCGCTTCATCGCCTATGCGCGGGTGGATGAGAGCCCGGTCGATCTCCTGCCGCGGCTCGAGATCGGGGCCGACGGCGCGACGATCGCCGACCAACGCTACCCCAAGGCCGGACGCCCGAACGCGGCCGTGTCGCTCTACGTGCGCCGCATGGATGAAGCGGGCTCAGCGCCCATCAAGGTGGACCTGGGGTCTGACGCCGACATCTATCTGGCGCGGGTGCATTGGTCCGCCGACGGAAAGACGCTCTATGTCGAGCGCGAGAACCGGGCGCAGACCCAGCTCGACCTCCTGAAGGTCGATCCCCTGACCGGGGCCAGCCACGTGATCCTGACCGAGCGCCAGACCCCCTGGATCGACCTCAACGACAACTTCTATGCGCTGAACGACGGCGACTTCATCTGGGGTTCGGAGCGGACGGGCTTCAACCACCTCTATCTCTATACCCGCGACGGCGAACTGATCCGCGGCCTGACCCAGGGCGACTGGCCTGTGGCCGGGTCGGCGTCGGGAACCGGGGTCCACGCGTCGGGCATCGCCGGCGTCGATCAGGTGCGGGGCTTGGTCTATTTTCTGGCCTCAAAAGACACACCGATCGAGCGCCAGCTCTACGTCGTCTCCTATCGCGATCCCCAGGCGCCAAAGGCGCTGACGACGGGCCATGGCTGGTGGACCGCCGCCATGCCCAAGGCGGCGACAAGCTTCATCGGCTATTATTCCGATCCCACGACGCCGCCCCAAAGCGCGCTCTACGATGCTGAGGGCCACCGGCTGCGCTGGATCGTGCAGAATCCACTGGACGCCAGCCACCCCTTCTACCCTTACGCGACTCGCTACCCGGCGGCGGAGTTCGGCGTGCTGCGGGCGGAGGACGGCCAGGCCCTGCATTACATCCTGCAAAAGCCGGTCGGGTTCGATCCCGCTAAACGCTATCCCGTGATCGTGGAAGTCTATGGCGGCCCGGGCGTCCAGTCGGTCACGCGGAGCTGGCGGGGGCCTACGGAAAAGCTCTATCTGGAAGCCGGCTATGTGCTGTTCCAGCTGGATAATCGCGGCGGCGCCAACCGGGGCGTGGCCTTCCAGGCGCCGATCCATCTGCACATGGGCTTCCCCGAAGTGGACGATCAGGTGGTCGGCCTGGATTACCTGCGCGGCTTGCCGTTCGTGGACGGGGCGCGCATTGGCGTCTCCGGCTGGTCCTATGGCGGCTACATGACGTTGCGGATGCTGACCGACCCCCGGACCAAGCTGGTCGCGGGCGCGGCCGGCGCGCCGCCGACGGATTGGCGCCTGTACGACACCCACTATACCGAGCGCTACATGGGCCTGCCCCAGGCGGACGAAGCCGCCTACGACGCCGCGGCGGTCGTGCCCCGGCTGGATAAGCTGTCGGGTCGGCTCCTGCTGCTCCAGGGCATGTCGGACGACAATGTGCAGTTCTCCAACTCCACCAAGGTGATGGCCTCGCTCCAAGCCATGGGCGCGCCGTTCGACCTGATGCTCTACCCAGGCCAGCGCCACGGCATCCAGGGCCAGACCCGCCAGCTCCAGCTCTGGCGGACGTTTCTGCAGTTCTTTTCGCGGGAGTTGGGCGGCGCGGGGAAGTAATGACGTTTGACGTTGCTGAGAATAGCGCCTTCGCCCCCCCTCTCTTTCCGCCTTCCTCAGGCGAAGTCCCGAGGATCGAGCTATCCGGAGCGTAGGCGCCTGACGGCGCGAATGCGCCGCGGCACGGAACGCTCGGCCCTCGGGACGAGCCCGAGGGAGACGGATAAGAAGGGCAGGCTCCCCGGGTGAGGTCCGAAGCGATAGGGGGCCGAGCGTTACCGCGATTTAACTTGGCCTTACGCCCGTAATCGGGCTCCCTCCCCTCGACCCCTCAGGCGTTACGGAAGGGCGACCGATGTCGCTGGCGCTCAGTACCGTGATCTACGAATGGCGGCGCTATATGGCGGCCGTGGTGGCGCTGGCGTTTTCCGGCGTGTTGATTCTGGCCCAGGTCGGCATGTTCATGGGCATGGGCAAGGCCTTCACCGCCACCATCGACCGCTCCCGCGCCGACCTCTTCGTGCTGGCGCCCAAGGCCAACTCGCTGTTCAACGGCCCCTCGGGCCTGCCGCGCCGCATCGGGCCGCTGGTCTATATGGACCCCGAAGTGGTCCAGGTCGCCGACATGGCCGACAACGACGCCCCCTTCGCCAACCAGCCCAAGGACGGGTCGGCCCGCAAGCGCCAGTGGGTGAACATCCAGTCGGTGGACACCGAAGAAGGCGCCCTGACCCTGCCGACCGACTTTTCCGAGGCCACGCGCCAAGCCCTCTCGGAGCCCTATGCCGTGGCTCTGGATCGGACATCGCTGGCGCGGCTTGGGGTGAAGCTCGGCGATACCGCCTCCCTGAACAGCCTCACCGTGCATGTTCGCGCCATCCTGGACGGCTATCCCAACATCAACCAGCCAACGGTCATTGTGTCTCGCCAGACCTTCCGGCTGTTGAAGTTGGTCGGCAACGAACAACGGACAGGCCCGCTGATGGTCCAGGTCCGCGACCCCAGCCGGGCTGTGATCGTGCGCGACCACCTGAACGCCATCTCCAACGGCGCCTATCGGGCCTGGACCAAGACGGAGCTTTCGGACGCGAACGAGAAACAGCTGCTGGGCGAACAGATCATCGGCATTATGCTGGGCTTTTCGGTGTTTCTGGGCGTCATGATCGGGGTGGGCATCACCTCCCAGACCCTTCGCGGGGCTATCCTGGCCAACATCAAGGAGTTCGCCAGCCTTAGGGCGCTGGGCGTCTCCATGGGCTCGCTTCGCCTTGTGGTGGTGGAGCTGTCGATCTGGGTCGGGCTGGCGGGCCTTGCGATGACCGGGCTGATGATCATGGGCGTCGACGCCCTGGCCCAGGCGGGGGGCGTGCCGATGGCCTATCACCTGGACCAGGTGGGCATGACTAGCGCCCTGCTGCTGGCGATCTCGGTCGGCTCAGGCCTCCTGTCGCTCGGCGTCCTGAAAAAGAGCCAACCTGCGGATCTGTTACGATGAGCGCGACAGCCTTGCGCGGCCAGGCGCTCCTCAAAAGCTTCAAGAGCGGCCGGACGCGGCTGGAGATCCTGAAGTCCGTGGATTTCGCCGCCGATCATGGCGAGCTGACCATGGTCATGGGCCCCTCCGGTTCCGGCAAGTCGACGCTGGTCGCCGCGCTTTCGGGCCTGCTGCGCCCCGATAGCGGTACGGTGACGGCGCTGGGCCAAGATCTCTGGAAGATGCCGACGGGCAAGATCGATCGCTTCCGGCTGGATAACTGCGGCTTCATCTTCCAGGGTTTCAACCTGTTCGGCTCGCTGACGGCCTTGCAGCAGGTGACTACGGTCTTGAAGTACACCGGCCTCGACGCCCGGGCGGCGCGGGACAAGGCGGCGCAGGCGCTCACCGAAGTCGGCCTCGAACACCGGCTGCACCAGCGGCCGGCCGCGCTCTCCGGCGGCGAGAAGCAGCGCGTGGCGATCGCCCGCGCCATCTCGAAAGATCCCCAGCTGTTGTTCGCCGACGAACCAACCTCGGCGCTCGACGGCGTCAGCGGCCAAGTGGTGATCCGCCTGCTGCAGCGCGCCGCCAAGGCCCATGGAGCGGCGGTGATCTGCGTCACCCACGACCCGCGCCTGGAAGCCTACGCCGACCGCATCGTCCACATCGAGGATGGCCGCATCCTCGACGATGTCAGACCGCTTCGGCCGGCCGCCCTGCATGCCGCCCCCGTCGCCCTTGGAGCCTAGCCTCAAGCCATGTTCAGCCTGTTCCGCCGCAAAAGCTTCTGGTTCACCATCCTGATCATCCTGGTCGTGGGTGTCGGGGGCGTCTTCCTGTCCAAGCAGGCGGCCGCCAGTAAGGCGAAGTTGAAACAGGCCGAGGCCGCCAAGCTCGCCGCCCCCTCGCCTTACGCCGCGATCGCCGACGCCAAGGCCGATGTGGAGGGCGGCATTATCCAGGTCGCCGCCCGCACCGCCGGCGTGATCCGCGCCGTCTATGTCCAAGAGGGCGACAGCGTGAAGAAGGGCGAGGTGCTGGCCCAGCTCGAAGACGACCAGCCCCGACTGAACCTCGCCGACGCCAAGGCGGCGGAAGACCAGGCCAAGGCCCAGATCGCCCTGATCCAGGTGCAGCACGCGACGGCCCAACGCGAATACGATCGCCTTCTGCCTCTGAAGGCCCAGGCCTTCGTCGCCGGCCAGGCGCTGGATCAGGCGCACGACGCCATCCGCCAAAGCGAGGCCAACCTCGCCGCCCAGGAAGCCGCCGTCGCCACCGCCCGCGCGGCTTACGACAGCGCAGCCTACGCCCTGGAGCTGACCAAGGTGCGCGCGCCAGCGGATGGCAAGATCGTGCGCCGCTACGCCAATCCGGGCTCCGGCGCCTCGACGCTCCAGGTCTCCAACATGTTCGATCTGGTGCCAGATACCCGCCGCATCGTGCGCGCCGAGATTGTCGAGAGCGATGTGCCCAATGTCTTCGCCGGCCAGGAGGTCGAGATCAGCCCCGAGGCCGAACCCAGCAAGATGTACACCGGCAAGGTTCTGCGCCGCTCCGACGAATTCGGCGCCCGCAAGCTGCAGTCCGACGACCCGACCGAGCGCACCGACGAGCGGGTCGTGGAAGTGGTCGTGTCGGCCGACAACACGCCGATGCTGGTGGGTCAACGCTGCCTGGTGAAGTTCCTGAAGCCTGGGCAGCACGCGGGCGCCCCGCACACAGCGCCCGCCAAGGCCGCCCCGGCGAAGACCGTCTGACTTTAGCGGTAGTTTCAAACATCAGGTCGTTCCGCCAAACATTAACGTGCTCTAATCTGTCTCATGGTAATAGTTTTCAGCCTGGCCGGCTAAAAGCCTTGGTTTCGGGGGGGTGGTTTGCGGATCCTGATCATTGAGGACGATGTCGCGGCGTCGGCCGCCATGTGCCGGGGCCTGGTCGAGGCCGGTCATAGCTGCGTGACGGCGGAGGACGGGCTTAAGGGCGCCGATGTCGCTCGCGAGGGCGGATTCGATGTGCTGGTCGTCGATCGTATGATGCCTCGAATGGACGGCCTGACCATGGTCGAACTGTTGCGCCGGGAAGGCGACCAGACGCCGGTACTGTTCCTGTCCGCGCTCGGCGAGGTCGACGACCGGGTCGCAGGCCTCAAAGCCGGCGGCGACGATTATCTGGTCAAACCTTACGCCTTTCAGGAGCTGATCGCGCGAGTCGAGGCGCTCGCGCGTCGGCGCGACACCGGCTCCGTCAACACGATGCTACGGGTCGGCGATCTGGAGATGGACCTGATCGGGCGGGTGGTGAAGCGGGCGGGTCAGGAGATCGACCTGCAGCCGCGGGAGTTCCAGCTTCTGGAATTCCTGATGCGTCACGCCGGTCAGTCGATCACCCGCACCATGCTGCTGGAGAAGGTTTGGGAGTATCATTTCGATCCCCAGACCAACGTCATCGACGTACACATCTCCCGCCTGCGCGGCAAGATCGACAAGGGTTTCGACAAGCCGATGCTCCAGACCGTGCGCGGCGCGGGCTATCGGCTGGAGGCGTGAGGACGGCGGCGGTGCGGACGCCCTGACGTGCGCCTTCCAGCCCTCATCCGCACGACGCCGTTCCGGCTGACGATCCTGTTTCTCGCCGCCTTCGCCGCGGCGGCGGCGGCGTTCTTAGCCTATATCTACGTCGCAACCGTCGGCGAGGTGACGCGGCGCGCCGATATCGATGTGGGACGCGAGATCGACTCCCTGGACGGCGTGTACCGCCGCGGCGGCCTGGACGCCCTGAACCAGGCGCTGATCCAGCGCTCGCTGGGCGACCGGCCCTACCTCTATGTGCTGGCCAAGCCGAACGGCAAGGTGATCACGGGCAATCTGGCCCAGTCGCCGGTCGATCCGCCGACGGCGCCGGAGGCGGCGACCACCTTCCGCATCACCGATACCGATCCCGATGGCGCTGTGGTGCGCACGCCCGGCTGGGGCCGCCAGGTGCGCCTGCCGAGCGGCGAGCTCCTGTTTGTGGGCGCGGACATCGGCGAGGGGCGCGCCTCGGTCCTAAGGATCGTACGTGCGCTTTGGGGCGCAGGCGTGCTTGTGACCCTGCTGGGGCTGGCCGGCGGGCTGGTGGTAAGCCGCAACGTCAGCCGCAGCCTGGCCGGACTGAACCGCGCCGTCGCGGCGGTGGAAGCGGGCGATCTGGACGCGAGGGCGCCCGTTCGCGGCGTGCGCGACGAATACGACGAGCTGGCGATCGGACTGAATGGGATGCTCGATCGGGTCGAGCGGCTGATGGGCGGCCTGCGCCATGCCGGCGACGCCATCGCCCACGACCTGCGCTCGCCCCTGACCCGCCAGCGTGTGCGGCTGGAGACCGCCCTGATGGAGGTGGAGGCCGGCCACGCCGACGCCCGCGCCGCCTTGGCCCAGGCGCTGGAGGATTCCGACACCGTCTTGCGCACCTTCAACGCTGTGCTGGCGATTTCGAGGTTGCAGGCGGCGGGCCAAATCCCGGACCCCCAGCCCGTAGATGTCTCAGCGCTGGCGGCCGGCATCGCCGAACTCTATGAGCCGCTCTGTGAGGAGAAGGACCTGGATTTCGGGACGGAGCTCGGGCGGGGCCTGATCGTGCGCGGCGACGGCGCCTTCTTGAGCCAGGCCTTGGCCAATCTCTTGGACAATGCGGTCAAATACACCCCGGCCGGCGGAGCGGTCATGCTGCGAACCCGGCGGCGGGGATCGGGCGAGATCGAGATCACCGTCACCGACACCGGCCCCGGCGTGCCGGACGAAGATCGCGACCGGGTGGTGGAGCGGTTTGTACGCCTGGAGCAGAGCCGCAGCGCGCCAGGCGCGGGCCTTGG
>Ga0116229_10012993_pt1 | contig 11871 bp, 15 predicted proteins | sample S1TSphgellanicum_3_FD_87313 | JGI IMG/M metagenome (GOLD analysis project Ga0116229, IMG submission 87313) | Host-associated microbial communities from peat moss isolated from Minnesota, USA - S1T2_Fc - Sphagnum magellanicum MG | ecosystem: Host-associated > Plants > Peat moss > Unclassified... | reverse complement strand
TATTATTTTAAAAATTTAATTATTTAGAATGATGAACAAACTTCATCGTTACTTGATGAAGTTTTACAAGCATTTACAGAAATTTATTCTGAACCTGAATCAACTCCACATTTAACAGAAGATGATATCTCAATAAAACCACCACCTAAACCAGAAAGAAGTGAACCAACATCGCCAAAATCTCCAACAAATAATGTAAATTTTTATAGTATATTAAGTACAATCTTCTTTTTGTTTCTTTAGGTTACATTATCATCAATATCTTCGACAACAATCGACTTAAATCAATCGCCATCGGTTACCATGACAGGTAGATAATAATTATTTAAATAAGAAAAAAAAACATTTTTTTATTATTTTTAGATTCGAATAGTCGATCTCCTCCAATTTATACTAGTTTATTACCAAAATCTCCAACGAAAAAATCCAATGAAGAACCTTGTCGATTTACACGTGAGCTTGAACAACGTTTACAAAGTGGTTTGTTTATCTTCTTTTTTTGTTTTATCTTTCAAATAAAAATTTTATCAATTTAAATAGGTGATATAAGTGAAGAAGCTAAACATGCTTATAATTTATTAGTTAATGGATGTACAAATAGTTCATTATTATCACATGATGAACATTCTCCTTCGACAACTAATGAAGATTTATCATCAAATAATAATGAACAAGAAACTAATTCCAAACAATCACCAAATCATCCAACAATAACAACATTATTTGGTTCATCCTCATCATCTTCAACGAGTATATCAACAAGTTCAACAAGTAATAATACACAATCAAATACATCATCATCATCAAATCAACAAAAATCTGATCGACATTCACATTATTCATCAACATCAACTGATAATGATATTAGTATTGATCTTAAACCACAAAATGAATTATCTCCATTAAAGTAAAGATTTACTTTTCATTTAAAAAAGAATTTCTTTTGTCTTTTTTAAAGGCTTTTAAGAAATGGTATTAATCCTTCTACTCTCATATCAAAATCGGTTCGTCAACCAATCTCAATTAATGCAAAAAGTCCATCAAATCATTCGCCTATATCATCAACATCAAATACTTTAAGTAATTTATCATCAACATCACCATTATTTGATCATCCTTTATCTTTACCACCACCTTCACACTCATCATCATCATCAAACAATGATGATAATCGTTCAATGTCAAGTTTAAATTCACGATCATTATCAACAAATAAAAGTGAACAAAATTCAATCACGGGACAACCTTTACCACCACCACCAGATCTATCTAGTTTAGGTAGTAAATTAACAACAGCAACGATGACACATACATTAAAATTACCTGCACCATTAACAACATCGACAGCAAATACATATCGATCGAAAAGTATGAAATATTTAAGACTAAAGACGACTAATTTATTTTCTTTCTTTTCCTTTAATGAGAGATATATGAACGCTAGATATGATAATAGAACAACAAATTAGAAACTGCTAAAAATTAGGTAACGATTCCTATAAAATAACAACAATAGATAATCAAAAATAGCCAGGAGCGGTTTAATGAACCGGATTAATGAAAAATGTATTCATAATATATTACTATTCGATCTGATTATCCCTACCAAAATAACAAAGCTATTTGATTAGATTCTATTCTCTCCTTTTAGAACGATTCAATTTGTTTACTTAATAAATTTTATTTGGTTGAAACGGTATTTTTTGAATGTTCGATCAACTAGTCAAATGAATTATTCTTTTGTATTCACGTTGTTTGTTCGATGATGGATCCGTCCTTATTCTATTATTATATAAACGAATATTATTTCAAATTTACCTTGACAATGATAACGACTAACATTTCTTTATTTTTTACTTCATTGTGTGTGCTGAATATTTTTTTTCTTTTTTTGTCTGTACTGAAATTTATACGAACAGTGTATTATATTCATTCGCTGTTATTGTCTTCTCATATAATTCTAAAACAGAACTTGACTGATCATATTTATCAAACTAAAAGATCATTTTTGGTTTAAAATCTGGTTTTCTTCTTCATTCTTTTTTTTTGTGGTATTCTTCTATGTTTTTCTTTTTTTTCATGTACGTATGCGAATAATAATATAATGTGTCATTTTTTTGTGTTCTTTGGTTGTGGATTGATAAAAAGAAAAATATATGCTTATTATTATGAATGAGATAAATGAAATTGATGCCACAGAAATAAGAATAGAATATCATTGTATATTAAATAGAAGTATAATTGAGTATAGTTTATTATATGATTCGGATAGAAATCTATATAGTTTTTCTACCATAAAACTTTGTTAGTAATTTCTATCACTCATGACACGTATAAAGTTTGATAATAAGTAGAAAAAAAGCATAAAAACGTCGGGACGGACCGGGCGACCTGTTTCGAGACCTGACCTTTACCACTATCTTCTGTTACATATTCATCACATAACACACGAAAAGCTGTTGATACCTAATTTATACATAAATAACTACATACAATAATTCTACACTAACAACAAACTTTTGTTTGTTCTGAATTAACATATATTTCTAATACTTGATAAGAATAAGCTTTTTTTTATAAAGTTTAGATATTCGTTTTTCCATTAAAATAAAAACTTCACTCTTCATTTTTACCTAAATACGAGAAAAAAAATGCTTTCAATACTCTCAAATATATAAAAACCATGGATTTTCACATAAACAGAATTTGAATCAATACAAAGTGCAAGATTAGATGATAATGCCCATGGTGTTGTTGTCTATGCAACAAGTTTAACTGTTGAATCATCAACAAGTGAAAATGATACCCGAACAGCTAGATCGTCTGTGTCTTTATGATTGTATCCAGCTTCAAAATTTGATAATGGAGTGCAACAATCCATTAAATAAGTGATTACCTTAACAAAAATAGTTTATTTTTAAACTTTAAACAATTTGATTTCTATTTTGAAACCACGATAGACAATACCTTTTCCATATAATTGTTTAAAAACAAACCCAACTGATTCCATAAACCATGAATACATTATTTTATAATCTCGTGGAAAATTAACCCATCTACAAAAAGAAAGAATAGATATTCATATAGAAAGATAAAAGATGAAGACAAAGATAAAAGTTCGTGTTTAAGAAAAGTCAATCTAAAAGAAAAAAACATCTATTATTGTGATATTGTTTGGTGTAACTACCTATTAAACAATAGATTCTTGTGCTTCTTCTAAATCTCGTTCTGTAATATTTATTGTTCTTATTTCTTTATCAGCATGATCGCTGTTGGCGTTGTTTCGGTAGCTTCCTAATTGCGAGCAAAAATTAAGCCGATTAGTACAACAGTGTTCGCAATTTGGAACACAGAAATTTACGTTGATCTCATTTTTATTGCGTTTCCAAATTGCGAACAATTTTTAATTATCAAGTAATGCACAGTTTTAATTGAAAAAAAACACCCAAGTCCATGAATCCGACACCGGGTTTGATCGGATTCCACAACCCGAATTCCGATCAAATCCTACAAGATACTATCGAATTTCGTCGGATTTCGATGAGTTCCGATGGGTTCCGTATTGGAATGGTATGTATCTTCTGGTGAATAATCAATTTTACGCTGCTTCATCGGTTGTGAATTACAAGTGAGATTTTGATTTTGTTTATTAATAAATCGTTCGTCTTTTGTAGATATATTGTTTAAATAACAAAATCATTTGTGTTCATAATCATTAATGGGTCCATAGTATTTACCCATCGAGTATTTTCTTTAGCAAAACCTGATGCAGCTCGATAATTCACTTTGGGATTTAAATTTGAGCCATCGTTCTAGAAACAGTATTCGATATAAAATAAATTGAAATTATAAAATTCAGTCAGGTCTCACAATTATGTTGTAATTCATTAACATTTTCACTCACTGAATCTGTATAATGAAGATTGAGTTGTGGCATCGCAAGAATGAAATGGAAAAGATATTCGAAATGAGACATTTTCCACTGAAAATACAGTGAAAAGGCGGCTACTTATATAGCTCTAATGTAGGACAGATTTTCTCTCTCTTGTTTTCCCCTGTTATCTGAATATTTGAAGGCGTTACTCTTTTTCATGACAAAATTTTTAAACAAACTCATTTATTCCTGTTCGGTGCACCAACATACTCTTCTTTATTATTAATTAAACTGATCGTTTCTCTTTCTGTTACAAATCTCGTCCAAATGATGTTTTGCTTGAGTGTAGTATCCGTGGTCACATAATTCTTGAACCCAGTTAAATTTTCATCGTGGGTTGATTGCTGGTCTTCGCTGCACCCTGCTCCTTTGACTCGATCAATCAATGAAGATCTTTATTTATTTATCAAGCAAAATGAACAAAAGCGATATTAATATGCAAATTTAAAGTTAATAGACCTATACTCCAGCTCTTTCTAATCTTGCTAATTCATCCTTTTGATTGATATAAATCTAAATAATCAAAAACAAAGAGTGTAAATAAGAGAGAGATAATGTTCTTTCCAACAAACCTGATTAAGAGACTCCAATAATTGATCCATTCTATCAGGAAAATTTTCAATCGGATCAAAATATTGTGAACGCATTTGAGAATCTCTTTCTTCCATAATTTCTTCAGCAGTTGGCTTTTTCAAACCTAAGATAATCATTATTTATTCATCATCTAATTGAATTAAATAATCTTACCTGTCCATCGTAAAAATCTTTTCACAACGGATGATAAGATTTCTTCTCTTTCTTGTCGATTTTTTCTTTCTCGACGAAAATTATCATTAAGAATTGAAAGAAACATACTCATACAAATAAAAACAATAACCAAAATAAATATTGAAAAGCACAATGGACCAAGAGTAGCATCAGCCACATAGAATTGACTTGTACTATATTTGAGTACTGTCATTTGAAAAAGCATTGTCACTGTTCCTAATGGATCAGCCGATGCGAAGATTTTCGATGAAAATAATAAATAAAATAAACACACATATGCCATGAAAATAATTGAAAACATTGTTAAAAATGAAACAAGTTCTTTTGCAGAATGTCGAAGTGTTTGGAGAAACAAAGCTAAACGAGAATCCATTTGACATAAATGAATAAATTTAATCATTGCAAAAAAACAACAAAAACCACGAAGATATCTTAGAAGATTATTGATCGAAACTGCAAGCTGTAAATTAATAAAAACATATCCATTCGTTTCTTTAAGTAATTCACTGATTTTATTCGATTCATGAAAACTCCAAACATAAACTCCAATACTTCCCCATGAACAACCAATGATAGCTACATGAATTAATGACCAGAATTGTTTAAAATAGTTAGATTTTAATTCAATCAATAAACGAATTTCTTTGATCATAAAATAAACAATCAAACACATATAAATGATTGTACAAATCAACTGTAAAATAGTTGAGAATACTAAAAATATAGATTTCTATTTTCTGAAAAAGAAAAACTTCGTTATTACCATAGAAATTAATCGGTTGAAAATAGAATGAGGGAAAAACTCCACCAGTAGATAAAAATTCAGCAAGTAATGTTATTGAAGAAAATAATTGAACATTTGGATTGTATAATGTCATTTGAATAATTACAGCTCGTGTCTTTCGATCAATCCATTCTAATTGATGAAGTAAAGATATATTACTTTCTAAATTTAATAATGAACCACGAAATTCATAAACATAACCATTTCCACTATATGTTCCATGTTTACCAACATAAACATAGGTATCGATATTTGCACTTAATTGATATTCAAATGCTTGACGAATAGAAGAACTATATTCTGCATCTAATGTTGTATTATCTGTCCATCCTGGTTGATAGGATTGATTGTCTTCATTGGATATACTATAATCATACTCACATTCTGAAATTATTCGTTGATCAGCACATGGCCTTGGATTAGTTCTTAATTGTCTCATTGATGCCCAACCAATCAATCGATCTGTTTTATCATTAACAAATCCATTCAAATACTGAGGAATATCTCCATTGTACCATTGTTGTGCACGTAGATTTCCAACAAAACTATTTTCCAACCATTGCCAATAATCATCAATTGTAGAAATCTAAATAAAATTAAAAAAATTCTCTCTTAAAGAATAAAATTGAGATGTGAAAACCTGTGTATAATCACAATCAGGTTGTCTTGTATTGAGAAAATAGTTTTGCAGATGTTGAACTTGAAAATAATCATTTTGTTGACGATTTGAAAATGTAATTAAACAAATTAAGATCAAAAATATCACTGAAATGAAGAATTCTTGAACAATTGACCACATTTGAAGATCTTTTATTCGTTCTTCACGAGCAATATTAATTTCATTTTTATCGAGACGATTGATACGTTTTGAAGATCGAGACATAAATAAAGAATTATTCTATTCAAACAAAGAATGATGAGATTATCTCTTTAGATTCAAGAGATAAAACAAACCTCAATTGTTCGAAGATCATTTTGATCAATTTCAAATTGATTAATATCGATTTCTTCTTTTTCATCAATCGAATTTCGACAAAAACAAATAAAGAATATTCCTAAACAAATGATTTTCATTGGTTGAGTAAGAAAAATCGAAGAAAAAAATCCCGTAACAATTGATGTTAACCATTTTTGAGTTTTCAAATCACCAAATTCAATTCCACGAACAATGATGAAAAATATTGAAATAATAATTATCACAAATGAGAGAGAATAGGCAATAAATAAACACCACCATGGAAATTTCAATTCAAATTTTTTCTTCATTGAATTATTCGATGCAAACATTTGTCTTGATGATTTTATCTGATATAATGGTTGACGAGATCGAATTCGTCGAAAGAATTGAACAATTAAAAGACTAGGAATCAAAGAAAGGAATTCAACCATTATACCAATACCAATCTGAAATCAACAATAAATGATTATTCAAGTATCAATTTATAATCGAACCTGTTCAGCACTGATATAAAAAGGGCCAAGGGATAAACTATTCGGTTGTGTGGTATTCGATGATTTGGCTTCTTCTGATAAATCATAATACATTATATTGAGTAACATTGAACTGAATAATAGAACAAAACAACAAATACATCGTTGAACACGAGTAAATTTATCTGCAATTGGATGAGAAAATATTGAAAACCATAGATGACCATCCGAAATACTACTATAAGTCTTTTTCGATAATATATAAGAAAATTGATGTTTTTCAATTTCACTTGCAACTGGTAAAACACGTTCAATCTAATTGGAAAAGAAGATTAATCATACAAAACTAAAAATATTTTCATTTACAAGTCCATCGTCTTTTTCTACAGCAAACCAACGTTGTGCAATAAAATAAAATTTCTCCATTGTTTGTAAATCTTGAACAATAATATATTTCAAAAACCAAGATGCTGATGAACCTTTTCCTGAATTATCATGCCAAATACGAATATAATTCAATAATCCCAATGATCTAAATTTGAATATCATTGATTATCATGAAGAAAAAGGAAAATTTACTTTGGAACAGATAGAATAAACGCATCAATTCCACCACGTTGTAAAATTGTTCGATGAGGATTTTCTAATTTTCGTATTTGGGTTTCATCTAGATCACCCGAAAGAATAAAATGAACTCGAGATTTGGTTCCAGCATTCATTCTTTGACCAGTAAATATAAGAATTTCATAAAAATATTTGTCAGATTTATCATTATCAATTAATGGGAAAATTTTCAATTTTTCAAAATCTTTTTTATCTTTAAATCGAGCAAAGATCATCAGAATGAGAAATAATAATGAAATAATAATCACAGTGAGATAAACAGTTTTATTTTGAAGAAAACCAGCATTGGCAAAAACATAACTCCAGTTGATTGGTGAAGGTAACACAATAAAACCACCAGCAAATGTTGTTAAATGTGTTGAAAAACATTCAGTTTCATAATGATTTGTTGCTGATCCAACTAATAAACCATCGGATTGATAATTATTATTTGAATCAAGATAATAACAACCGGATGTATAAACACGAAGTTCATAGTTGGATGTAAAATTATAACTTCGATCAGTAATTGGAAGAGTAATGGTTGATGAATTACTTGAACAATATTGAAGATATTCTTCCGAATTGAATTCTCGTAAACCAAAGATTAACGATTGATAATTTAATGTTTGTTGATTATTGAGAAAATAAGTATAAATATTTTCATCATTTAAATCTGAAGGACAAAAGATTGCCCATCCATCAATTATATTAATTGAACTATTCAATTGTGGTGTTTGATCAAATTTATAAATAAATAAATAAGCAAGATTTAAGTTCAAAGGATTCATTTCAATATGAATGGAAATTGGAAGAGCACTTGTGATATTTATATAGTGAAGATTAAATAATAAATTATGATTAGCTGAATTTGTTGATGTCACATTTTGTAAACTCATGGATGGAATAATGACATTGGGATCACGAGGAATGACAAATCTCATTGAATTTGTTTCAAATGAAATCTTATTTCCATTTTGATCCAATATTGAGAGTGAGATCGATGTTGAAAGGTTTGTATTGGATTGAACTTTTGAATTTCCAAATGAAGCTAATGGTTCCATTGTTGACTAAAAGAAACATTCGCAATGAAATTTGATGAAAAAAGAAAAACAAACTCGAAGTGAAATGGATGAATTGGTTGTTGTAGAAAGAGTAAAATTCGATGGAATTTGAAATTGTGCATTTCCAACTAATTGAACTAGTCGATCTCCTAATGATCCAGTTGACGTCGTTTGTAATGTCATAAATGTTTGTGAAGTATTGAGAGTGTAGTTTTGTCCAAGATTTAAATGAATATTCAATGATGCAACAATTAGAGAATGTATTTGTTGAACGAGAGTATTGATTTGCTTTGCTGATTGTTTTTGATAATAAAGATTTTGACTTTGCTCAACTGATAATCCACTACTCTCCACATAAGAATCTTTCAAATCAAAGATAAAAATCATTTTTCGAAAAGAAAGAATTTACTTAGCATCGCCAATGGAGATTCTAAATCAGTATCATAGTACGTTGGAACTGCATTAGCACGAGATAGATCTAAATCAAGTACACTTGTTCGTCCTTGTAATGGTCCATTGATCGCCTAAATCAATGACTAAAGCATATCACCACGAAAAGAACAATCTCTTACAGTTAGAACATTTGTCCCACATTGTGTTAATTGATTAGCAGCGATTTGAACATCTTCAAACGAAGTTTCTGTTGTCAATGAATATAAAGCTAAAGCTAATTGATAACATTTATTTGCTGCAGTTGTTGCAGCATCTCTTGTCAATTGATTTGTTGATTGAGTTAATTGAACTATTGATGACGATTGTAGTTTGATACTATTTGATGTTGTGATTGGCAGAGTATTGATAAAATTCATGAGATAATCTCGAACATTTCCTTGTGAATTTAAATTGTTCTCGTATTCGGTCAATGCAGATTCATTGAAAGACTCAATTATTTGTTGAAAACTTTGACTTCCTAATGCAGATATAAAAATACTTGCTGCAGGAATTCCACCTAAAATGAATCGTTTGAAACAGTTTTCACAATTAGATTTCTCTTTTACTTGAAACAGCAGTATTCACAGTTTGATTATTCATTTGATTAAATTGTTGTGAAAGAGAAGTCAAAACTTGTCCAACAACATTTTGACTTCCACTCCAAAGTAATCGAACAAACTGATTTCTATTTAATTGATTTGTCGAACCTTGTACATTATTGATTAAATTATTGATCTGTTCAGTATTGACGACAACAGAAATTGCAGATATATTCACTTCGACAACAGAATCAAGAAGATCTCGAATAGAAATAACAATTTGAAGTAATGATGTTTGATCATCTCCAGCAGGTAATCGAAGTTGAAATGTTGATACTGGCGCATATGCAACCATCACTCGTTGTGATGCATCAGTTGTCCAAGCTAAAAATAATCAATAGAATTGATTGTTAGTGATATACAATACCGTATAATGAATAATCTTTGATTCCATCTGCATCATACCAATTGGGACACGAAACAGTAAAGAGAGTAGTGGTTGTTCCATTTTGAGGATCAATCGAACATGATCCATTGATTGGAGGTTGATTGATGATGAAATTCAATGCACTTGTACTTGTTTCATTTGGAAATGTATAAACAACTTCGAATCGCCAAAGATTTATTTGAGGATTATCGAGAAATAATTGACTTGTTGCAGTAAAATTCGTTGTTTCTGTTCCGAAAAAGAAAATATTTTCATAGGAATTCATTTGACTGAATAAAGTCCATTGAGTTGAATTTAATGATGACGAATTATCAGTACCCTGATAAATATTCCATCGGATACTTTGGATATTTAAACACGTTCCAATACAAACAGTAAACAGAGCAACTTGTGTTGTCGGATTAAGAAGTTGAAATTCAAGATTGGGGGAACACATGACTGATATGACACAACTAAACATAAAATTCTTTTAGAAAGATTTTCTTTTTATTGAAAGAGAGTTTACCCGACAGCGATCAATTGTGGTTGGGTAGGTAGGACAGTAACTAGAACGTAACCAGTAGCTTGGGTAGAAGCATTCTTACGATTTTCCATATAAACCATAAATTGATAGATTTGATTTGGTTGAAGTGAACCACCACGAATAGTGAGAGAAGATAGAGGTGATGAACTTGAATTTCCAAATACCAATGCAGTTCCATTACTTGATCGATTTGATAGACATGATGGATTGTTAGGATCAGTTCGAGAATCATTAATCGACAATAATATTCCTTGTATATTGGGAAAATTATATTGATCATACAATCGACAATAATAAACATATTTCCATTTCTGAAGTACAGACATGATTAGAGAAAATTTTAAAATCTGTAAATACTTACACTTGGATCAAATGAATCTTCATCAGGATCAACAGAAAATGATCCTGGATCAAGTAAAAGATCTTGTTGATCACCTCGTGTGATCATTGATGTTCCTAATTGAACCAGATTTGCAGTGACACCAGTTGCAGTTATTCGAACATAAGCTGTTGATGACGATTTAAAAATAGGTGCATCAGTCATTACCATAGTTAATGTTAATTCATAAATACCATAAGGTAGAATTCTTGATGGCACGTATAATTCACTGAATGTTGTAATGACTTCTTGACTGAGAATAATTTCAAATGAACAACTCGTAGAAGTACAATTCTTGATTGTCCAATGGATGGTTGTTGCAAGTGAAATATCACAATTTAGTTGAATCATTGAACTGATGGTAAAATCTTGACTTCTTCGATATTGAATTGGAGATGCGAGAGACGATCCTCCAGGAATAAGTGTGATCCCCGGTGGATAACAACCTATGATAAATAATATTAACAAAGTGATGTTTTCTACTTTATTACTTTGATTGATTGCTTGTGTCGTTTCCATTAGCATAATTGTACTTGTCATTGTCGTTGACTGTTGCTCCAATAATGTAAATTGATCTAATTACGAATATCAATTATTTGGCATTGCATGAAGATTGCTTTCCTTTTGACCTACCTTCTTGAAGTTGAGTTGTGGTTTGAATAACAGTTGTTTGAATGGCACTTGTGGTTTGAGCAACAGTAGTTTGCGCAACACTTGTAGTTAGAGCTGCGGTAGTTTCAGGTGCAGTCGTTTCAGCAGCGCTAGTGGTCGGAGCTTCGGTAGTTTCAATAGGACTTGTCGTTTCAGGTGCAGCCGTTTCAGGAGCACTTGTCGTCAGAGCTGCGGTAGTTTCAATAGGACTTGTCGTTTCAGTTGCAGTCGTTTCAGCAGCACTAGTGGTCGGAGCTTCCGTAGTTTGCGCAACGCTTGTAGTTGCAGCTAGTATTAAAATAAATTTTTGAATTC
>Ga0116229_10012991_pt1 | contig 11873 bp, 9 predicted proteins | sample S1TSphgellanicum_3_FD_87313 | JGI IMG/M metagenome (GOLD analysis project Ga0116229, IMG submission 87313) | Host-associated microbial communities from peat moss isolated from Minnesota, USA - S1T2_Fc - Sphagnum magellanicum MG | ecosystem: Host-associated > Plants > Peat moss > Unclassified... | reverse complement strand
TATACGGGTGAACCGTAGCCGCGGTTTTACCTGTCATCGACAACCCTTCTTGTGCCCGTGCTATTTGTAGCGGCTGGGGTGATTGGGCGCTTGCGCCCAGCCTAACATGGTCTGGTAATCGGCCTTGGATACCGCCAACAAGGCAGGGGCGGCCGGGCAACCAATGGCTGGCTTCTTCGCCGAAGCGAGCCATTGCACGACGATCTCCTGCGTCGAAATCGCCGAAATCTGCATGGCGCCCTTCGTTGCGAACATCGCCGAAGCATCCAGGCGGCAATGCCCGATCGCGTGGCCCCAGATATTGGACAGGATGGTGGCGCTTACCGGCGGTGGCCCGGCATGCCGCACCAGCATCGGCCCATCGAACTGCGTGATATCGCCGACCGATTGCGCCGGTGGCGCGTCCACCGCGATGAACCCGCAGCATGCAAGGCCAATGCAGGCAAGCCCGATCATATCGATCAGACGAACATCCCGCTCTTGCGGGGTCTCATCGCGGGGCCGCACGGTTGTCTTCGGCTTTTGGTGCTTTTTTTGCGGAAACTTGATCATCTTCATCCATATAGGTTGCGAGGCTCGAACCGCATCGGGCAGCAGCTGGATTAACGCTCACGTGTCAGCCAGATTCGCTGGCAAAGCGGGCAAAATGGTCGGCCTGGCCGTTGCCAAGGCCGCGCATGGCCAACCGGTATTTTTCCCCTATTTCACCGGAGGCTGTGAAGCGGGATCAGCCAACCAAGCGCTTTCCTGGATGGCGTGCCCGATCGCTCCTCTCTGGCTGGAAGGCGTGCAAAGCACACCCAGAATGTCGGCCAGGCAGGCAATAATAACCAGAATGAGGCCTAGTTCATGAAGCGCTAGACCGCGCCGGGCGCCAGTTTTAGCGCCGTGTTCAGGTTGCTGCCTGGAAAAAATCTCCGCACGCTTCAACGGGTGTTGGGCTTGGCCACGCTCGCTGCCTCGTCCCGGTCTCGTCCGCGACGTCAAGCTTGCCTGAGCGCTTGCGATCCAGGAAGAAAACAGCGGCAAGACACGGATCTCGTATGGCGCCGTCATCTAGGCCTGGCGGATGATAAAGGCGTAAACGGGCACGCCATCGACAACGCGGTCGCCTGCGTCGCCGCTTCTGCCGTGCGACGGCCTAGCCGGTTCAGCTTCCGGGAAACAAAGGGCTACTGTCGCCATAGACATAACGCTATCTCCTGTAGGGCTGTCGCGCATCTGCAGGAAGGTATTCTACGTCTGGCATAAATCGGAAATACGAATTGGAAGGCAGCGGCATAAAGCAAGCGTAAAGTTTTGAAGCGCTCCGGGCGAATGCATGGGCGCTGACCCATCAACCCGTCATGTCCCGCGAAGGCGGGGCATGACGTTAGAATGGCGCCAGAGTGGCGCGGCGTTTTCTTCAGACAAAAACTGCTTACCTTCCGTTAGTTGAGCAGCGCTTTTGGCAAAGTGACCGGATGTTCCAGCAATTGTTGCGCCATGCCCTTGGCGGCGTTGTCGACGCGTGGCGACATCAGGATGCCGCCATCCATCGAATCGCGCAGCACGTAGTTGATCGCGTGCGGGCCAGGCATGTCGAAGACGTCGACTTTGGGCGAGACGCCTTCGGGGTAGAGATGGGCGAACCAATTGCCGACGGCGTCAATGGTCAAAGCAGCGCGGATATAGGGCAGGTATTCGGGTTTGCGGGCGATGATGGCGACGTTGAACAGGTTGCCTTTATCGCCGCTCCTGCCCCAGGCAAGGTCGATCAGCCTCACGCTGGTGCCGGCATCGGCCGCGAAGGGGGCCGGTACAGGCACCGGCGGGCGTTCGATCGTGGCCGGGTTGAAGGGCCGGCCTTCATGTTGCGGGGCGGCGAAGATTTCGCCGCCGATGCCGATCTGCACCTGCACCTGGGATTTGGGAAACAGAAACAGGAAAAGTTTTGATAATGGAATGATCGCGACGTTGATCGTAGCGGCGGAGCCAGGCGCCATGCCGGAAGTGGAGGCGAGGGCTTCGCGGCAGAACATTTGCACGCCGCGCTGTTCGATATGGTCGACCGAGGCGCGCATGAACACCTCGCGCACCACATTGGTGGTGGCGCGCGGGCCATAGGCGGATTCGGTGCCGATCATATCCACATCGGTGCGGATATATTCGCCGAGATTGAGGCCGCGCAGCAGGTTTTTGCCGCGCTGGATCAGCGCTTCGCCCTGGCGTTTGGCTTTCGCCGGCGCATCGATGCCAAGGATCACCTGCGCATAGGTGCCGCGCCAGCCGGCGGTATAGCTTGCCACGCATTTATAGCTGTCGGTCGCGGGATAGCCGCGGGCATTCGAGACCGAGACGAGGTTTTCGCCCTTTTGTTCGACTTTGACGCCGGAGAAATCGCAGACCACATCGGCGACGATATAGGCCTGCGGATCGGAAACTTCGTAGAACATCTGCTCGGTGACGGTGCCGACGCTGATCAGCCCGCCGGTATTCTGCGCCTTGGAGATGATGCAGGCGCCGTCTTCCGAGACTTCGGCGATCGGGAAGCCGACATTCTCCCAGCCGGGCACGTCTTCCCAGTCGGTAAAGGTGCCGCCGGTCAGCTGGCAGCCGCATTCCAGCAGATGGCCGACCAGCGTGCCGGCGGCCAGGCGGTCCCAGTCATCGGTTTTCCAGCCGAATTCATGGATCAGCGGGCCAAGGCCGAGCGCGCTATCCGCGCAGCGGCCGGTCACGACGATGTCCGCGCCGGCGGCCAGCGCCTGGGCGATCGGGAAGGCGCCGAGATAGGCGTTGATGCTATCCAGCTGCTCCGGCATCGCGGTGCCGGCGAACATTTCCTTCGTCGAAGCGGCGCGGATTTTCGCTTCCTCCGCGATCAGATTGTCGCCCGCCACATAGGCGACCTTCAACGCCACGCCGCGTTCCTTCAGCAAGGCCTCGATCGCCTCGGCGCAGCCTTTCGGGTTCAGGCCGCCGGCATTGGCGATCAACTTCACGCCCTTGGCGGCGATATCGTGCAGGTTGGCGGCGATGTGAATGGTGATGAAATCGGTCACATAGCCGCTTTTGGGGTCGGCAGCGACGGCTTTTGCCAGCAGGCCGATGGTGCCTTCCGACATGAAGTCGAACATCAGATATTGCGGGCAGGGCTCGGCTTGCAGCAGTTGCGCGACCGCGGCCATGCTGTCGGTATAGAAGGACGAGGCGCCGCCGATGCGGACTGTTTTCATGGTCGTTTTCTCCTTGGAACCTTGATCGGTGAAGCTCTTGCTTGGCTAAAGACTGATAACATCGTGCCGCGCCCGCGTCATCCTTGGGGCCGGCCGATATTTGACGGCGCCGCCGAAATAAGGAATCTATCGGGAACGAATGCGCTAACTTAGAATAATCAGCTAGCGACGTCATTTCGGCATATGCCGACGGCGCCAATGGAAGCGGGGGAATAGATATGGTCCAGACAGCCAAGGAAATGCTGATCGAAGAGCGGCTGCTGATCGGCGGCGCGCTTCGGCAGGCGGAAGGCGGGCGGACCTATCCCAATATCAGCCCGGTGACGGAGGAGGTGATCGGCAAGGCGGCGGATGCCACCGCCGCAGATATGGATGCGGCGATCGGCGCGGCGAGGCTGGCCTTCGATACGACCTCCTGGTCGCGGGACCATGCCTTCCGGGCCAAATGCCTGCGGCAATTGCATGCGGCGTTGCAGAAGCATGCCGGCGGGATACGCGCCAGCCAGCTGGCCGAGGTGGGCGCCTGCGAGGTTTCGCTCAGCTCCGCGCTGTTCGACATGGCGCTGGCCGCACTCCCTTATGCGGCGCATCTGGCCGAGACCTATCAATGGGAGAAGCCGATGGATACGGGCGCCGATTGGGGGCTGCCCTCCAAGCGGACCGCGGTGCGGGAGGCGACCGGCGTTGCGGCCTGCATCACGCCCTGGAATGCGCCGATGCAGGTGAACCTGGCGAAAATCAGTTTTGCCCTGGCGGCGGGCTGCACCGTGGTGCTGAAACCGGCGCCGGATACGCCCTGGGGCGGGCTGCTGCTCGGCAAACTGGCGCTGGAGGAAACCGATATCCCGGCCGGCGTGTTCAACGTGGTGACGACGCAGGATAATGCGGTGGCGCAGATCCTGGCCGAGGATCCGCGGGTGGATGTGGTGAGCTTTACCGGCTCGACCGCGGTTGGGCGGCATTTGATGGCGGTGGGCGCCAAGACCATCAAGCATGTGTTTCTGGAACTGGGCGGCAAGTCCTCCTTCATCATGCTTGATGATGCCGAGATCGACCGGAATGTGATGATCTGCGCCTTTCAGGCGACCACACAGGCCGGACAGGGCTGTTCCATCAACACGAGGTTGCTGGCGCATCGCTCGATCTATCCCGAGGTTTTGGAAAAGATCAAGGCGATGTATGGCAATATAAAATATGGCGATCCCGCCGACACCAGCAATCATATGGGGCCGCTGATCAATGCGAGGCAGCATGCGCGGGTGCTGGGGCTGATCGAGCGGGCCAAGGCGGAAGGCAACAAGCTGCTGGTTGGCGGCGGCCGGCCAGCCCATCTGCCAAAAGGCTATTTTGTCGAACCGACCGTGTTTTTCGATGTCGATCCGGAATCGTTCATATCGAAGGAAGAGGTGTTCGGCCCGGTGCTGTGCATCATTCCGTTCGATACGGATGATGAGGCGATCGAGATTGCCAATAACACGATTTACGGCCTGGCCGGGACGGTGCTCAGCCGCGATGTGGCGCGCGCCAACCGGGTGGCGCGGCGGATTCGTTCCGGTGTCGTGAATGTGAATGGCGGCATGTACTACAATCCCTCGGTGCCGTTTGGCGGCTATAAGCAAAGCGGGCTGGGCCGGGAGATGGGCGAGATGGGGTTCGAGGAATATACCGAACTCAAAATCATTTCCGAAGATCTCTGACCGGCGCATGAAAGTCGCTTTTGTCGGCCTGGGTATCATCGGCGGACCGCAGGCCCGGCTGATCGCAAAATCCGGATTCGATCTGGCGGTTTACGATGCGTTTCCGGCGGCACTCGAAGGGTTTCGGGATGTGGCCCGGCTGGCGCCTTCCGCCGCCGATGCGGCGCAGGGGGCGGATGTGGCCTGTGTCTGCGTGCGCGATGACGCCCAGGTGAATGAGGTCGTGCTGGGTGCCAAGGGTCTGGCGGCCGGGCTGGCGCCGGGCGCGCTGTTGCTGATCCATAGCACGGTTCATATGGAAACGCTGCAAGGACTGGAGGCGGCCTTGTCGCCGCTTGGGATCGCGCTGGTGGATGCGCCGATTACCCGCACGCGGCCGACGGATGATGTGCCTTTCGTGCTGACGATGCTGGGCGGGCAAGACGCGGCAGTGGCGCGAGCGCGGCCGGTCGTGAAGGCATTTTCCACCGATATCGAAGCGGTCGGAAAGCTCGGTTCGGCGATGGCCTTGAAGATTTCGAATAATCTCGTGGCTTGGCTGGAGCTTGTCGTCGGCATGCAGGCGGTGTCGCTGTCAGCGCATTTTTCCGTGCCATATGAGAAATTGCGCACGGTCATGAAGGCGAATGGGAATCTGACGCCGAGCATGGAAAAATTGCTGGATATGCATCAAAATATCGCGCCGCGCAGCAATGCGCAGTTTGACGCGATAATGGCCAACCAGGGCGGCATCGGGGAGAAGGATCTGGCGCTGGCCGTGGCATGCGGCGAAGCGGCCGGGCTGGATATGGGGATGGCGGCGGCCGCGCAGGCGATCGTTCGCAGCGCGATGCTGAGACAGGCGGTGCAGGCCGGCTGAATGCCGGCCTGCATGCGAACATCAATTTTGCGCTACCGGAATATTGCCATCAGAAAAATGGCGATGCTCGCGAATGCCGATCCGGACCAGACAATGGAGCGTAATGTGCCGCGGCCGCTGAGATAGGTTGCGCAGTAGACGATGCGCAGCAGAACCCATAATACCGTAAGCACGTTCAGCGCAGCCGGCGAAACATGCTGGAACAAGGCGGCCAGCACCGCGGCGGTGAAAAGCCCGAAGGCCTCAAAACAATTCTGGTGCGCGGCATGGGCGCGGCGCTGCAAGGGCGACTGAAATCCCGCCATGTTGCGGGGATCTTCATTGTCGTATTGTTTGCTGCTTTTGGCGATGCCGACCATGACATAGGGCATCAGGGCCGCGATCAGCAGGCACCAAAACGGAATCGCGGGGGAGAGCATGGAATCATCCTTCCTGGTTGAGCAACCGGGGATCGTCCCCGGTTTTTGGTGCCGGTTCTATACTGAATGGCGGTGAGAATGCACAGCCATCCGCGGTTTGCCATCGCCGGAACGGCATCTTAGACTGCCGATCATTATTTTATCGGGTGAAGGACCGCTCAACATGCAGGAAGTTTTCGTTCTCTCGGGGCAGCGCACCGCCATTGGCGATTTCGGCAAAAGCCTCAAGGATGTTGCGCCCACGAAACTGGGCGAGATCGCAATCCGGGCCGCTTTGGGCAAAGCCGGGGTCGAGGCCAAGGAAGTGCAGCATGTCGTGATGGGAAATGTGGTGCATACCGAGCCGCGCGATGCCTATCTCTCGCGGGTGGCGGCGGTGGATGCGGGGATTCCGGTGGAAGCGCCGGCGATGACGGTGAACCGGCTTTGCGGCTCCGGCCTGCAGGCCATTATCTCGGCGGCGCAGACGATCATGCTGGGCGAGGCGGCAATCGCGGTGGGCGGCGGTGCGGAATCGATGAGCCGGGGCGGCTATCTGCTTCCCGCCGAGCGTTGGGGCGCAAGGCTTGGGGATGCCAAGGTCGTCGATATGGTGGTGGGCGCGCTGCACGACCCGTTCGGCCACGGGCATATGGGGATCACCGCGGAGAATATTGCGGAACGTTACGATATCAGCCGTGAGGCGCAGGATTCCTTCTCGGTGGAATCGCATCGGCGGGCGGCGGCGGCCATCGCGGAAGGGCGGTTCAAATCGCAGATCGTCGCGGTGGAGCTGCCCTCGCGCAAAGGGGTGACGGTTTTCGATACGGATGAACATGTCCGCGGCGATGTCGACCTGAAGGCGCTGTGCGCCTTGAAAGCCGCCTTCAAGAAGGAGGGCACGGTGACGGCGGGGAACGCCTCCGGGTTGAACGATGGCGGTGCTGCCGTGATATTGGCGAGCGGCGCCGAAGTGAGCCGGCGCGGCGCCAAACCGCTGGCGCGGCTGGTGGCGTATGGCCATGCCGGGGTCGATCCGAAGGTGATGGGGCTGGGGCCGGTTCCGGCATCGCAGGCGGCGCTGAAAAAAGCCGGGCTCGGCATTGCGGATATCGATGTGATCGAATCCAACGAGGCGTTTGCCGCGCAGGCCTGCGCGGTGGCGCGCGATCTCGGCTTTCCGGACGAGAAGGTCAACCCGAATGGCGGCGCGGTGGCGCTGGGGCATCCGATCGGCGCCTCCGGCACCATCATCGCCATCAAGGCGATCTATGAGCTGGCGCGGATTCAGGGGCGTTACGCGCTGGTGACGATGTGCATCGGCGGCGGCCAGGGCATTGCGGCGATTTTTGAACGGGTCTAGGGAAAATGGCACCTTTTTTAAAAAAAGCGCCGCAAAAAAAGTTCTACCCCGGTTCCTAAGCGTCTAAAGCCGAACGCCCAAGACCCAGACTCATAAAAGTCTTTTTGGTTCTTTTTCTACAGAAAAAGAACTTCTTTCTTACTGCCCACGGGAGCAAACAACATGCGCGACGAAATCGTCCCATTCCAGCTGAACATTCCGGAAGCAGAATTGGATGACCTGCGCGGGCGGCTGGCCCGAACCCGTTGGCCGGAAGGCGAGACGGTCGAGGGCTGGGGGCAGGGCGCGCCGCTGGCGGCCGTGCAGAAGCTGGCGGCATATTGGGCGGCGAATTATGATTGGCGGCGCTGCGAGGCGATGCTGAACGGCTTCGGGCAGTTCCGGACCGAGCTGGACGGGCTTGGGATTCATTTTCTGCATGTGCGTTCGCCGGAGGCAAATGCGTTGCCGATGATCCTCACCCATGGCTGGCCGGGCTCGGTGATCGAGTTTCATAAGGTGATCGGTCCGCTGACCGATCCGGCCGCGCATGGCGGCGACGCCGCGGATGCGTTTCACGTCGTGATTCCCTCGCTGCCGGGCTATGGATTTTCCGACCGGCCCGCGGCGGCGGGCTGGTCGGTCGAGCGCATTGCGCGGAACTGGATCACCTTGATGCGGCGGCTTGGCTATGCGCGGTTCGTGGCGCAAGGCGGGGATTGGGGTTCGGCGGTAACGAGCGCCATCGGCATGGCGCAAGCGCCGGAGGTGGCGGGGGTGCATCTGAATATGGTCATCGCGCAGCCGGGCCCGGAGCATATGGCCGATCTCACGGCGGCGGAGCAGGCGGCGTTGGGCGACATGCAGCGCTACCTGAAGGAAGGGTCCGGCTATGCATCGATCCAGAGCACGCGGCCACAGACGCTGGGATACGGGCTGGCGGATTCACCCGTCGGGCAGGCCGCCTGGATCTTCGAGAAGTACAGGGAATGGGCGGATTGCGCCGGCGATCCGGCCCGCGTGCTGAGCTATGACGAGATGCTGGACAATATCATGCTGTACTGGCTGCCGGGCACCGGCGCTTCCTCGGCCCGGCTGTATTGGGAGAGCTTTGGCAGTTTCTCTGCCGGGGATATCCCGATTCCGGTGGCCTGCAGCGTGTTTCCCAGAGAGATCATCCGGGCGTCGCGGCGCTGGGCGGAGCGGAAATATCCGCGGCTGATCCATTGGGGCGAGCCCGCGCGCGGCGGCCATTTCGCGGCGTTCGAGCAGCCGGAACTGTTCGTTCAGGAGGTCCAAGCAGCGTTCCGGACCTTGCGATGAGCGCGCCGCCGGGCCGGACCGGTTTGTTCCTGTGCCTGGTTTTCGCGTTTCTGTGGTTTGCCTGTTTTATCGTGGCGGCGTTGCCGGGCGGCAAGCTAAGTGCTGCAGCGGGTGGCTTGCAGGCGCTGTTTTTGATCGCATTCGTGGTCGTGCACGGCGCGCTTTCCAATGGCTGGCGCGGTTTTGCCGTTTTTTTCGTGATCACGGTCGGGATCGCGGCGGTGCTGGAGGCGAACAGCATTGCGCATGGCTTTCCGTTCGGCTTCTACGTGCATCATATGCCGGGGCCCAAACCGTTCGGCGTGCCGCCGGCGGTGGCACTCGGCTATGCGATTCTCGGCTGGCCGGCCTGGTCGCTGGGCAAGCTCATCACCCGGCGCCACCCCGATGATGCGGGCGGTATCAACCGGTTCGTGACACCCGTGGCGGCGGCTTTCATCATCACCGGCTATGATTTCAGTTACGATCCGATCGGCAGCACGGTGCTGCAGATGTGGACCTATCGTTTCCCTGGTGGCTATTTCGGCGTGCCCTTGAGCAATTTTCTGGGATGGCTGTTCACGAGCTGGGTTTTCTTCCAGGCCTTCGCCTTGCTGGAACGGCGCTTTCCGGGCCAGGCAGGGGTGACGGGAACGCGGCTGTTCTGGCTGCTGCCCTGCTTCATCTGGGGCGGCATGGCCCTGCAATACCCGATCAAATTTCTATCCGCACCGGCGGGCATGGCGGCCGCTGGCGCAAGCCGTTTTCCGGTTGCCGATATTTACGCGGCGGGCGTCGTCGCGGCGCTGATGACGATGGTGTTCGTTGCGCTGCTCGCGGCCTCGCATGCCTGGGCGGTCAAAACGCGGGGCCCCGCATAGAAGCTGGCGGCCGCCTGTTCCGCGCTGGCCTGCCCAAGTGAGGCGTTATTGGTTTCGATTCGGTTAACTGGATGCGCCGGCAGGGCGCGGAATCAATAAAAACGACGGGCTGAAGGCTTGTACGAGCGAAGTATTAACTTTCGCCGGTGATGTTGCCCGCCATGTCTGGAAAATTCGGAAGCGAATTTGGAATCGCAGGGATCACCGCTTGTTCCGGTCGAAGATATTTTGATTGGAAATCCTCAACAGCTTGGATCGCGTTTTCGGCAGGGAAATGTACTTAGGGGCCAGGCGATCCTCGGCGGAGCTCTGGCGCGGGACCGGGATAGGCTTGCCGTATGCAACATCATAACAGGTTACTGCTTTCAACCTCGCTCTATGCGTTGAGCCTGGCGCTGGCGCCGCGCGCCATGGCGCAATGTCTGTTGGGGAATGGCGATGTGAACCTTTCCCAGCCATGCTCCGTAGAGCAGATCCTTACCGGCCTTACCGGCACCGTCGTCAGCGGCGCCTCGCTTACCAATCCCCTGCTTGGCCCGGCCTATCTGGTGCAGAGCAATAACGCGACGCTGACCAATTCCGGAACCATCGTCGATGCGCCGTTGTCGCAAGGCAGCGTGGTGTTCACCGGCACCGGCGACACGCTGATCGATCTCGGTACGATTGTGAACGATGCCGCGACCGGCGGGAATGCGGTCGGGATGTTCGGCTCGGAAAAGGCGATCACCATTGGCAATACCGGGTTGGTGGAATCCGATGGCGTGGTGGGGTTGCTCGGCCATGCGTTTTCGATGGGAACGGCGCTCGATCTGAACGCGTCGCTCTATACCGCGCTGACCGGAAATTTCGTGAATAGCGGCACCGTGCTTTCGGCCGAGACCGCGATCTATGCGCCGGCCGGCAGCATTGCCGGGAATTTCATCAATAGCGGGCTGATTGCCGGCACCAGCGCGCTGGCGACGGATGGGGTATGGGTGGGCGGCGGCATCGGCGGGTCGCTGGACAATGAAGCGGGCGGCACGATTTCGGGTTCGGGCGATGCCATTTACATCAATGGCGGCAGCATCGGCGGCGATCTCGTCAATGCCGGGCTGATCAAAGGGGGCAATGCCGGAATCGTTATCAGCGCCGGGCTCGGCAATCTGCTGGTGACCAGCGGCATCGCCGGCAATTTCGACAATAGCGGCACGATCACCGGCACGGGCGGCAATCCCAGCCTGGCCAGCGGCGTCGATATCAATGGAAAGATCGGCGGCAACGTCACCAATTCCGGCATCATCCGCAGCGACGGGATTGCCTTCGACGCCAGCGCCGCCGGCAGCGCTGCCGGCAACACCGTATCGAATAGCGGCATCGTCATCGGCTCCGACGGATTTGTCATTCCGGCCATTGCCGGCAGCTTCGAGAATCTTGCCGGCGGCAGCATTACCGCCACCGGGACTCTGGGGTTTGGGCTGGGGCTGGAGGCGACCAGCATCGGCGGCGAGCTATCCAACGCCGGAACCATTTCCGGTGCGACCGGGATTGCCGTCGGCGCCTTGCTGAGCCCCGGCACGGTGGGCGGAGCGGTAAATAATACCGGCCTGATCCATGGGCAGCTTTACGGTATCGCCGTCACCGGCGGGATCGGCGGCGGTTTCAGTAATTCCGGCACCATCACCGGCCTGGCGGGCGCGCCGAGTTCGGTCACCGCCGTCGAGATCAGCGGCACGGTTTCCGGCAGCCTCATCAATTCCGGCATGATCGCGGGTGCAAACGGCATTTCCGTCCAGGCGATCACGGCCGGTTTCGAGGGCGAAAGCGGCGGCACCATTGCCGCGACGGCGGTGGCGCTGAATGCCGGCAATGTCGGTGGCAGCGTCCTCAATGCCGGCATCCTGTCGGGCCGGACCGGCATCCTGATCGGCTCGCTGCTCGCCGGCGGCGGCGTCGGCGGCGGGCTTACGAATAGCGGCGCCATCGATGCGGAAAATTACGGCATCGTGGTCGATACCGGGATCGGCGGCGATTTCAACAATAGCGGAACGATCACCGGCGCCGGCGGCAATCCCAGCCTGTTCAGCGCGGTTCATATCCTGGGAACGGTAGCCGGCAATGTCATCAATTCCGGCCTGATCGACAGCAGCAACGATGCGATAAATATCGGCTTTGCGGGCAGCTCGGCAGCCGATTTCGT
>Ga0116229_10012990_pt1 | contig 11873 bp, 17 predicted proteins | sample S1TSphgellanicum_3_FD_87313 | JGI IMG/M metagenome (GOLD analysis project Ga0116229, IMG submission 87313) | Host-associated microbial communities from peat moss isolated from Minnesota, USA - S1T2_Fc - Sphagnum magellanicum MG | ecosystem: Host-associated > Plants > Peat moss > Unclassified... | reverse complement strand
GGTTGGGAAATTTTCCAGAAATTTGGATACACTTGATTGATTGCCCACTGGTTCTGGATTCTATTTGCCCACTGCGGTTCTCAATCAAAACAACCAGCTGATACCCGATTCTCAAGGATACGCGGGCCGTGATTCTCAAACATCCCAAACAACCGGTTGTGAAGCCGGTAGAAACGGAAGTGATGACTGGCGGCTCTCAGGGCGGTTCTCTGAGACATGGCATCACGGTCCTCCAACCACGGCAGATGATAACTGGTCGGATGGGATGTGATCAGGAATGGGAAACGAATGACCAGCGGTTCTCAAACAGGTGTGCCCGTGGTTCTCAAAAATCCAAATAACCGGCCGAGAAGTTGCCTGAAACGGAAGGGAGACTGATGTCCAGCGGTTCTCCAGAACAGACAGACAGACACCACGTTTGCTTTAATATATAGGATTGATTGATATATATATATAAATATAAATATATATATAAATTTTAATTTCGTTTTTTTTGGCGAAATTTCATCAGGGAAAAAAAAGAGCTGCCAATCGAGAGTCAGGACACTGAGGACTCAGGACGCCTCACATTCTACGACGGAACGTTTTGCCACGGTGGTCGCATCTCACGATTCCGCCTTGTAATTTGTCTTCGCGGAGTGCTTCCTCCTTGCCGGAGCTATTAGGATTAGGGTTCAGGGTTTGCACGAAGCTGAGAGTAGTAGAGGAAGTATGGCGTGATTGCAGTTTCGCGTCATGGCCGTCTCGCTTCGTGACCGGTTGCAAGAGGCTGCGCTTCGCTGTTGTCAGGTACTAGTTGCTTCTCTGATCAGCTCCCCCCTTAATAAATCTACAATTTTTTTTTCTTTTTTCTTTTTTGTCCGCTTCAGAAGGTGCGTTTTTCTCTGCCCTTGTACAATTCCAGAACCCGGTTTGGTTCAGTTCTTTTTGGAGGAGATGGGCGCATTTTTTGCAACAGTGTTGTCTCGTTTCCTTCGTATTTCGTGGTACCTACATTGTCATGCTTTTTCAAAGTGAAAGTTTTGCTGTTTTCATGGAAGTATCAGGCTTGTCCGGGTTTATGGAAAAAGTGCCTTCTGAGGCAATTTGTGTCTGTCTTGAGCGATGTATTTGATCTTGTTGGGATCTGGCACAGAACGAAGAAGATGAGGAGCAGGCAACGGACGCTGCTCATGAATTTGTGGAGGTTTTAAGGGCTCCATTTGAAAATGTGGAGCTGGCAGAAACGAGGGAGGAGGAGGATTGGTTGGCATCTTGTGAGGAGATGCTCCAGCAAGCCATGATTTTGCTGGATCCATCCAGTCCTTCTGGTCAGGTGTGCAATTGAGGATCCATATTACCCTGTTCCCGTTTTGTTGGGGTTGGAGGTACCTTGCAAGAATGACTTTTATATTGGCATCATGGCCTACTCACCATTACAGAATGCAGTGAAGTGTCTCCACTTGAAACCTTTGGAACTTTCTCATCTAGAGAGAGAGAGAGAGAGAGGCCTCTTTGCCATAAAAAAGGGAGGGTAATCCTGTTGCTTCTGTGTGTTTTGCAGGTGCTGCTGGATCATGTGGGGTGGGAATTGCCTTTGGTGGTTGTGAAATATGTCAACCTTTCCCAGCCATGTCTGAACTTCTGCTATTCAATTATAGAAGCTTTGGCACAGTCATGCAACCCTCGTGAACTTTTTGCTGGCTTTATGGAGGTTGGTTTTTGTATCTCGCGCTTCTCCCTTCCTCATGTGCAAGTGTCTGTTTGCAAGAATTGGAGAAAGATCCCTTTAGGGTTTAAGGTGGAGAACATTCAACTGCTTCAATTGGAAAATGGAGTTGTCTCACATTGTGAAGATAAAAGTTTCACCACTTTCATGCATGCTTGTTCATGTCATGAATGCTAATGGTTGAGCTAATCCATTTTTGGGGATTATTTCAGGCCTTGAACATCTTGACATCTTTTCAGACTTTGGCATTTTGTGTCCCTCTTGCACGAGGCCTCTCTCTTGGTAAGTAAGTATCTACTTGTATTAACCATGACTGATGTCTCTGAACACAAGATCTTGTGCCATAGTGCTGGACTCTAAGTTGAAATGTATTAGTGCAGTGTGATGAATTATGTGATGGATTAGGTTCAATGTTGGTGTGACCAGTGTTTCCCCGCCTTAAGAGGCGGCAGGCTGACTTTTTCAAGTCAGGAAACCCAGGACTGCTTGCTGTTGCACGCCTGACTATGAGAGAAGAGGAGGATGGGGTTGAGAATGGCAATGGAGACAGTTCCCTTTCTGATAGCATTTTAACGAACAAAATTATGCCAATTGAAGATCTCCGTACAGAGATCATCCATGAATTGATATTGGTTGCAAATGCAGTCAGATACACTTGTGATCTGGTAGAAGTAAGTGGCCCTCTGTACTCTCTGATTATCCCTGTCTGCTATTGTCAGAGCAATGCTTGTCAGGATGCTGGTTGCTATTCTTGTGCTCTTGACTGGCAAGAGAGACAGTATTTGCAGCTCTTTGCTTGTGACAGCTTTGTCACTGTAGACACATCACCTGGTCTAGAGCAAAAATCCTTTCACAAAGTGGCAGATTAAAAGATTGAACTATACTGATGAAGTCTGTATGGATGGAAAGAGGACAGGAGGAGCAACAGAGGGAATCACTCCAACGAAGTCTTGGAGTCTTTACATTGCAGCTCTTGGTTCTCATTCCTGACCACATACAAACCAACACCATTCCTCCTATTCTGTCATCTGTCTACTTTGGTGGTTCCTTGAAACACATGGAGATGGGAGTATGCACATCATGTCTGTTGAATAAGTTATACAGATTCTGAGCATTTTGTGTCAGTGATATCTAGATGTGAACCTTGTTTCCCTTTTTAAGGAATTTTAGGTGTTGTATGTCCCCAGTCTCTGTTTCCAAACATGATATGGGCAAAACATTGAGTTTTTGGACCATATGATTACAGGCAATAATTGGTGGAGGACTTCAAAGTTCACCACCAGGAGCTCCAGATATGGTTCTGCAGCTTGTGGAATTACTGCCACTTTGTGGAATCTCTTTCTTTGAATTGCTTACAAGCAATCAAATTGAGAAATTTGTTGATTCAACAACTGATGGTATGTGATCTGTGCCAACCAAAGAGTTTTGTTCACTCACAGTTACTGCTATACATGTCTGCATTTATTTTCTGCATATGAACATTTCTTCTGTTGCATTCCAGATGATGATGCTGAGAAAGCCCTTGTTAAGTCAGAAGCCAGAAGAGGAGGTGCTCTAGCAGGTCAGTCTCATAAAACTTCCCACTGTTCTACCTAAGTCCTTACAATATGGATTGAGTTCATATACAACTAGGTCAGTTGAGTTGTGTGTTGTTGTGAGTCAGTCATCTTGTGGGTGGGTCAGCCTTATTGCTCTCAATCCAAAACCCTCATTGCTGGGGCCAGAACAGTGTACTGGGGAATGTCCGACAGCAAAGTGGATTCCACAGCCAGGGAGTCACTTCACTCTCTCAAGGAGAAGTTTCTGTTGTCTGGGATTAAAGGGGTGATTGCTGCATTATCTCTGGTGACTTCACTCCTCTCTGTGCCCTTGTCAAGGCCCTCCTGGTTACTCCCGGAGAAAGGAGTCACACTTCTCTTCTCCATCCTTGACATCTCTGGTCCATATGAGACAACTACTCATGACAATACAGAAGATGACTGGCCCACCTTGACATTGCAAATTGTTCCTATACTGCAGGTACAGCTTTCAATTTAAGTGTAAACCAGACCTCCACCATTATAGGTTACTAGGGTTCATATTTTCATCATTCTGGGTGATTTTGGTTGTAGCCCTGTTACTTGAGGTTATTTGCTTTATGTGGTTTGATGTTTCATTGATATTCACTTCTGAAGACTGACAGTTACATCCATGACTGACATGATCTGTGGAGAATGCAACCCATGTACTCAGGCAGTTCAGGATGTGATTGTCTATGCACCAGACCCTGCATTGCGGCGGCGTGCATACATTGCTCTGACAAAGGCAAATCAACTTTTTGATCCTGTTGATTTAAACCTCATTTGATACTAGTTTCTAGCTCCTCCAGCTGGTCAAGAGGACAGTAATGTCTTTGTTGATCTGTTGTAACTGTTCTATGATCTACAGATGTTTCTTGGACAATCACCTTGGGTGTTGCTACATTTCTGAAGCAATAAGTTGAATGCAGGTCATCAAAGATGTTCTCCCAGTCTCTACCAGGTTCCACAGTCTGCAGGCTCTCATCAGCAGTTGTCCCTATCCATCACTGGTAGGGCTACAACTTTTATGGTCTTTGTCCTTCATGCATCCAGCGTCTTTAGACTTTGTTGATCCGATGTTTCAGTGGTTGACACTGAAGACTTTGAAACCTTATCAATTGGTTTTGGTGACAGGTTTCACTGTTGCTAACATGTCTCAAAGATGAGGTTGCAAGAGCTTGGCCAGTGTTCAAACAAGGATGTGGAGCAGAATGCAATGTGGAAGTGACAGCAGTAGGAGATTCTTTCAAATCCTGTCCTATTGTTGCACCATTTGTTAGTTCAGAGGTCCTACAAGTGATTGAAAGTGTTCTTCATCCATTGGGAGGAAACCCTCCTGATCTGCCTGCTCAAATAGACTCGGTAATATTTCCCTCCATTGCTCCTTCACTTGCTGTGTTCAAACTGAGTGAGGTCTATGAACTATTCTTTCTCTACCTGTGAACATAATAGATGCAGAGTGGGAAGCCTGCTATGAGGACAAGGACAATGGTTATATAACATGCAGAGGAAGGTCCAAGCATTATCAACTTAGTCCACGCAGTATGTATGGCTGCTGTGGAAGGACTTAACACTGAGCCTATTGGCCTTTCTGGGTGTCCTTATGGTGAAATTACACAAAGAAGATTAATGTCTGTGTGAAGGGCTTTCTGGATGGAATCAAAGTACTGAAGCTAGTCATATCACAGTAATAATTTCCACTAGGCTGTTGTGCCATTTCCACTGACAGTCCTAACTCTTCTTGCTCATTGTAGCTCTTTGAGGGTGTGGCAAGGAAGTCATGTGAGAACAGTTTCTGTCTTAATCCACCTTGATTTGGTGGACATGTAATATGTTCCTGATTCAGCCATCAATACTCCTTAAGCATGTCACTTTTAAACATGATTTATTTTTGGCTCAGGTACAAGGTGCCCTCAATCTCTATCGTTTCATCATCATTCGAGAGACATCAGGTTCAAACTCTGGCCCTGAATGATGGACAGATTCTCTGAAAGAATGGCAGATACAATTCCACAAACTAGTAGTATAACACTTATGCTCTAAGAATTTGAAAATTATCCTGGTTCAGATTCCTGAGTTCATTTATTGTAAAATGCTTCTCATTTACAATATTCAAGCCATAAAAGGATTTCACCAAAATTGGGGAAGCTTCTGCAGCATGGAAACTGATATGGTTCTTAATTGTAGTAAGGCTAGTAGTTCTGTCTTGTAGACCAGAGTTATGACTTCAACCTTGGTTGGTTATGGGAATGGACAGGGAAGACAAATCTGACAGGTATACTGTCCAAGGCATCTCTTATGAAGGCACAGACACAGTGGCTGCTTCCCTTACGTGAGCTTCTTGGAGGCATCCAATCAAACTTGGTTGTAGAAGGTGATGAGTATGCAGCTGGAGTGGGCCTTGCCATTGACAATTTACAAAGTGTGCTTATCCGTTGTCTTGAACTCACTGAGGATGCACTAAAGCTGCACTGATTGTTTACAGATGATGACTGCCTTCGACATGATGGCAACCTTTTGGAACCAAGGTGCCAGATACAAGGTATTTTTGAACCAAGTTGGTTTTATTCCTCCACTCAATTTCTCACCAATTCTTGCCAATAGGACCACCTGAAAAGACAGTTCTGTTGAGATGAATAAGAGATGGTGGGTCTTTGGTTGCACATAAAAGTCATTATACTTTTTGATTTCAATTTTCACACATTTGATGATAGTAATAAGTTTTGCACAAAACTGTAATTTCAATGAGCAAACTTCTCTGCCTATATATATATCTGCCTATATATACGATCAATACTCATTTGCTGTGCAAGCAAGATGTGTATAGCGTCTTTTGGGGCTGAGTTAATTACAAAACTTGAACTTTCTTACAAATGTACTCTGTATTTTAGATTTGATGAGTGGTCATTCAAAACCCTGTATTGCATCGGTATTAAATGTTTTCTGTCAGCTGGATATTGAATATACACACCTAGATTGTTGGTACTTTTGTATCAGCCTTTCCTCGAGGTACTTATGTATGATGAAAAGATAGAGAAAACAAACCTTGTAAAGAGGGCGCAAGAAATGTTGGTGTGTTATTTTTCAAAATCTATTATTGGAGTATGGTATACACTTAGGTCACATTCAAAAGTGGTGTTGATCATATCATGGGACACACCACTATCTTCAAATTGGGAAGTTGGCAAATGAAAGGACATCACAAAGTTAGCCAAACAAGGGACTAGAATTCCTAGTTTGGTTGAAACTGAACACGAAATGTGAAAAGAAGGTCAAAAGAGTACATTGTGTTATAACAAAGGGTTAAATTACTTTTACCACCCATATTGGTAGTAAAAACAATTTCATCTTGGGTTTTCAATTTGTTGAGGCCACCTTTACTGCAACATTCATTACTACGTTCATTGCTACTATGATTCAAATTATTATTTTTCAAATCATGTGTAATTATTATTGTTGTTTCAATACTTGATCCTCACAATTTAAAAATTTTCTCACTTCAAGATTGTTTCAATACTTGATCCTCACAATTTGAATATTTTCTCCCTTTACAAACACCCAACATTTGGAGAAAACAAAGGTTTGGAGGTGAATTTGAGATCCATATTGCATATCATTTTAATTAATGTTATTTCTTTGTGACATCTTTAACATTAGGGAGATCAACAACAATGGCACTTTCACTTTTTATTTCTATGTCGTTTGTGTATGGCACAATTTTTAAAAATAATAATATCCATACTATTTCCTTCAACATTAAGGGATCAAATTTTGCAAGGTTTATGGTTGCATTTTTTTCCCACATCTATTTGATTTTGATTCTTTTATTCTTGCATTGAGTAATTACTTTTACACACAAGGTTAAGGTGTTTTTTGATTGTTCAATGCTCAATTTTTAATTTTATGTTCAATTCATAAGTTGTGGGAAACATTTGGTGGGAGGAGTTGTGTTCAAATATGAGATATGGAAGTTTCTTGGTTTTGTTCTTAGAATTGATAAGGCTATAAAAAGTATTAGATCACATTAGGGAAATTATCCCATACCTTGCTCCTTGAAATCCTCTTTTAGAACATGATGTTGTGTCATCCATACTAGCAATTCAATTCATGCTAGATGATAAGACAAGTGCACTCATTTGTTTGGAGAATTGGGCATGGTGAAAAATTGTATGGTGTCATTGAAGAAATTATTTCAAAACAACCTTTTGTAGATTCATCTCTTAAAATATGTTTAGGGGAAATTCATGTCATCACACTTGGGATGGCATATTATAAGTTTGAGAGCATAATAAGATGGAGATTTCTAGAGGAGTTTGTCAACACTATTGATTTGAATTATGTTGCCATGATAGTTAATATATTTTGTATTTGGGAAAAATCAACAAAGTTAGGTTTGCTAGAGCATTTTCTGGTCATGGCGTCCATTACCATTGTGTAAGTATTTAGTTGATTGTAGAGGGAGTGTGTAAATCAATTGAATTTTTTTTCCCTCTTAAATTAAAGAACTTGACAATTTTTATGTAAAATTTGTATCGAAACCCCAAAAAAAAAAAAAAAAAAAAACAAACAAAAAAGTGACATTTCATATGCAACAATTTTGAAATTTCAGCCTTATCATCTGGATACCTCTTTCACACCATACAAAAGTGACCTTGGACTAGCAATTGTTGGGATTAATATTGGTATTATCTAGTGACATTTTTTGTTACTATACTTGAATTCCCTTCAAACTTTAATGTATAAAGTGTTGTATCATCTCGATGATATTCATACAACAAGAATTGGTTGATGAAGTGGGATTTTTTGGGTCCTTTTACGATGATTTACTTATGAATTTTTTAACACGCATCATTGTAGACATCTAAAATTGTCATAGGGGGCCCAATTTCTAATATTTAACGAGGATATTTAGAGCATGTTTTTTATTGAATGGAAACAATGCAAGTTAGGAAAAGAGACTTTATGCATGTTAGAATGCACACTTAGTGTATTCAATTGTGATCCTCACACAACAAAATGGTGATATTTTAAAAATAAAAAATGGATCCAATAAAGCAATTAACACATTTGTAACTAAGAAAAAATATAATTCGACTCTTGCCTTGAATGAATACATATGTAATCCTGGAATACCAATAGATGGTATGAATTTTGATACACTTGAAACCTAAAGTTGATAATGCCTAAATGTTATAATGTGTAAAAATGATATTATGGACCAAAAATGGTTACTTATCTCCCACGAGTTTGTGCATTTTCCCATGAAATTATCTATTGGTGATGGTGGTGGTCTCTTTAATCATCTTCATCTTCGCATCACAATTTTGATTGGGATTGTTCCCATGACTCAAATCCTTCCAATCATTCTTATCATTTTCATATTTATATATATGATTTTAATGACATTGATCCCACCACTATAATCCCTTTCACCTCCCTAATCATAATGGTGATGGCTTTTCTATTCTTTCTAACCAAATCTCTCTTTTGTGCCAAACTGTTTTGTTAAAGTTGTAATTTTATAATGATCATAAGACTGACATGGAATATGGCATGGGTTTGTACACCCATGGGGGCTCTATCAGGTGTAGGTTATTGTTATTTTTACCATCTTTCTTGGTTTTCTTTTTTTCTATTGCTACCATCTTATTACAATGACATATAAAAAGCATAATGTCACAAAATGGAACCATGTAGGCGTTGAGAGGGAAATTGGTTCAAATGGCCACATGGAGCATGTCACCTTGTTCAAGAATTGGCTTTTATTAACCAAGTTTCATCTAACTTTTTTTTTGCTTCTATGTTTAAGATTCTTTGTTGTTCGGCTACCTCTTTGTTTGCTTTCTCCCTAAACCTTTTTTTCTTTGTTCGTGAATTGTTCTTGTTTCATGCATTCATATTCTTTGGTAGTTGCCTCCTTGCTTGCCTTTTGTTCTAAAGTTGCTAAGTAGTGTGTTGAGGTCATCATTATGGATTTTGTGTATTCAATTAAAGGTTCATCACATGGTTCCTTTAAAGGTCCAACAACTTCAACCTTGAGGAAAGTAAAAAATTGGGAAATTGACGGCAATGGAGCAACCAACCAGTGGTCACATTCTGAAACCATGAAAACTTATAATGAAGGTTGAACTTGGTTGCTCATGGACCTTGGTGAAGTTTGATATTAGTTACCCATGGACCTTGGTTAATGTGTGATGTGTATTTAGCTATGCTATATGTGGCTTGCACATAGTCTTGAAATGGGTAGGCATCATTCCCTTTCATGTTTCAATGTGTGTATTAAATTGTGTGACAAAAGTACACTAATCATTTCCACCAAACCAACTAGCGTTATTTTGAAATAAAACAAGATATTTTTGTGGAGTTAATATGTAATAGTCCTTGTAATAAAATGATTAATAGAAGACAAAATTGTTTTGAAAGGAAAGCAAGGGCCATCAATGTTTGTCAAAATGATTCAAATGATAATGAATTCACAATGAACAAAGTAGAGTATGTGGAAGATTGATCTTTCACTTACAAATGATCATATGGAAAATTTTAAGTGGGGGCAGGGGAGGAGTTACCTCTTACGATTATGAAATTTATAACTTCCTTTTCAAAGTGAAATTAAATAATCATCAAATTAAAATTTAAAGATTAATAAATTATGAATATATAATATATAATTTAAATGATCATAAAAATTTCAAAATTAGAATGAAAATAACCTTGGATTGATCCAAAGTTTTTTCCCTTACCCATAAGGTTCTAGTTTGTATTTCACACACATGGGCAAGCTAGACATGGGGCCAACCTCTCACCTATATTTTTTCTTGTGTTTTTCAACATTCTATTTATTTCATTTTCATTGTTTTTTGCACCAAATCATGCTTTTGTTGTGTGGGCCAATACAAGTCAAATGTTCACATGTTTGAACTTACAACTCTTCCATATATCCAATTCTTGACAATGACTTTGGGTGTTTTTTAAAAGACGACTTTTATTGCTTTCTTTAAACAAATATGTTCTACTAATTCCTTCTTAGAGACTTCAACTTTCATGGAAAAAGTCCAATACATGACCATTGAACAAGTTTTGTAATTTCTTGAATTCTTTGGATGGTAAAGTTTTAGCTTGATCTAGGGGTGTCTAGATAATCTAGATGTTATGTTGTTTTGTTATAAAGAATATGTGTTCAAAGTTGGATTATAATGTATTACTTTTGTTTCTGATTCTAGAAATTTTATTTAGAGCCAAGTATATATTGGAGGTTGTAGTGGCTATGGGTGTTGTTATAATTGCATTCAACCAAGAAACGATGGTTGTAAAAAACAATGCCCTACAACACATTATGACAATCATAGGATAGTATTATTATGAATCAAGTAGATGACCTTGTTAAAAAAAATTAATGAAAACACAAAGAAGATTGATGACCTCAAGAAAGACATGGATAAGCTTATAGTCAATGATAGAAGAATCTAGGAGACGTGTGCAAATTTTGATACCATGAAAAAGAAATATAAGAAGATTGAGGTTTTGGGTGAGGAGGTCATGGTTGGGTTTGTTGGGATTGTCGATTTAATTATCAAGCCTAGATTGGACACAACCACTACCCTTTTGCCCCTTTATGTAGGTCAAGTCTTTCATTATGTTTTGCTTTTGTGATTTGTTTCATAAATTGAGAGCTTCTCACGATGACAAGAAATTGGAGTGGCTTTCATGTTGCACATTGATCTATTTTGCTTGTTACCCTTCACATGTTCATACTTGAAAAAGCCCTTACATTTTGCACCATATTGGGTTTTGCCATTCATTTTGGATATTCTTGATGACCTCCTTTTAATATAAATTTTTCTTCTTAGTCATGCAATTCTACATCAATCTTTGTTTTGTTCACTCGACGGAGTTTTTATTTCATCTTTAGAAGAGGTCCACATTGGAATATTTCATCATGATTTTTTTTTGTTGAGTGTCATGCAAGTGGAAGCCTTTTAGGCTATGATAGTGGTTTGTTTAGAGTTTTTCATTGTCCCTTCAAAAGGACCTCAGGATATATTGGCTTCCACCAAAGGCTCAACACATGTAAGTTCTTTGGATTTACCTGGAATCTGTGGTGTCAAGGCATTCATGAGTGTTGTGAATCCTAACTATTTCGCTCCTTTCCCCTAACTACTTACATGGATACGAAAACACACATTACCTTTACCATTTAGCTTTGCCCAAGTTACAACTATTTTTCAAATACATGTTCAAAACTTTCTCCTCCTTTACCATTATCTTTATTGCTTTCTCACATACCCTTTTAAAACTTCCTTTACAAAGTGAAGCTAAATGATCATAAAATTAGAATTTAAAGATTAATTTAACTATTATATTACATTTCATAATTTTAAAAAATGATTATAAATTCATAACTTCCCTTCCAAAGTGAAGCTAAATATAATCTCATAATATAACTAGTAAGTTAATTTCATAACTAATATAGCTCATATTATATAGCTAATAACCATTATTGAAAGGTTATTATAAATATTATGATTAATGAATGGTCATTAGCTAAATATAATGAAATGGGTATAATTAAAGGTTTAGCTAAATATAAGCTTTTCATGGAAGTGATC
>Ga0116229_10012988_pt1 | contig 11874 bp, 12 predicted proteins | sample S1TSphgellanicum_3_FD_87313 | JGI IMG/M metagenome (GOLD analysis project Ga0116229, IMG submission 87313) | Host-associated microbial communities from peat moss isolated from Minnesota, USA - S1T2_Fc - Sphagnum magellanicum MG | ecosystem: Host-associated > Plants > Peat moss > Unclassified... | reverse complement strand
TGAATCCCCCGGCTGACCCGCTTGAACAGCCGAGCCTGCTGGTTACGCTGGCGGGAACCACGCGTGGAGAAATTGACGCCAGCAGTGAGGCAAAGCGGCGCTTATCCTCTTCGTCGGAGGAGTGACTGTCGCCGTCATTTTCCTGTACCGAGACGGTTCTGCGTTGTACCTGGGATGATATATACACAATTACTCCATCAATATTTTCAGTTTTTCCTGCTGCAACAAAATCTGACGCAACAGCTGTTGTTGTTTGTCCTGTTCGACCCGCCGCTGGCTAACTTCGTTGTCGATATCTTCCACCTGCGCCAGCAGGTCGTGGTCCTGCTGATAATATTTGCCCAACTGGGCGCGATAGGCGCGTATTTCGAGCGGCCCGAGCGTTTGCTCGCTGCTGCTGCAATGCCGCCATTCGCTCCACAGCGTGCTGCGGTTTTGCAGCAGCGTGGTTTTGTGCGTTTCAAGCTGCTGGACCTGTTTGTCGAGACGGGCGATAGCGCTTCTAATCCCGCGCTCGCGGCGTACCTTCAAGGACAGCAGGGATTTGAGGGTCAGTTGAGTGTTTGGCATAGAAGTTCAAGCGTCTCCTCATAGCCATTCTTTTCAGTGGTCGACTGGCACAGAAACTCGCGAATCGCCTCTTTGCGTTGCATTGCCTCATCCGCCTCTTCATCTTGTCCTTCCTGATATTCGCCGACCCGGACCAGCAGCTCAATCTCCTGCCAGGCTGACATCAGACGGCGCAGTTTACCGGCGTTGTCGCGGTGATCTCGTTCTGTCACTTGACCCATGATTCGACTGACGCTGGCGGCGATATCGATGGCCGGATAGTGGTTGGCCTGTGCCAGCTTGCGGGACAGGACGATGTGGCCGTCGAGGATGGATCGCACCTCATCGGAAACCGGCTCGTTGAGGTTGTCCCCTTCTACCAGCACGGTATAAATGGCGGTAATACTGCCAAACTCCGCCGGTCCGGCGCGTTCAAGCAGCCGCGGAAGACGGGCAAAGAAGCTTGGCGGATAGCCGCCCGCTGCCGGAGGCTCGCCCGCCGCCAGGCCAATCTCGCGCGAGGCGCGGGCGAAACGGGTGAGGGAGTCCATCATTAGCAGCACGTTGCTGCCGCGGTCGCGGAAGTATTCGGAAATCGCGGTGGCGGTATAGGCCGCCTTCAGACGTTCCAGCGCCGGGCGGTCGGAGGTCGACACCACCATGATGCAGCGCGCTCGCGCCTCTTCGGTCAGGGTATGTTCGAGGAATTCACGGACCTCACGGCCACGTTCGCCGATAAGCGCCAGCACGATAACGTCCGCCAGACTGCCGTCGCAGATCATGCCCAGAAGGGTACTCTTGCCGCCGCCCGCGGCGGCGAAAATGCCGATACGCTGGCCCATGCCGCAGGTCAGAATGCCGTCGATGGCGCGCACGCCGAGCGGCAGCGGGGTATCAATAAGTTGCCGGGTCAAGGGGTTCGGTGCCGCGCCTTCGAGGGAGCGTAATTCACCGCCTTCTGGCAGCGGAAACCCGTCGAGCGGCTGACCCATGCCGTCAAGAATACGGCCCAACAAAAAATCGCCGAGCGCTATCTGGTGTACGCTGCCGGTAGGGACCACACGACTGCCGGTGGTCACGCCCAGTGGTTCGGCAAAAGGCGAAAGCATGGCGTAATCGCCGTTGATCGCCACGACTTCTGCGTTGATGCCCGAAGGTTCAAGGCGACAAATTTCTGCCAGACTGACGCCCGGCAGCGAGGCTTTGAGCAGCGTCGGACCGATTTCAACCACCTTACCGGCCAGTTGTCGCCCGGCGTTTGGGTCGGCGGCGGGCAGTTGCAGGCGTTCGATCAGTTGTTCGAGGATATCCTCGCGGTCGGGAAGGCGCATTTTACTCTTCTCCTATCAGGTCAATATTGCCGACGACGTGCAGTTCCGTCTCTTCGCCTATCTCCTGGAAGGAGAGAACCTGAAGGTTATAAAACTCGCGTTCGATGACTTTGCGCAGGAAGCGACGTATGTCGATGGCGGTCATCAACACGTGAGTGCGGCGTTCTTCTTCTCCGGTCTGCTCGCGAATACGGTCGATAATGGCCTGATTTAACTCGGAATCGAGGGCTGAATAGGAGCCAGATGACGTTTGGCGAATCGCCTCGCGGATCATGCTTTCTATGACGTCGCCAATCATCCAGCAGCTAATCCACGGATTACCGGCTTTAAAGCGGGTCACCAGATGGCGTCTCAGACCGATACGCACATATTCCACCAGCATGATCGGGTCTTTTTCACGCGGCGCCCATTCGATCAACGCTTCGAAAATGCTGCGCAGGTCGCGAATCGAAACGCCTTCGGTGACCAGCCGTTGCAGCACGTCGGCGATGCGGCCAATCGGCAACTGGCGTTGAACCTCTTTGATCAGGTCAGAATATTTGCCTTCCATCGCGTCCATCAGGAAGCGGGTTTCCTGCACGCCAATAAACTCACCGGCATAGCGGTCAACCAGAATCGACAGGCAGTGAACCAGCCGGTCCTCGCTCTCATGTAGCGTAACGCCGAGCATCGAAAGGGCTTCTTTATGCGTTGGAGAGACCCACTGCAAACTTTGCAGGCTGAACGGCAGGCGCACGCTTTTTTCTGCCTGCGGCAGGGTCTGCGTCGAGACGTCGGCGAGCAGCAGGCCATCCGGTATATCGACTACCATCACCGCCTCCTGATACAGCATGATCTGCATGCTGCCAGCGCTTAGCGAGGCGTCCTGGAACAGCTGAACGTCCGGCAAGGGAATGCCCAGCTTTTCGAATTTGTTGTGGCGGAAAGCCTCGATCTTAGGCGCAAACTTGCCGGAGCGCATCAGGTCGGGGGACAGGCGAATCATCAGCGGTGTTGCGCCCGGGGTCATGGCAGCGCCACCCGCTGTGCCATTTTCGCCACTCGCGTCGGCACCAGGGCCGCTCGCGCCGTTGGCCTTGTTCTTGCTGCGTCTTTTAACCAGAATGGTGCAGCCGAATAGCCCAAGCGCCAGCATAATAAAGTAGATAGCCGGGAAGCCAGGGATCATCGCAAACACCAGCAGAACCACACAGGACACGGTCAGCGCCTGCGACTGCGAGCCTATCTGGTGGGCGAGGTCGCCGGCCAGATTGAGTTTCTCTTCGCCGGAGACGCGGGTAACGATTATCCCGGCGGTGATGGAGATAAGCAGGGCGGGGATCTGGCTGACCAGACCGTCACCAATCGACAGAATGGCGTAGGTTGACATCGCCTCGCTGGCGCTCATGCCGTGTGACATGATGCCGATGGCGGTCCCGCCGAAGATATTCACCAGAATAATGATGATACCGGCGATGGAGTCACCTTTTACGAACTTCATCGCGCCGTCCATTGCACCGTACAGCTGGCTCTCCTTCTGCACCAAGCCGCGCAGGCGACGGGCTTCTTCGGCGTCAATGGTCCCGGCGCGCATGTCACCGTCGATACTCATCTGCTTACCGGGCATGGCATCGAGCGAGAAACGTGCGCCAACTTCGGCCACACGCTCCGACCCTTTGGTGATGACGATAAACTGCACGATGGTAATTATTACAAATACGATAAGCCCGACGCCGAGATTACCGCCGACCGCGAACTGGCCGAAGGTGTAAACTATCTGTCCGGCGTCCGCCTGAAGCAGAATCAGACGCGTAGTACTGATGGTCAATGCCAGTCGGTACAGCGTCGTAATCAGCAAAACTGAGGGGAAGGTTGCAAATTCCAGCGGATTTCTGATGTACAGTGCCATCATCAGCAGGATAACGGAGATAGTCAGGTTCAGCGCAATCATGAAATCCACCAGCCAGGTTGGCAGGGGAATAATCATCATGAATACGGCAAGCAGCAGCATGGCCGCTAGCATAATATCCTGACGTGCGGCGATGATAAGCAGCCATTTTTGCAGGAGCTTCATCGGTGACCTCCGGCGATAATTTCAAGCATGCGGCGCATTGTTTGCAGGCAGGCCAGCCAATGACTCACGTCACTGTATTTTCCCGGTGAGCAGCTAAGCATTTGTTTTCCTTTTAGTTGCCAGGTGCGTATGGGCGTGCCTTGGGTGCGGGCGGGATGATAGGCGCTCAGTGATTTAACGAATGCAGTACCCTGATAGGCATCCTCAATCTCTCGGCTCAGGGTCAATAAAATGTGCTCTTCCAGGCATTCGACGTAGAGCTGAAAGGGCGGCATGGAAAATTCCATTCGCGACGAAACCTGCGTTGAGGGCAGGTCTGCAAGCTGTAAAAACTGTTCCAGTCGCCGTTCGGTTTGTAATCCCATCCGGTCTCTCTGATAATTTATTGATAAAGGTACCGGGGAGGCTTCCCAGGCTGCGACTATCATCGGCAAAGAGCCTGTTCAACACTATCGGGTAAACACCTGAATCAACGCCTGAACCGCCATCCTCAGCGTCGTGATGCCGCTGTTTCGCCTTTTGAAATACGTCGGGGGCCTCAAAATTATGAAAAAAGTGAGCGAAAAGAATCTGCTGTGGCAGCGCGTACTGGGTTTTTACCAAGGGCTGGGGCGTCGGGCAAAACAGACCGTGGATGTGTCACCGGGCGGCGTCGAGCAGACCCATTTCAGAAAGAGCGAGCACATTGCTAATATTGGCCACGAGATACGAACACCGATGAACAGCATCGTGGGGGCGTTGGTGCTGTTGCAGCGTTCAGAACTCACGGCCGAGCAGCAGGGGCTTGTTGAGACCGCGACTATGTCCTCCGACTATCTCCTCTCTCTGATCAACAATATTCTCGACTACAACCAGATAGAGCTCGGCAAGCTTGAGCTGACCTATGAGCTGGTTCCCCTTTTGCCGCTGCTGGACAAGGTCATGATGGCGGTGCGCCTGCGGGCCGAGGAAAAAGGCCTGACGCTTAGCGCGTGGGTGGCCAATGATATTCCAGCCGAAATAATGATGAGCCGCATTCGGGTTAAACAAGTTCTGATAAACCTGCTCGGCAATGCGATTAAATTCACCCAACGGGGCTACGTTAAGCTGCACGTCGAGGTGCAGGACGAGCGTTTGGTGTTCGCTATCGAGGACAGCGGTGAGGGAATTGATGAGAGCCAGCATCAGCAGATTTTCCGTCCTTTCGTGCAAGTTAGCGCACACAGCGGAGGTAACGGTCTGGGGCTGACTATCTCCTCGATGTTGGCGCAGTCGATGGGCGGAGATATTCTGCTGTCCAGCCAGCTGGGTCAGGGGGCCAGATTTACCTTTTGGTTACCGGACGGGCCGCAGCGCGGAGAGAAAATGCGCCTGAGCGGTGAAATCGTCGCGCCCGCGGAGCTGCATCCACAGCTGCTTGAGTGGGGGCTGACCCCGGTTGAGGGAATGAACCATGCGCTGGCGTCTCATGCACTGTCCTATCTTCCGGGGCGTTTGTGGCGAACGGTCGCTACCCTGCTGCAGGGCAATGATTATGAAGAGCAAAGCACAGCACCACTGATTCTGAGCCCGTGGTCGCTGAAGGTGTTAATCGTTGACGACGTAGCGGCTAATCTCGAGGTATTGAGCAAAATTCTGCGTGACCTCGGGCATCAGGTTGACGCCGCACACTCCGGGCAGGAGGCGCTGTACTGCGGGCGAGAAGGCATTTATGACATGATATTGATGGATCTGCGCATGCCGGAAATGGACGGTTTCACTACCGCACAGCGTTGGCGCGCTCCCGAGTCTGGCATGCTGGACGAAGACACGCCCATCGTGGCGTTGACCGCCGACGCGCTTTCCAGCGAGCGTGAGCGGGTCATGGAAAGTGGGATGCAAGGTTATCTCACTAAGCCATTGCAGATGCCTAAACTCATGGAGGTCATCGAGAACGTGGTCATGCTGCAGCTTACGCGGGGCATTGAGCTGATGCGCAATCCTTCGTTGGGGAAACCGCTGATTGACGTGCAGGTGGACGAAAAGTTACGGGACGAAATCTGGCAGACCTTCAAGACCTTCGCCAATCGCATCGAGCAGAGTTGGCTGGGGTATCAGCAGACGCAGCTGCTGGAGTCGTTGCATGCGATTAAAGGCTGCGCCGGGCTGTGCGGTTATCTGACGCTTCATGACCACTGCGCCAAGATTGAGGAGGAAGTGATAGCAGGGGATTGGCCTGATTCTTCACGTATTCAGCCGCTGATTGACTTGCTGCGGCGCGAAAGTTTTAGCTGAGAAAGCTCAATTGTGGATCCCCAGGCGGATTGCCCAGTTGGTGAGCTCGACCGCGCTGTGGGCATCGAGCTTGCGCATCAGATTCAGGCGATGGGTCTCTACCGTCTTGATGGTAATCTTCAGGCTCTCGGCGATGTCGCGGTTGCGGCTGCCTTCGGCAATAAGCTTCAGAATCTGGCGTTCTCTTACCGTCAGGCGTACCTGACCGTCCAGCAATTTATCTGTTTTGATTATCTGCTGCTCGTCGAGCGAAGGGTCGATGTAGGAACGCCCTGCGGCGGCCATTTGCAGTGCCGAAAGTAGGGTCTGCTGCGGACTTCTTTTCAGGATATAGGAAATCGCGCCCGCGCTGAGTGCGGCCTTAGCGCGGTGCTCGTTGTTGTCGGCGGTGAGCACGATGATAGTTAACTCCACCCAGCGCTGCTTGAGCTGATGAATCACATCATTGCCGTCCATGCCGGGCAGCCCCAAATCAAGTATCACCAGGTCAGGATGCAGCTGCTGACAGGCAGCGTAGACCTTCAATCCGTCTACTACCACGCCCACCACCTCGTAATCAGGCAGGGAAGAGATAAGCTGGGTAATGCCGTCGCTGAGCAAAGAGTGATCCTCGACCAATAGAACCCTTTTTAACGCGGGATTATTCTCCGTTCGAACTGTCATTATTTACCATCTTTTAGGGAAGGTTGATTGAGAATTATATAACAAATAGCTTGAAGCTTCGCTGTTCAATTCACCGGCTGAATAAATCAGGTCAACACCTGATACCGAAATTACGTCTACATCCGCAAAATAGCCGCTCTTTTTCAATGCAATCGAGATGATATGAAACTCCCTGACTCCCTTGCCGCCCTGGAGTCGGTCCACGTGGTAAAAATGCGTAGCGATCGGCTGATACTTGACGTGGCGGAGCAGCGGGCCTGGTGTAGCTGTTTTCCACAGGGCGTTTGCATCGCGATGGATACCGGTCTGACCGTCAGTGATGTCGACTGGCTCCAGCGCGTTTGTCTGTGGTTCGCCTCGGTTCCCACCTGCGTTAACGATTCCCTGTTGGTTGAAAGCGAAAGGTTGTTTCTACTGCGCCTTAATCGCACCACGTTCTCGACTCAGGAATGGGAAGCTTCATTGAGTAAACAGCAGGATATTGCTGACTGGCTGATCAGATTTGGTGAAAAATCAGGCCTCCTCCTTCACCCACATTCTGGAGCATAGAGATGAGAAAAAACCTGTTACTGGCCGTGGGCCTCGCCTCGATGCTGTGTCATTTTAGCGCCCTTGCCAGCCTCCCCTGGCAAGGGGATGACCCCTTTTTTCTCTCCAGTCGAGGAAGCAAACTCACCGACGTATTACACGATTTGGGGGCCAACTATGGGGTTCCCGTGGTGGTTAGCACGCAGGTTGATGAGCCTTTTATTGGCGTTATCAAAGATGTCTCGCCTTCAAAGGCGCTGGACGAACTCGCGCGGATGCACAAGCTGGCCTGGTATTACGACGGGCAGGCTATCCACATCTATAAGGCCAGCGAAGTCGGCAGCCAACTGATTACGCCTACCTATCTGCCGGTTAGCGAGCTGATTAGTCAACTTGAAGGCAGCAATATCCTCGACAACAAACATTGCCAGGTACGCGCGCTGCCGTCTTCGAACGCTATGCAGGTCGAAGGCGTGCCCATTTGCCTGTCTCGCGTGGAGACGCTGGCGAAACGTATTGACCAGCAGAAGCTGAATCACGACCAGAATCAGGAAAAGATCGAGCTGTTCCCGCTGAAGTACGCCAGCGCGGGTGACACCACCCACAGTTATCGCGGCCAGCAGATAGTGATACCCGGTATCGTTAGCATGCTCAAAGAGATGGCGCAGGGGCGCACCCTGCCGCTGAAAGAGAATCAGGGCGAGCAACAGCCTGCCGACCGTTCACTGCCGATGTTCTCGGCGGATATTCAGCAAAATGCGGTAATTGTGCGTGACCGCAAAATCAATATTCCGATGTATGCCTCGCTGATTAAGAAATTCGATATCAAACCGAAGCTGATCGAAATTTCGGTGATGATCATGGACGTCGATTCAACCGAGCTCAAATCGCTGGGCATCGACTGGTCGCTGTCGACGCAAATCGGCGGCGGAGGTATCAGCCTCAACAGCAGCGGCGCGCCGTCGTCGAGCAGCTTTTCTTCGATTATTACCAATACCGGCGGCTTTATGGTCAAGCTCAGCGCGCTGGAGAAAAACGCCAAGGCGCAGCTGCTCTCGCGACCTTCGGTCGTCACGCTCGACAATACCGAGGCGGTGCTGGACCGCAGCGTAACGTTTCACACCAAACTTGTTTCTGAAAAAGTGGCCAAGATCGAGTCGATCACTACTGGGTCGCTGCTCAGAGTCACGCCGCGTCTGATAAACCAGGGCGGTCACCCAGAAATGATGCTGAAGTTGATTATCCAAGATGGCAAACATACGGACGCCCTTAGTGAACATGAACCTCTACCGCAAACGAGCAACTCTGAGGTCTCGACGCAGACCTTGCTCCGCGCCGGTCAAAGCTTACTGCTTGGCGGCTTTATTCAGGACGAAGTGAAAGAGAGCGAGAGAAAAATTCCGCTGCTCGGAGATTTACCGTTGGTGGGAAGTTTGTTCCGCTCTACCGATAAAACCAGTCGCAGCACAGTGCGTCTGTTTTTGATTAAACCGTAGTGAGGGTGTTTAATACATGATTAGAAAGGAAAAAATAGCTATGCTATTTTGGCTTGGGGCATATTCGGGGCATTCTGGTTAAAACCGGCATTCATAATCGACATTTGGTCACTGTTGTTTTCCGTCATCCACTTCCCATAAACGTTGTAAACCATCTGGGCTGAATTGTGCCCCATCTGGTTGGCAATGAAGTTAGGATTGACACCCGCACTCAAAGCCCAGCATGCAAATGTGTGTCGCGTTTCATAAGCCCTTCGATGCCTCAACCCTGCCTTTTTCAGTCCATAGTTCCATGTAGACGCAATCGACCCTGGTGAATACCAGTCACCGGCAGCCTTGTTCTTGGCGGAAACCTTAGGGGAGAAAACGAAGGTGCATTCATCTGTTCGCGTTTTCCCATACTCTCTAAGATGTACCTTGACCGATATGGGGCTTCTCATTTTCGTCAAAGCCATTTGGCTTCGGAGCGCTTCAATAGCTGAATCATTTAATTTGATAACGCGAATACTGCTTTCAGTTTTGGGGGGCGTAAAATGCCCAGATACCGCAATGTTCCTGGTAATTTTTGCCGTCCACTCCTTCGTGTCGATGTCTTCCCAAGCGAGGGCACCAAGTTCGCCATGTCTCAATCCTGTACTGATCGCGAGTTGCCAAATATTCTTGATCTGCAGGGAAGGGGAAGCATGGACTAGCCTCAGGTATTCATCTTTTGTAAGTGGATCGGGTTCAGCTCGTGATTTCTTCAATGGGGAAATGCCAGAGAACGGTGATTTTTCGATATAACAGTTCTTTTCTGCAAAGTTGAACATTGCCGCCAGGCAAGATAGATAACCGTTCACTGTCCTCACAGCTCTTCCTTTTTTGACCCGCTTTGGGTTCTGCCCTCTGATGACTATTTGATACCCGGTCAGTAACTCTTTTCTGAGGTCTAAGGCCATCTCGTGGTTTACGGAAGCCACAAGCCTATTAGCCCCCATTATTCCTACGCAAACCGCGATATAAGAACGATAAAGGGTTATGGTATTTTTCGCGATTTCCATTTCCTTCAGGTCTAGCCACTTATCCGCCAGCTCCTGCAGAGTGATAGATTTCTGAACAATGCCTAGCTTCGCCAGGTTTTTTGACTGGGGGAACTGTGCGGCATAGTTAAAGCTCCCTGTCTTGATCCCGTAAACTATCGAGCTCCTAAGTTCAGCGGCCATTCTTCGATTTTTAGGCGTATCGGGTACGCCTAAAACCTCTCTAAATCTCTTTCCTTTGTACATAAACCAAATGCGTAGTAATCCTCCGTGATTCTCTACACCTGTCGTCTGGATCGCCATTGCAATGCTCCTCATTTAGTGAAAGGCGAAACTATTTAAGCAGAAATCCTCCGTCTTATCGCTGGCCTTTGTCGCTCAACCCAATTATCTATCTCATGCCGGTTATACATGATCGGGCTGTTTTGCTTCGGATTCAGGTCCGGCGCCACGTGCCTGTACTCTCGCCCCTCCATCCAAGAGGTGCGGCGGGCGTGCTGAATCATGTGTTTAGTCATGCCAGTGAGAGACATAAGTAAGTCTTCGGATACCCACTTGCTCGGGTTCATTTGAATGATGTTGTCCATAAATCCTCTTCTATTTACCCTCAACCACTTTATGAACAATGACGCACAGCCATAACCAAGCCTCATGCTTTGGTGGGCATAGTGGCTTAGCCTGACTGGCATATTTGTCGAGCAGTTCGCGGAAGGTGTGATTGTTTGAGTTACTGCGGAGTTCGGTGATGAGTTTCTTTGCAATGGCGCGGGCGGCGTTGTCACTTTCCTCAGGAGTCATGAGTTACTCTTTACTTGAAAATACACCAGACCTCTTTAATGGCAGGTGCTTAAGGTGTACTCCTCCTAGAGAAGGAGGTGGCTTTAGACGGCAAAAGTTCAATGGTGAACTCGCTGACTCTTTCTAAATGAGGAGCGCAAAAGTTAAATATGTAATCCACTGCTATACTTTTTTCAGAGTGGGAATAATCTTAATTACATTAATTGGGATACTTCACCTATTCACGAGTGAACCTATGCCCGATATGAACATTGTTTGCGAAAAATGCAAATCTGATAAATTTGATGTAAAAGTTGCAACGATTATGAGTAATACTGTGTCTTCAATAACATGTGTGCACTGCGGACACCCTGTTAAAGTAAGTGCTATAGTAGTTTTCATGGGTGAGGTATATCTTTCAGATGCCTATAAGACTCCTACAGAGTTGAAGGTGCGTCGCACTGTAAACAGGATAGCGTATGGCTTTCCCGCAAATGATGCCGAACCTAATTCTGCATGAATTGCTAACTAAAAAGCCGCTTAACTTATCACAATCAAGTAAGGCGGAACGCAGTATTCTCTTCCAATTTCGCCGCTATTTTTACTAATGCTGGCAGAGCAAGTGTCAGCATGCCCTTCGCTTAACTAAGTGTTTAAAACGATGAAAAATCAAGTTGTTGGTCTTCTTTGGTTTAGAAACCTTACCGAATATTCAGAGTACAGAAAACTCTTTACCGATACTCATACTCTGCCCGAGGATTACTCTGAATGGCTTTTAGATGCTGAAAAAGTAATACAGATCTATGAAAATGAAGAGGTTAACATTTTCAAAGTCGAGGCTGAGCCAATAGACTTTCGATGTTGGTGCATTTTAAATGGTCAGTCTATTGATTCAGAAGGGCGGATAGCGTTCACAAATGCAAAAGCTCAGGAGTGTGCTTTAAAGAGCGGCTGGTCTTTATAATCAATATGAAAACCCTCAAACTGAACTCATGCAGCCTTCCTCTGCCTTTTTGCCCAGGCTACTTTCTCCGCATCTTCCCTGCACTCCTTGCAGCAATAGCTTGTTCCTGGCAATGACTGCTCACCACAATCGCCGTTCCTGCAAATGGGTGAGGGTGGTACAGGTTTGGCGCGGTTGGCAATCGCCGCTGTGAGGTGTTGGTCATATTCTTGGTTTGCTTCGTCGATGATGTCAGCCATTA
>Ga0116229_10012987_pt1 | contig 11874 bp, 6 predicted proteins | sample S1TSphgellanicum_3_FD_87313 | JGI IMG/M metagenome (GOLD analysis project Ga0116229, IMG submission 87313) | Host-associated microbial communities from peat moss isolated from Minnesota, USA - S1T2_Fc - Sphagnum magellanicum MG | ecosystem: Host-associated > Plants > Peat moss > Unclassified... | reverse complement strand
GTAACAGAGTCCACTCGCGGTATACAGCAGTCCGAGCACGGTGAACCGGTGTTTCCAATACATACGCAGTCCATCCTTTCTCTTGCGAGCGCTGTGAGCACAAACGCTCACATCTAACCTATCGTGGCGAATTGTAGAATACGGCCAAACCGTGGAATAATTCAGCCATGGTGAAAACCCGCCTGAATAAGACCACAAGGGACATGAACAGCGGCCGCGAACTCGTCGACCTCATCGACAATGAGATCGACTCGCGTTTGCGCAAATCGGTGGTTCATGAGCTCAATATAGGCATTGTGTTGTGGCCGGAATTTCCGCTGCTGTCCCTCGCCGGCCTGATCGATGCGTTGCGACATGCAGCCGATCGCGCCGACAATAGCCGCAAGCTGCGATGCAGCTGGACCATCATGGGAGGTCCTACTCGCGGGGCGGCGGTCGTTGCCAGCTGCGGCGTGGAGATCCGTGCTGACGATGTTTTCCTCGATCCTCGGCAGTTTCACTATATCGCGGTGATCGGCGGACTTCTGCGCAGCGCGGGTAAGGCGCGACCCGAGTCCCGCGCCTACCTTCTGCGGGTCGCCAACAGCGGCGTACCGCTGATGGGTATCTGCACGGGAACGTTCGTCCTGGCAAGCGCCGGATTGCTCGACGGACGCCGCGTCTGCCTGCATCCGTATCATGTGCAGGAATTCAAAACGATGTTTCCGAAAGTGCATTCCATCACGAACGTCGACTACGTCGATGACGGCGATCGCCTGAGCTGCGCCGGGGGCATATCCGTCATCAGTCTTGCCACGCATCTGGTCGCTCTGCATTGCGGACAGGATCGTGCGACGAAAGCCGTGCATCAGATGACGGTGCCCAATCGCACCGACACTTCTCGAGTCGCCGTTTCGCAAGCAATCGGCTACACCCGCGTGGCCGATCCACGCGTGCGGCGCGCCGTTTTTTTGATAGAACAAGGACTGCTCCGGGCGATGTCGCCCGACTGGATTGCCAAACAAGTCGGCATCAGCGGGCGACAGCTGGCGCGATTGTTTCAAGCGGAATTCAAGCAGTCGCCGGCCGCATATCTGCGCCAGGCGCGCTTGCGTTACGCCAAATGGCTCTTGCAAAATTCCCAGGAAACGGTCACCGAAGTCGCGCTGCGCACGGGGTTTTGCGACTGCTCCCATTTCGTTCGCCAATTTCAGCAGGAGTTCGGTCTCGCTCCCGGAAAATTCCGCGAGCGCGCACGTCCGTCGGCGTGACCCGCACGCGGTACCGATTCTCGGTCTCCGTGTTCGAATCTCAAAACTTGTAACCGACCGACAAATTCATGACGCGCGGCCGGACCGGCACCTCCGCCTCGATGAATCCGCCCGACGTGATGTTGGTCACCGCGGTTGAGTTGAACAGATTGTTGATGTTGAATTGCACCGACCAAGTGTCCTTCGAAACGCCGAGGGCCGCATCGTAAGTCGTATATCCGGGAATCTGATAGCGAAGCAAAGTCGTGGTGGGAACCGCTTCCGCAGCACTCGTCCCCGACGGAAAAGTCGATGGTTCGTTGCTCATGGATGCCACGTGGGTCGCGCCTAAGCTCGCAAAAGTATTGTAGCTCGCCAACTCGATGTCATATCGTCCGCGCAGGTTGAACTGCAACGGCGGCGAATACGGCAACCGTGAGCCGAGTGCCCCATACGGATTGGTATAGGGTTGCCCCTTGATCTGCGTGATGCAAGCGCCCACCGGCGTCGGGTTGGTGGCGCTGTCGATATTGCTTTCGAGACATGGAGCCGTGGTTTGCTCCGACGAGTTCCACGAGCTCGAGCCCTGGATCGTCAGGCCTTGGGTAACTTTCGCGACAAGCTGCAGCTCAGCGCCGCGAACCACATAAGAGGCACCATTGACGATGAACGAGGCGCCGCCCAAATTGGCGGGATCGTACAACTGCAGCTGCACGTTGTTCCAAGCCATTCGATAAATCGAGGCGTTCACCTGAAGCCGGTGATCTAGAAATTCACTCTTCAACCCGATCTCATTGTTGACGAGTGTGTCGGAATTGTAGCCGGACGGCTTGTTGTACTGATCGGGCCCGCCTACGGTGTAGGCCGCCGTGCTGCGCAGCGCTATGCCCGTGCCATCGGGCAGCGTCGGCTCGCGGTTGAAACTGCCCGGCCGGAACCCTTGCGACCACGTGTAGTAGGCCAGGATATCCGGGGTGATGTGCCAGGTAAGGTTTGCTCGGCTGCGAAAGCCGCTTTCGCTCTTGCGCAGATTGAAGCCAAATCCGCAGTGCGTACACGTTCCATTGGGCACGTTGAGCACCGTCGAGGTACCGCTGTAGAACTCCTGTCCTTTTTCGTACTCCGCGTAGTCATAGTGACGCGTGCCCACCGTCAAAGTCAGCGTCTTGGGGAGAATGTCAAAATCCACGGAGCCGAAGAATGCCGTCTGCCGGTAGCCACGGGCGGCATCAAAACCAAAGGCCGTATCGGAATCGTTGCGGTATCCAGGATTTCCGGCATAGTAGCCGGGTAAAACCGGCCCGACGCTGGTCACACAGTCAGGCCCACCCGCCAGTGACGTCGCGAGATTCTGGGGATTGCACTGCGGGATCGCCATATAGTTCTGATTCTGCTGATCGTAGATATCAAAGCGCTCCCAATACGCGCCGGCAAGTCCACGCACGCGTAGCTCCTCATCGGTGCTGACGCGAAACTCATGGGTCTGGTGCGTGTTATGAACCTCATCGTGCCAGGAGGCGACGGGTGCGTAACAGGTCGTCGGCTTGGCGGAGCGAAAATAAGCGTATCCGGCGCCCCTGCCGGTGCAGGCATAATACGATCCGTGGACACTGCGCAGGTAATTGGAATAATCCTGCTGCGCTTCGACATTGCGGGTGAGGTAGCTGCCGGTATATATCGCCTTGAGGCCGGCAAATCGACCGTCGAGCGTCCACGCCGTGCTCTCGTAGCGATCTTTATTGTAGGCCGGCGTGAAGGCGTCGACCTGATCGCGACCCAACGGATTGCCATTCGAATCTCGCGGATACTCGACTTGATAGCCGTCAGCCTCGAACCGTTGATAGTTTTGCTGCAGCAGTAGATGCCAATCGTCGTTGAATTCGACCAGCGCGGAGAGCCGGGCACCGTCCCATTGCAGAGTATTCAGATTCGATCCGGCGACGCTTGAATTCGAGGCAGCCGGACTTCCCGGGCGCACCAGGGGACCGCCGTCACCGGCTACCGTCACCGCCGGGATCGAGATGGTGTCTGGTACGTTGCTGATGTAGCCGCCCTGGTGCTCGGTGAATATAACGCCGCGCAACGCGACGTGGTCTCCCAACGGTAGGTTCAGCGTGAGGTTGCCACTGTTGTTCGGGTCGCCCCCCGCGGTGATTCCGTAACTGGCGTTTGCGGTCCCTTCCGTGACGCCCAGCTTCGGCTTGTTCGTAATGAAGCGGATTGCGCCGGCCTCGGCGCCGCCGCCAAAGAGCGTGCCTTGTGGACCCTCCAGCACTTCGACGCGTTCCATGTCGACCAGATATACATCGTTGTTTCGGCTTGGGAACTGCATTGACTGATCGTCGAGGTAGAGGGCGACGCTCGGAAACGGTGCGGTAACCGACTGCGATTGATTGCCGTTGTTGACGCCACCCAGACCTCGCACGTAGATGTTGCCCGTGCCGGGACCGTTGCCGCTGAAGGTGACGTTGGGTGTGTACTTGATGAGATCGTTGAACGAGACCAGGTTCAGTTGTTTTAACTGATCGCCAGTGATGGCCTGCACGGTGAAGGGTACGTTTTGCAGCGACTCATCGCGTCGCTGCGCGGTCACGGTGATTTCTTCAATCGTATCACTCGGTGTCGCGGCTTCGGATGCGGCAAGGGCATCCGATGGCTGCACAGTCTCGGCCGCTCGAGCGCAGTTCGCGCCGATGAGCACCATGGAAATCGCGTATGCTAATTGCCTGTTGTATCCCACTGCAGTTCCTTTATTTGATGAGCGCAATCGTCAACGACCGCATCGACGATGCGCCAAATAGTTCGCAAATTCCGATGGCGTCGCCCCTCATCGGTACGACGCCGACAACTCGCGCGCAGGTATTCAGTGTTGCAACACCGATCGCCGGGTTCCGGCCAGCTCCCTTGAAACATTTTTTTATTCAGCGACTCGATACTCTACCGAGCGGGGGACCACGAATTGTATTTACTGGACGAAACACGGAATGATACGGACACGCCCATGCGATCAGGCGGAGGACCATATTCGTGACGGAGTATGGTGTCCTTGCAGCTTCTGCTTAACCTGCGTCAGGAGTCCAAAGTGTCGCGTCTCATTCTTGTACTTTTCGCGGTGGCGATCGCTGTATCTCTAACCGGTAGATCATTAGCTGCGCAGACCGGCGGGGCGTTTGATCTCGTGATTACCAACGGCCACATCATCGACGGTACGGGCTCGCCTTGGTATGCGGCGGACATCGCTATTCGCAACGGTCGGATCGCCGCAATCGGTCGACTTCACGATGCACCGCGTCGGCACACGCTCGATGCGGCCGGCCGCATCGTCGCACCGGGCTTCATCGACATGCTCGGACAATCCGACTACAGCATGCTGCTCGACCCTCGTGTGCCGTCCAAGGTTTTTCAGGGCATTACGACGGAGATCACCGGCGAGGGCGAAACGGCTGCGCCATTGAATGACGCGATCATCGCGGCCGACAGGGCCATCTACGATCATCTGGGCATCAAACCGGATTGGAGGACATTTCGGCAGTACTTCCGGCGACTCGAGCGCCGGGGTATGGGCATCAACCTCGCAAGCTACGTCGGCGCCACGAACGTGCGTCGCATCGTCTTGGGTGACGGCGACGTTCAGCCCAATGCGGCTCAGATGGACGCGATGCGCGCTTTGGTCCGCGATGCGATGCGGGATGGTGCGATTGGCGTGTCGAGCGCACTACAGTACGCGCCCGCCCCGTTTGCAAAGACACCGGAACTCGTGGCGTTAGCGACCGAAGCCGCGCACCAGGGCGGAATCTATGCGACGCATATGCGCAGCGAGAGTGACGCGGAGACGGAAGCGATCGCCGAGGCGGTGCAGATTGGACGGGAAGCAGGCATTCCGGTCGAGATTTGGCACCTGAAGGCGGCCGGGCAGGCCAACTGGGGCACCATGCCGCGGATCGTCGCACAGATTGAGGCCGCGCGTGCTGCCGGTATCGAGATTTCCGCGGATACGTATGCTTACACAGCCTGGTTCAATACGTTCTCCGCATTCATACCGCCCTGGGCCCACGATGGCGGCGATGCAGCACTGATCGAGCGGCTCAAAGATCCCGCGACCCGGGAACGCATTCATCAAGATGTCCTGACGCCGAGCGGCACATGGGACAACGAGTGGCTCGAAATTCCGGGTCCCGAAGCAATTCTGCTCGCGGTCGTTCAGAACCCGGAATTGTTACCGTTGCAGGGCAAACGGTTGTCCGACATTGCGGCCCTCTGGCATGAAGATCCGTTCGATGCGCTCTGTGACATTTTGATCAAGGACAAAGCCTTCACCAGCGTGGCCGTGTTCGGCATGGACGAGCGGGACGTTTCCCTGGCGCTGCGCCAGCCTTGGGTCTCCATCGACAACGACTCGCAGGGCACTTCCCCCGATGGACCCCTGGCCGATGAGCACCCTCACCCGCGTGCGTACGGTACTTTCCCCCGCATTCTACGGAAGTACGTGCGTGAGGAGCATTTGCTGTCGCTGGAAGACGCCATCCGCAAGTTCAGCGCGTTACCAGCTCTGAAAATGCGTCTGATCGATCGCGGCGTGATCAAGCGGGGCATGTGGGCAGATCTGGTGGTTTTCGATCCATCCACGGTCTCGGATCTCGCCACCTTTGAAAAGCCGAACCAGCTCTCGCACGGCATCGACGATGTGATCGTCAATGGCGTGCAAGTGGTGGCCGGAGGCAAGCTAACTCAAGCGCTGCCTGGAAAAGTACTGCGCGGTCCCGGGGCGACCTTGACATCACGAGGCGATCGATGAGTTTAGCCGCGCGCGTCTGCAATTTGACCAGCAAGGCGCGTGAAACACGATCGGCACGACCCGACGTGATGCGACCCACTGCTCGAATCATCGGCTCTGGCGACCCTGCCGTATTTCGGGATGCGGGGTCACCCGCAGCGTGCCTCGAGTCCGCGCCCAGAGCCGCGGCACGAGCATCGGCGTACGCTTCTTGTAGTCCGAATACACCTCGCCGAATGCAACTTCCAGATCACGCTCCTCCCAACGAATCGCAATCAAGATGTAAGCTGTCGTGACGGACGAAAAAATCAGATGTGCGGCGGTCATGGTGGGCGCCGCCCAGAAAATCGTCAGCCAGCCGATGTACAGCGGATGGCGTACGAGTCTGTAGAGGCTCGGAGTGCGGAAAACGGGTGCGCGGTAGGGTCTCTCGCCGAGACGACGCCACACCTGTTTCAGGCCAAACAGATCGAAGTGATCGATGAGAAAGGTGGTGTAGAGCAATAGCGCCCACCCAAAAAGATACAGCCCGACAACACATGAGCGCAAAAGGCCAGAAGGTGCGTCCCAAACCGCGCCACCAATGGGCTGCCAGAAAATGTACAGTGCCGCCAGCGCAAGTGAGCTAACAAGCACATAGGTGCTGCGCTCTGCTGCTTCCGGCACGGTGCGTTTCCACCAGTTTTTGAATGCCGGGCGCGCCATGCCACTGTGTTGGATGGCAAATGCCGTGAGCAACCCCAGATCAATCAGAAGTGCCCGCCCTACCGATCCAGTTGACGGGCCGTCAAGGGTTGTCGGTGTTAGGAATCCACCGATAAACCCGACGCCGTAGAGAAATACGGCAAAGAAGACGAGGTACGAGGCTATTCCGTAAATGAAAATACCGATGCGTGACATGGCAGGCTCCTCTCCGACCCATTTGGTCGGCAAGCATTGTCGGGCTCCCCGGCAGCCGGCGCATGGGGCATCGACCCCTATCTTTGCGGCTACTGACCCCCACTTTTGCCTGCTCCCCGCGGCGCGAGGGCGCGTGCCGCGGCGGCGGCATCTTTGCGGCTGGCGACGCCGAGCCGCGCTATTATCGCCGAGACATGGTGCTCCGCCGTTTTCGGCGAAATGCAAAGGCGCGCCGCGATTTCGATGTTGCTCAATCCTTCATCGATCAAACTGACGACCTGTGCCTGACGCCGCGTGAGTCCCGCCGGGTTGGCGCGCGTGCCGCTGATGGGACCGCGCGGTACGGCGCGCGATCCCTTGGCACGCATGCGTTGCCGCAGGCGAGCGGCGGCAGGGTTGGCTGATAATCGGTCAAATACGTCGAGCGCCCGCCGCTGAGCCTCATCATCTCCTTCGCTAAGTGCCATGGCTTCTTCGTACGGACGGCCAAGCGCGGCCCAGCCGGCGGCAGCGGCCTGCCAGCGCCCCTCGCAGTGCTCCCGAAACGGCGATGCCAACGAGGCCGCGTCGAACTCGAGTTCACCCAGTGTATGCAGCCAGAGCCCGGCATCATCGGCCGCCCAGCGAGCGCCTGTAGTAAGGGCGAGGGCCAATATTTCTCGAAGCGATGCGGCGGCTTCGTTGGTCTCGGTGCCCGCTCCCTCGGCCTCGCACAGCCAGGCTTTTTCGGCAAGCAAAACGCCTAAATACACCGTCCGCTGCAATTCGGCCTGCGAGGTTGCCAGCCGGCGCACCTCCTCCAGGGGCGTCGCGGCATCCGGCTCGCCCCACCGCAGGCGCAGGCGGGCGAGCGCAACAAGCGCCGGAAAGCGGTACACAGCGGACGCGTAGACACGGCTCAATGTGGTTGCGATCTCGCCTTCGGCCGCGGCCCAGTCACCTTGGTCAACATGGATCATCGCGCGCCATCCCCGCAGGTAACCTTCCCAATGGGTCAGTTCGCGCGCCGCGGCGTAGGCAACGCCGCGCTCGATATAGCCGAGCGACGCAGGATAGTCACGTCTGTTGTAGTACTGACAGGCCAGATTGCAGGAAGCACGTTCCACATGATCGTGATAGTTGCCGGCCGCCGCCAGTTGGAAACTTCGTTCGACTTCGGCGCAAGTGCCGGAACGGACGCAATCGGCCTTTGCCGTACCGATGTTCGCGAGCGCGTGGATGATGATTTCCTCAGCGCCCAACTGCTCGGCGAGCGCCAATGCACGGTTACCCCAATGAACAGCCGCATCCAATCGCGAAGCCAGCATTTCCAACTGCGACTGGTGCGAGTATGCCCAGGCGAGGTCCACGCCCGGCGAAACTCCCTCCAACACCACGATTGCCTCCGCGATGAAGCCCTCCGCTTCATTGCGGTGACCGCAAATCCACGCATAACGCGACAGGCGGGTCAGGTCACGGCCCAACTCCAAGACGTCTCCCGAAGCACGCCGCCGACCGGACGCTTCCAGCATGGCTGACATCGCCACGTCGGCGGCACCCATCAGATACGACTGCTGCGCGAAGCATTCGAGCAACTCCACCGTGACCGCATCATCCAAGGATGGTCGGTGCGACAGGATTGCGCTGTAGTGCGACGCCGCCTCGCGCGCCGCTCCGGCCAGCGCCGCTTCGTCGCCGGCGCGCCGTGCAAATTTCAAGAAGGCGGCAACGTCCTCTGCACGCTTCGCGTGATGGGCGATCTCGCCGGCGCGGGCGGTCGGTCGCCTCACCAACTCATTGACAACGGCCTGATGCAGGACGCGACGGCGCGACGGCGCGATGCTGGCCTCTATGGCGCGGCGTGCGAGTTCATGACGGAAACTCAGTATGGCGCCATTCAAAACGAGCATGCCCCGTTCGACGCAGGCATCCAATCCCCAGTCGAATGCGCCCTTCGACAAGTCGGCAACGATGGCGGTGTCGGCGCGACGCGGGAAGATCGAAACAGCCTCCAACACGATTTTGGCCTCCGAAGGCAGGCGCGCTGCGCGCGCCAGGGTAGCATCGCGGACGGCATCAGTCGGCACATCACCGTCCACAGCCAGGGTCTCTGTGACCAGGAACGGATTGCCCGCGGTCAGTGCAAACAATGCCTCGCCGTGCCTTCCGACCCTCTCGGCGAGTTTGATGACGGCACCTTCGGAAAGACTCTCGATCGTCATGCGCTCGACACTTCCCGGCGGCGCCTCACCGAGCAACGAACGCATTGGAGACCTTGCGTCGAGTTCCTCATCCCGGTAAGTGAGCAATATCAAAGCGCGAACGCCGCGGATACGCCGCGTCAAAAAGCGGATGAGATCCAGGGTCACACTGTCTGCCCAGTGCAGATCTTCGATCAGCAGCACCGAAGGTAGGGAGGGAAAGCTCAGGATCCTGAGCAGCGACTCAAACGACTGGATGTGATCCGCGTTTCGATCGAATCGGTCCCCGCTGGCGCGCATAATATCGCGCAGTGGTAGTAGTGGTTCAGGAGTGGACAGATTTTCGCAGGCGCCACGATGTATACGCGCCTGTGCGCCGACGTCAGCGACAAACCGCTCAACCAGAGTGGTCTTGCCGACACCGGCTTCCCCGGCGATGGCGACGACGCGCCCGCTACCGCCTCGGGCCGCCGCAAACGCTCTCTCCAAGCGCTTTAGTTGTTCTTCGCGCTCCAGTAGTTCGATGTTCTGCCTCCCGAAGAACCAGACGGACACTTTGCTCCAGGGATCCGCGGTTGCCGCTTACGATCTCTAGCCTCGACGCCAATCCATATTTAAGGCACTACTTTCCAGCGGCAGAAACAACGCCAGTAATTCCAGGCTTCCCTGAGTTTCTCATGTTGCTGTCGCGAGTTCCTCAAGGTCCTAGGCGCGTTCGGCATCATCTCGGATGTTGCCCGGCGTATCAACCCGGGCGGCAATACACGCAATCTTCTCGACCGCGGGGATCTCAAACTGAACTCCTTGGTCACGACACGAACACCGCATCGTTGTCGATCGGGGCGAACTCCAGTGTATTTTTCCGCCGTGTCGGCGATGCGTGCTTTTCACCCCGATGGGGAGGCAGCGGTGGCGCGCGCTGCCGCAAGCCGATCGGCCCAACTGATGGTTTCTTCGGGGTCCTCTGTTCCGCTTGAGCAAATTTTGACTGAGCGCGGCGCCCCGGTATGGCAACAACTGTATCCAACGGACGACTGGACAGTCACACGGCAACTCGTGCGTCGCGCCGAATCGGCGGGCGCTGATGCCATTGTGCTTTCCGTTGACTCGACAGCTACTGCGGGTGCTCGGAATTCAGAAACCTTGCGGCGTGCCGCGCGTCTCGATAAACGTGACTGCACTGCCTGTCATGTCGGTAACCGCCACGACATGTGGCTCCGCGCACCACTTTTTGCGGGAATTGACGTGTCACACGTAAAAGGGCTCGCACCTCCGGGGCTGACCCTCGAGTGGTTCGATCGCTTGCGTGGACTGGTTCGCGGAAAGCTGTTCATCAAAGGCATCGTGACTGGAGAGGATGCCCAAGCGGCAATCGCGCACGGTACCGATGGAGTCATCGTGTCCAACCATGGTGGCCGTAACGAGGAAACCCTGCGCGCAACGATTGATTGTGTCCCGGAAGTTGTCGCTGCCGTGAAAGGCCGCGTTCCGGTGTTCATGGATGGGGGCGCGCGACGAGGCACTGACGTGTTCAAGGCGCTGGCTTTAGGTGCGGCAGGCGTTGGCATAGGGCGACCTCAGGGTTGGGGTCTTGCCGCTTTCGGGCAGGAAGGTGCCGAGGCTGTGCTCGATATCTATGCCCGCGAACTTGAAGCCATCATGCGTCAGGCGGGGACCCCGACGATTGCAGCGATAGGGGCACGTGCTGTTCTCCATCGCGGTGCGGTCTAAACCCCAAGGGATGTAACGGGCGATGCCGTTGGTAGCGGCAGCGGCGGTTGCTTCGCCCCCGTCAGTCGGGCATTTTCCATTCCGAGAGCAGCTGCAGGTACCCAGGATCGGCGCGCAATCCCTTGAGTAAGGGATCGTAGCGGACGGGCCGCACGTCGTCGTGCGCGGCACGAGCCCGGCGTAGCGCGGCAAGCGCCCCGCCGTTATCGCCACGAAAGGCCAGCAGTTCGGCAACTGCGTAAGGATCGTCCGAATGCTCCGCGATGAACCGAGTCGCGGCGGTCCCCGCGGCTTGCCCGTGCCCGAGCGCCTGCTCGCAAAGCACCGTGAGGAACAGCTTGTCGTGATCGTCCGTCATCTGGTCCGCGAGATCCAGGGCTTGCTGCGGCTTACCCTCGAGCAGGTAGGACAGCGGAATCGTCAGCGGTTGGTAGTCGGAGTGCGGATCGATGGCAAGGACGTGCTGGGCGGCATCGCGAGCCTTCGCATAATCTCCCAACGCCAGCCAAAAGGTGCCGAGATTACCCCACGAAATGATTTGCAGGGGATCGAGGGCCACGGCGCGCTGCGCCGCGACGATGGCTTCGGCGAGATGTCCCCGCGTCGCCAGAACCATCGCGTAGCTCGAGAGCACGTCCGAGTTCGCGGCATCGAGGCTCAAAGCCCGCTCGATGTCCGCCTGCGCACCTGCGACGTCCAGGTCGTGGGCGCCGCGCATGAATGCCCGAAACTGATAGCCTTGCGGATAGCGAGGCGCCAGTTCGATGCCCCGATTGATGTCTCGGAAAGCCTGTGCGACGGCAGCATCGTCGCGGCCGTCCCTCCCGAAAGTGAACTCGGCGACCGCGCGCCAGCTGTAGGCCGGGCCAAAGTCGGGTTCGAGGGCAACGACCTGGTCGAGCTCCTTGACTGCGTCGGGCATCCTTGCAGGGCTCAAACTGTTCGTCAGGTGCCGTCCAATCAAATAGTGATCGTAGGTGGTGCTCTTGGTCGGTCGAAAGTCGGTCGCCGGGGAGCCCGCGTGGAGCCGGACCTTGAGTGCATCGACCACCGCCGCGGC
>Ga0116229_10012984_pt1 | contig 11876 bp, 11 predicted proteins | sample S1TSphgellanicum_3_FD_87313 | JGI IMG/M metagenome (GOLD analysis project Ga0116229, IMG submission 87313) | Host-associated microbial communities from peat moss isolated from Minnesota, USA - S1T2_Fc - Sphagnum magellanicum MG | ecosystem: Host-associated > Plants > Peat moss > Unclassified... | reverse complement strand
GCACCGACAGAAGTTGTCGATGCATTCAATAATACTTCGATGCCCTCGTCCTCTAATATCTTTTTAACACAATCCGCAATGTCGCTATCTTGCCCGGACAAGAGCTGCCCGCTGCGCTGTACAATAGTTACGTTGCTCCCGAACCGACGAAACATCTGGGAAAACTCGCAAGAGATGTAACCTCCACCAATGATCACCAGGTGCTCGGGAATTCTGGCTAGCTCCATAATCGATGTCGAGTTCAGAAAGGGAACATCGTTTAGGCCGGGGATACTTGGGATCATCGGTGAAGCGCCGACATTGATAACAACCGTCTCGCCCGTTATTTGAGATTTTCCGCCCTCGCGAAGTGCTATGGTAATTGTCTTAGAACCAGTGAACTTTGCATCGCCATAGATCAAGGTCAATTTGGGCGTCTGGTTGATGCTGCTTTCGATCCCTGTTCTCCAGCTCTCTACCATCGTTCGCTTGCGTTCGCGAACTCGTGCGAGCTCTACCTTGAATCCGTCGACGTCCACACCGTAAGGCGCTGATCGCCGAACCGTCTCGGCAACTGTAGAGCTCGCCACCATTGTTTTTGTAGGTGTGCAGCCATAGTTGATGCAGGTGCCGCCTAATAAACTGCGCTCGATAAGGGCGATTTCCTTACCTGCGGTTGCCAGGGCACGCGCAAGCGGAATTCCCGATTGGCCAGCTCCAATTATGATTACATCGAACTTGTCGCCACTTACCATAAGGTACCAAACACACCAATCGTATGGAATTTAACGTGCACCCGTTCAACGAATGCGGTTCGAGAATAGTTCCATTTCTAACCTTATTCGAAACTTATACTTAGGTATTACAAAGCGAGGAAATTAGCGCAAACCCTTAGGGGTCATCGCTTTATCGAGAAAATCGAAAGCGATCTGAACAATAATAGCAAGCAATGCAGACGGAATTGCGCCAGCAAGGATCAGGTTTGTGTCCAATGTATCGAGGCCGGATTTGATCCGCTCGCCGTAACCGCCAGCCCCAATAAAGGCCGCGATCGTTGCGGTGCCGACATTAATTACTGCCGCAGTCTTTATTCCTGCAAAGATGTTCCGCGAGGCCATGGGAAGCTCGATGAGGCGTAAACGAGCATTTGAGGGAAGGCCGAGTGCGATGGCAGATTCGGTTAACGAAGGCGCGATATCGGTGATTCCGGTAAATGTGTTGCGAACAATTGGTAGAAGCGAATAAAGGAAGAGTGCGACGATGGCTGGCTTATCTCCAATGGAGAGCAACGGGATAAGAAATGCAAGCAGTGCCAACGAAGGAATGGTCTGGATAATCCCGACAACCGAGAGGATTGATTGCGCTAAAAAGCGCCGACGCGCTGCAAGTATACCGAGCGGGACACCGACGGCGATGCTGAGCAGCAGTGACGCAATGACGAGAAAGAGGTGCTGCTCGGTGAGCAGCCAAAAGTCACCGCCAAAAAGTAGTGACAGGAACGGCTGCGCTCCAACCTTTCCACCGCTTCCCGAGCCAATGGAAAGGTTTGTGTGAACATAATCCGATGCCACATCTTGAAAGGATCGATGGTCAAGCTCCACTTCACCGTTCATCTGGATCATCTGATCGGCATTGATACGGTCTTGGAGGACTTGCAGCGCCTGCCAACTTCGCGGATATTTACGTGGAACGTCAACGCGGTAAAGGAGTACAGCAGAGTATTCGGGAAAGTAGTTTTTGTCGTCTCGTAATACTCGCAAGTGATAACGACTGATCTTCGAGTCGGTTGAGTAAATGTCAATCGCATCGACTTGCCCGCTGCCAATGGCCTCATAGGCGAGACCGTGATCGATTCCCTCAGGTGAGTTAAACGGCAGGTCGTATGCTTTTTTAAGGCCCGGCCAGCCGTCAGTTCGGCTCAGAAACTCCTGCGAAAATCCAAGACGCAGTTCCGGATGCTTTGCCAGGTCACCGATTGTAACAAGATTGTCTTTCTCTGCAAGACGCTCGGGAACAGCAATCGCATAGGTATCATTGAAGCCGATTGGGACACCGACCGCCAGTCCCTGAGCCGCAAGTTGCTGATCCAAAGTCCCCAAATTCGGCGTAGTCTTTTCCTTCAGCAGTTCGAGGGCGATGGAACCGGTGTACTCCGGATAGAGATCGATATCACCATGCTTCAAGGCGGCAAAGACTATGCCTGTATTTCCTAATCCTGCTTTATGGACCGCTCTGGTTTCCCCGGCATTGTTAATAATACGGGTAACAACCTCTCCGAGAATCTCCGACTCTGGAAAACGCTTTGAACCGACTGTTATCCCATCCTGTGCAAACGCAGGCAGCGCGACCGTTAGAAGGAGGACGATGCAGAGAAATTTCTTAATCATGCATCCTCCGATAGCGGTGGCAGCATTGAACGTTGTGCGCGAATGAATTGAGTAACGAACTCACTCGCCGGACTCTTAATTAGCTCTTCCAACGTCCCGTGCTGAACTATTGAGCCGGAACGCATCATAATGACTTCGTCGCTAAGATAGGCTGCTTCGTCCATGTCATGCGTTACCAAAATAACAGTCTTTTTTAAGTGACTGAATATCTCTTTCAGAGCCATTTGGAGGTCGCTGCGTGTGACCGGATCCAAAGCCCCCATAGGCTCGTCAAGCAACAGTACGTTTGGATCGAGCATGAGAGCCCTCATCAGGCTCACTCTTTGCCGCTGCCCGCCAGATAGCGCGGAAGGATAGCGGTCAAGCAGTGTTAATGGCACCTGCACGAGGTCAGCGAGTTCCTTGAGTCGCCGGTTGTTGTCCCCGGTTGCCATTCCGAGATATTTGGCGAGCAGGAGGACGTTTTGGCGGCCAGTAAGATGCGGAAACAAGCCTCCGTCTTGAACCATGTATCCGACTTCTCGACGCACAGATTCCACATTGTCAGACGTAAGAATCTTGCCGTTTATCGTCACCATCCCGGAGTCAGGGTCAATGAGCTTGATTAGTATCCGCAGGAGAGTTGACTTGCCGCAACCGCTTGGCCCGATCAACACTGTCGTGCTGCCCTCTCGGAAATCGAGACTGACCGGTGCCAGCGCAGTTAAGGATCCGTATTGCTTCGAGATGTTTTGGCAAGAAATCATTGTGCAAAAGTGATTTCAACTAATCACGGGGTTTTGTTCGGTGTGTGATACCTGATTTCCTTTACCGTTTAATGTTACGAATGGATATCAGTTAGCTGCGAATGCATGTAGGCGAGGATTGTAATTATAAACAGAACACCGACCGAGCCTGCTGAATGTAGACGCGGACGGTGTTCTTAGTTATTTTGCTTGGATGGGCCAACAGGGACTCGAACCCAGGACCCGCTGATTAAGAGTCAGCTGCTCTACCAACTGAGCTATTGACCCAAGACATCGTAATTTCATCAATCGCAACGGCTTGTACTATAGCATTTATTTTTCTATTCTGTCAATTGATAGGTAGTTTATGTCAGATCGCAGCGATTTCGTCTGATTGCAGCGTATGCGCCGAGCAAAGGTACGGCAGGATAGGACTATTCGTTGACGAGGGAAGCGCCGTTATGGATAATAACTCATTCATGAAAGGCTAACCATTTGACTGACTTTGACGAGATTGATCGGCGAATTGATTCCTGGATCGACAGCCAAAAGACGACGATAGTCTCAACTGTACAGGAACTGATTCGTATCCCCAGCGTTCTGGGAGAAGCATCTGTTGGTGCGCCATTTGGTGTTGAAACACGCAGGGCGCTGGACTACTATGTTGGCCTGGCAAAGTCGCATGGGATGTTAGTCGAGGAATTTGACGGCTATGCCGTCCACGCTGAAATAGGATCGGGTGAGTCTCTAATCGGAGTCCTCAGTCATGTCGATGTCGTTCCTGAAGGCAGCGACTGGAAGCACAAGGCGTTCGGCGGGGAAATTGAGAATGGGAAGATATACGGGAGAGGTGCAATTGACGATAAGGGGCCGACCGTTGCTGCTTTTTATGCAATTGTCGCTGCCCAAATAAGCGGCGCTTCTCTTAAAAAGCGTATTCGAGCCATTGTTGGGGCCGACGAAGAGTCCGGTTTCCGGTGCATGGCACACTATTTTGAGCGAGCCGAGATGCCCGAGTTTGGATTCACGCCCGACGGATCGTTTCCGGCAATTTATGCCGAGAAAGGCATTGCTTCGCCAGTTCTAGTACGAAGGCTTTCAACTGACGAATCGAAGATAAGGTTAGTCTCGTTTAAAGCGGGGACCCGTTCAAACATGGTTCCGGATCGAGCAGAGGCCGTGCTGGACTTTGACCCGCTGCCAATTGTTCCGGTGCAGCAAGCATTGGAACTCTTTGATGGGGTTGATACCGATGTAGATATCGATCGATTAGTTGTTCGCGCCCGAGGAATAGGGGCGCATGCAAGTACTCCGAATGAGGGGCGAAATGCTGCCTTTATCCTGGCAGAAGCACTTCTGTCGATTAAAGCTTTTGTTGGTGACGGTCGGGAGATCGTCGAAGCCGTCCGTGATTGGGCAGGGGACACGACGGGCGGAACGCTGGGTATTGCTGGGACGGACGACATAACAACCCCGCTTACAAGCAACCTGGGAGTGATCCGCACGGAAAATGATACCATTTCGCTAACATTTAGTGTTCGTTATCCAGTAACATGGAAGGGAGCCGAACTGGCGGAGATGCTTTCAGCGACTAGTAAAGCCCGTGGATTTGAGCTAGACTCGTTTAGTGACAGCAAACCGCTGTTCGTGCCAAAGGACGATCCCTATCTTGCGACCTGCCTTGAAGTTTATCGCAAAGAAACCGGCGATACCAGCGAGCCGAAGACAATGGGAGGCGGGACATACGCAAGAGTTCTTAAAAAGGGCGTTGCGTTTGGCGCAGACTTTCCGGGATTTCCGCTCATTGCCCATCAGGCTGATGAGTTTTGGTACATAGAAGATTTGATTAAGGCAACAAAGATTTACGCGAAGACGCTGGTGCGACTTGCTGGATAAAAGTATATGACCGACGTAAAATCAACAACAGTGGTGATTGCGATGAGTGGCGGCGTTGATAGCAGTGTCGCCGCAGCACTCCTGCACGCCCGTGGATACAACGTCATTGGTGTCACGATGCAGATCTGGCAGGAGTCGGCCACGGAAACGAAGGGCGCAGGCTGCTGCTCTTTAGGAGCTGTAGAAGATGCTAGGCGTGTTGCAGCGAAGATCGGCATACCTCATTACTGTTTGAACTATCGTGAGTATTTTGCAGATAAAGTGATTGGAAACTTTGTTGACGAGTACAAGAAAGGGCGGACACCCAATCCATGTGTCAACTGCAATCGGTTTGTAAAGTTCGATGCGTTACTAGAGCAGGCAAAGCAGCTTGGTGCGCAGTATCTTGCTACAGGACACTACGCACGAATCGAGTTTGACGAGGATAGGCGACGATGGGTTCTGAGGCAGGCAGTCGATTCGTCGAAGGACCAGACCTATGCGCTCTATCACTTCACGCAGCAGCAGCTATCGAGTACGATGATGCCGCTTGGCGAACTGAGCGGTAAGGACGAGACCCGACGCATTGCGGCCGATCTCGGCCTCTCTGTTGCCGGCAAGCCAGATTCGCAGGATATCTGCTTTGTTCAAGGCGGCAAGTATTCGGACTTTCTGGCAGAAAATGCTCCGGAGACGGTTAAGCCTGGTGCAATTGTTGATAGCAGCGGCAAAATTCGTGGCGAGCACGATGGAATCGCTTTCTACACGATTGGCCAAAGGAAAAGGATTAACGTCGGCTCGGCAATTCCGCTTTATGTTATCGACATTGATGCTTCAACCAATACGGTGGTGGTTGGCAATGACGACGACTTATTAGCTATTGGTCTCTATTCTGAAGATAACAACTGGGTATCCGTAGCATCAAGCGCCGAAATTAGCAAGGTGAGTGCCAAGGTTCGATACAATATGAAAGCTGTTCCCGCCACCGTTGAAAAAGGTGAGTCAGAAGAGGAAATCCGATTGATATTCGATCAGCCGCAGCGGGCTGTTTCGCCCGGTCAATCTGTCGTTATGTACGATGGTGATGTCGTTGTGGGTGGTGGAACGATCAGTTCTCGAATCGTTGGCACGCCGAAGGTGGTACATGTCCAAAAGTAGTTCGGTTGTAGAATCAGGTGTTGAATCTGGGGGTGCTCTTCCGAGAGTGGGAAGTTCGCCGTCCTCCATTTTTTGGTCAATCATTCTTGGGATTTTGTTTGGTGCAGCAATTGGCGGGGCCGTTGGAATAGCTCTTCGCCCAAGGCGTGAGCTCGATGAATTGTCGCATGAGTTGCTTGACGAATTTCGGGATGTGACAGATCGTGTCTCGGGAATTGTCCGCCAGCAAGTTCGCGAAATCGTAACCAAACGTCCTGAACCGTCAGGGGATTACGAAGAATATCCCGAATCCGTCGTTTAAGGGCCGGGTCTTCTCCATCAACCGAAGCGAAGAAAGCTACATTGACAGGTAAGCAATTTGCCTAGGTGTGCGCCATAAAATCTCTCAAAAATAAGTAGCTATCATGCATAAAAATGTTTCAAGACGGGAATACTCACTTACGGCGTAGGAGGTAATACACTTGAACTTGACAGTTGACTCACGAAATACTGGTGAGGACGTAAGTCTAATTACGCTTGAGGGAGAGATAGATGTTTATACTTCAATTCAACTCAAGCAGGACATTGCGGTTATCCTCGAGAGCGGCGCGAAATATCTTGTCCTAAATCTCTCAAAAGTCGAATACCTGGATAGTACCGGTCTTGGTGTGCTCATCGGTACCTTGAAAAAGCTTCGCGAGAATGGCGGAAACCTTGTTATTGTTGGTCCCGCGATGAGGATTATGCGGATATTCGAGATAACTGGCCTGTATAAAATTTTCGCAATATACCCAACTGAAGAAGAAGCGGCGGCTAAGGAAGGAATTTCGATTTGAGCGACCAGCTTACAACCACGGTCGAAGACCAAGCCGTAGCCCAAGTTACCCTCGTTGTGCCCTGTCTCGCAGAATTCGTGGGTGTCGTTCGTCTTGCAATACTCGGAGTTGCCAATCGTATCTCATTCACCTATGACGAGGTGGAAGATGTTCGTTTGGCAGTTGGCGAAGCTTGTACGCACGCGATAGAACGGTGTTCTGAGTACCGAGCATATTTAACTGATCGAGGCCAGGAGCAAGTTGAAGTCTCCGCCCTCAAGATTGTTTGTACGATCGACGGATCGACCCTGACAGTTCAGGTGACTGACACTATCCCTGTAGCCGAGTATGTAGATGTCAATAGCAACTCATCACTTGACGGTATCGATTATCAAAAGCTTGGTACCGTCTTGATGGAGATTCTGGTCGACCATGTTGGATTCGAGGCAAACAGTTCGGGAACAACTGTGACACTTGTCAAAACTGCCGGGCAGGCAAGCTGACTTTGTCAAGCGGTCTTTCCAGTCTGTGTGACTGTTTGTTTCCATCGGAATTGGCAAGTGCAGAATGATCTCAGATTCCCCACAAGAAAAGACGACTGTTGGACATTTGCCGGAGACTCCGGAGCGGAACGCGGAGACGCTTTTCCGCCGGTTTGCTGCTACACGGGACGATAGGCTTCGGCGCCAGTTGGTGCTTATGCACCACAATCTCGTTCGATACCTTGCGAGCAAATTTGTCAGTCGAGGCGAGCCACTCGAGGATCTCGTTCAGGTCGGTACTATTGGCCTGATCAACGCGATCGACCGGTTTGACACCGAACGGGGCATAAAGTTTTCGACATACGCAACTCCGACGATTGTCGGTGAAATACGTCGGTATTTTCGTGACAAGGCTTGGAGCCTCAAAGTTCCTCGGCGACTGCAGGAGCTAAATCTTGCGGCATCGAAAGCCCAAGAAGCACTGAGTGTTAAACTAGGTAGAGCGCCGACGATACGCGAAGTTGCCGAGAGAATTAGTGCCACGGAAGAAGAGACCCTCGAAGCGATAGAATTGGGCAACGCCTATGATACGGTTTCGCTCGACAGTCAGATGAGCTCTGATTCTGATCCTTCGGCCACCACTCTTGGAGAATTTATTGGTGCCGAAGATCCCGCGTTAAAAAATCTAGAGGCGTATGGCGACCTAGCACACGCAATAGAGCATCTTGAACCAAGGGAACGGATGATTATAGTTTACAGATTCTTCAGTGACATGTCACAGGCTGATGTAGCAAACCATCTCAATATTTCGCAGATGCATGTTTCCAGGTTGCAAAATCAAGCGCTGAAGACCTTAAAGCGAATTTTGTCTGACCAATAGCTAAACTATCCCTGCCTACGGTTTCCAAAAGGCTCCGTAGGCGATACTTTCAGAAGTTCCATCGCTTTTTACGGATTTCCCCCCAGCGACAAGTACGGTTCCGTCCGGAAAGACGATCTGGCACGCATCATGACTGCTGAACGGCAAATTTGGTTCGCCAATAAAGGTGTTAGAAGTTGGTACAAATTCTTCTACCGAACTTGTCGTCGAATGGGTTGTCGCACACCAACCTCCAGTTAAGATCAGCCGACCGTCCGGCAAAGTTCCAGTGCAATGTGCCATTCTGTCTGTGACCTGTGGACACTTTATATCTGTGAATGTGTCATTTGCCGGATCGTACAGTTCAGCGTAGCGGATTGGTTCTCCTCCAGGACCTTGACCGCCAGCGATGAGGACGTTTCCGTCGGGCAAAAGGTTTGCGGTTGGCCGATCACGACCGATTGACATGTTCGTCCTAGTGTCCGAAAACATTTCTGTTTTAGGATCGTAAATCTCGGCGCTTGCTAGAACTTTCGAATAGCCGTCGTGACCGAATTTCGCCGATGTTCCCCCGGCAATCAGGACTCTCCCGTCAGCCAATCGGCAGGCTGCCTGCCCGAACCTGTCGGCAGACATACGCCCTCTTACTGGTGTAAAAGTTTGACTGACCGGGTTATATATCTCGGCCGTGTTTTGCGTTCGTCCGATCCAGAGATCGAGTCCACCAGCGATCAAAACTGTTCCATCGTTGAGAAGTGTTGCCGTGTGCAACTCCCGGGGTGAGAGCATATGCTGTGCGATCCGCTGAAACGTCCCGTTAGAGCTAACATACAACTCGGCGGAATTGAGAGAGGCTAATGTGTCATTGAAGCCGCCGGCAATTAGTACTGAACCATCGGGCAAAAGAGTTGCTGTTGCAAAGTCACGGGGCGTATTGAGTCGAGTATTGAGCGGAATGAACTTGTTGTGTTTCTCGTCATAGATGTCGGCGCTCCAAGTACACCATCCACACCTATAAGAATAACCACCAGCAACCAAGGCCGATTTACCATCGGAAAGTAGGCAATAGGACGGTGCCCATCGCCCATCCAGCATCGAGTTCTTTGTCTGTGTCCAGAACGGACTGGCTCGGGCGACGGTGAGCATCAGAGTTGAGAAAAGCGCGAATATCAGACAGTACCTGTTACAACGTGGCATCTAAGCTTTCGACCGGAACCTCGCTATCCATTGTAGTGAGTTCGCGCAGCCTTCGGACGTGCTCACGATCATAGGCATCCATGTCTCCGGCAAGCTGATAGTGCTTCATAGCGAGACGGTTGTCTCCCAGCGCGTGGCAGTAGATGTCTGCAAGAAGACAGTGATAGATAGCATTGAACGGACTGAGTCTCAATGACTGCGCAAGAGAGGTCGCGGCATCAGTTGGATGGTCACTTAACAGATAGAGTACGGCGAGACGCATGCAGTAATAGTCATCGTGCGGTGCAAGGGTTGAGGCAATCTGCATTTCTTTTATTGCCTCTGTGAGCAGACCAACCATCAGATAGAGGTCGCTCAGCCAAAAATGGTAGAAACCGTCAGTTGTCGCAAGCTCACATGCCGTCTCTAGCTCCCCAATAGCTTCAGGAACGTACCCACCATCTGCCAAAGCATCCCCAAGCCGGTAGTGATAAAATGCGTTTTGCGGATCGCACTCAACCGCCGCACGGTATTCGATGAGCGCGGCCGACAGTTTTCCGTAGCGACGGTACAGTTCTGCGAGCGAAAAGTGGGGTGCTGCTCGGCGGGGAGAATGTCTAATTGCTCGACGGTATTGCCTCAGGGCGCTGACGGTTTGATCGGCATAAACGTATGCGTCTCCGAGAACCGCCCGCGAATCTGCTGCCTCTTTTCCATTGCTAGTGAGCGTTACGGCGCGGCGATAACGCTCTAGAGCCTGCTCGATTCTCCCATGAACTAAATGAGCGTCCCCATGTCGTTGAACCGAAGAGGCATTGGTCTGCCGTCGTTTACTACTTTCCGCGGGAGCGCTTTCGGAGTTGTAGGGGTCTATTGCCATGCTATATTTTACGTTCACTTTCAAGCATTAGTGTAACCGGACCGTCATTTAATATTTCAACTAACATCTCTGCGCCAAACTCTCCGGTTTCGACAGCAATATCGCCTACTAATCTCAGCCGTTCTACAAATCGGTCGTACAGTGGTTCAGCAAAGCTCGCTGGTGCGGCAGCAATAAAGCTTGGCCGCCGTCCTTTTCGAGCGTCTCCGTAGAGTGTGAATTGTGATACGACGAGGCAAGAGCCGCCTATTTCGCGAACACTTAAGTTTATTTTGTCAGACTCGTCGCGAAAAATACGCAATCCGACGACTTTGTCAACTAAATAATCGACATCACTTATCCCGTCGGTATGAGTTATTCCAAGAAAAATGACGACACCTTGTTGTATGCATCTCTTTGTGTCAGTGCCAATAGAGACTGAGGCTTTCGAGACCCTTTGAATGAGAGCTTTCATTTTGATAAATCCCAATATTGCAGGTATGTTGCTTACATTCGATTTTGGACCTAAATCCTAGTAATGATACTGGGATTATTGAGGTTAGAAATCGATTTAACACAGTATTAACACTGCATTAATTGACATACATAAAAAGTAATGATAAAATCGGATCAGCTAACGGAATAGTCTTTCGTACCATCAGGAGATACTCCTCGCTTATTCCAAAGCTTAGATGGCCAGCTAAGGTGTTGATTTTAGCTGAATAGTCATTAATGTGACCAACGAAGGTTCACAAAAAAAGGATCTACAAATGCACGACCATCGGAGCAATGCGCGCTCTATCTTGACGCTTGCTTTTTCGATACTTTTCCTCGTTTGCTATGGCTTTGCTGTATCAAAAGTTCACGCAGATGTTAAGTTACTCGCCACGGAGGCGGTTGGAGACGCGCATAGTCTCAATGATAGTGCGCGACCTGCGGCCTCGTCCTCACTTCCTTTAACTTTTGCGATACATTCGAGTTCGAAACAGCAGATCAGTGACTATGTCGCATCCCTGACCGATCCCAAATCGCCTAATTATCACAAGTGGTTGACTGCACAGCAATTTGGAGAAAAGTTTGGAGCTTCGACACAGGATATAAGCTCCGTAGTAACTTATCTGTCCAAGTCAGGATTTTCAAATATAACCGTTTGGCCCGACCGCCTGTTTATTAGTGCAGATACGACACGGGCGCAAGCTGAGTCAACATTTTCAGTCGAGATTCATGGATATAATCGATCCTTTGCAGACGTGGTACAGGGATTAAGCCCCACATATTTCGCCCCTGATCGATCTCCAGTGCTAGACGCGAAAGTAGGGGCCCTTATTGATGGAGTCTTCGGTTTGAGCAGTGAAGTGGAGAGCCGGCCATCTGTCGAAACCGCACAGGACTACACGAGCGGTCCATTACAACCTGCCGACCTCGCAAATGCTTACGACATTAATCCGCTGCATAACCTCAACCTTGAAGGACAAGGCGAAACGATTGCGATTTACTCCCCAACTGCATATGAACAAAGCGATATCACAAATTTTGCCCATTACTATAACCTCGGGACACCGAAAGTCAACAATATTAGTGT
>Ga0116229_10012983_pt1 | contig 11877 bp, 7 predicted proteins | sample S1TSphgellanicum_3_FD_87313 | JGI IMG/M metagenome (GOLD analysis project Ga0116229, IMG submission 87313) | Host-associated microbial communities from peat moss isolated from Minnesota, USA - S1T2_Fc - Sphagnum magellanicum MG | ecosystem: Host-associated > Plants > Peat moss > Unclassified... | reverse complement strand
ATTTACAAATTTTCATACAATTCATCAAAATTCTCATGAAATTTCTGAGAATTCTCATCACATTTTCATTGCTCCAATTTGGAAACTTTTTAGAATATTAATCCTCTATACAGATTTACAAATTTTTATACAATTCATCAAAATTCTCATGAAATTTCTGAGAATTCTCATCATTCATTCATTCATTCATTCATTCATTTGGCTCGGCTTTTTGAAATTAATTTCTGCCTTATCTAACAAAAAGGTAGGGTACCCACCCCTCCTTTTGACTTTTAACCATTGTGACACCCCCCCCCCACCTTTTTTTCCCCACCCCAATTTAGAAGATTTTATTGACAAACTCTATTTTGAACCACACAAAAATTGTAGAATAGGGTTTTAGTCAAAGACCCTACTTGAGCCCTATTATTTTTGCCTACTTTAGGTCAACATTTGGTAAGTAGGTTTGAAAAAGAGGGAAAAAAAAACCCTACTTTAAACCCTAAACTCTGTTTTTTTCTCCCTCTATATAACATCACTGTGCTGCACAGGACACACAACACAGACACAAAGGATCTTCACTTCCCCCCTACATTCTGAATTCATTGAGTGAAACACTATGTAAGCATTTCAAGTGTGGCCTTACTTACTTACATACACAATTAAAGCTCTTACAAGTCAACCCATTTGGCTCAATTTTTTTTTTGTCTTTAGTCTCCTAGCACCATCTCATCATCATCATCATCATCAGCATCATCACTTTCACATTTGTTTTGTGCATTCATATTCCAAATCAAAGTTTTGTTACTGGAATGTACACTTTGTTTTTTTTTTTTGGGATGTGTAAGTGATCATGTATGGAGTCTTAAGAACCTAGATTAGATCAAAACTGCCCTCTGGGTTTTGTTTTTCGTTGCTGATTGATTGCCTTGATGATGGTGATGATGATGATGATGATGGAGAGGAGCTTAATTTTGTTGTCAAATTAAGTTAGAGGGTTTTTGTTTGTGCTTTTACTCTGTTGCTGTTGTTGTTGTTGTTGTTGTTGTGAAAGAGAGTTTTTTTCTTTTGTGCTTTTGCTTGTGGTGGGTGACAATGGGAAGTGTATTGTCACAGGAAGAGATAACAACAAACATCAGTACAAAAATCATGGATGGGAGAGCAACAGTGGCAGCGGCAGCAGCAGCAGAGGAGCAGGAGGAGAAATGTTTGAATAGTGAAATAATGGCAATCATGTTGCTTTTGAACTGGGCAGCCCTGGCAGTGGATGACTTAGATGAGAAGGAGAAATGGATCAGCTTGGTCAGCTCCATTGATGAGCCACAGCTTGATGTGCTTCTGCAGATGCCTTGGACACAAGAAGTCCTGGACCATTTCTTCCAATGGCTTGTCAACAACAAGCTGTTAAATGGCAATATTGATACATGTAGTAGCATTGATCATCCAATTCCTGAAATTTCGGCGGGGAGCTCTCAGATCCTGGCAGTTGATCCTGCTGAGAGTGCACCACCAAATCCGGGAATGGGTTGGAGCAGCACTCATATCTTGGCAGTTGATCCTGCTGAGAGTGCACCACCAAATCCGAGAATGTGTTGGAGCGGCTCTCAGATCCTGGCAGTTGATCATGCTGCTGAGAGTCCACCACCAATTCCAGGAATGGGTTGGAGCTCTCAAATCCTGGCATTTGATCATGCTGCTGGGAGTCCACCACCAATTCCGGGGTTGGGTAGGAGCTCTCAGATCCCAGAACTTCATCCTGAGTCTAGTGCACCACCACCACCACCACCACCACCACCACCGGGCTTGACAAATTTGGTTCCACATGAGAATGTTGTTGCAGGTGGAGATCAAGAGTCATGGCCTTACCAGAGTTTTTTCAATGTGGCTAGTGTTGGGTATGAAGATCATGATCAGTCTTCACATCTGCTACATGTTGCTGCTGCTGCTCCTTGTGGAGGAAGAGGAGGAGTTGAACAACCAAGGATGTTTGCTGATGAGCAGTTTTCGACTGCACATCAGAGCTTCTGGCTCCATGATCCATCATCTGCCAATGTTGATAGTGGAGCTGCTGATGACATGTTCCTGTCTAATCTGCTGAAGGAAGCTCTGGGTGATCAAGACTTGCTGCAAGAAGAGCCCACACCAAATTTGCTGCCATTGATGATTGTTGATGACAAGGAGGTGCCACTGAAAGGGAAACAACAACGCAGTACTACTGCTGCTCGCAAGACAGGAGTTGTTGGTGCAGGAGCTCCTCTGAAGCAGCAGCAGGTGGCAGCATATAGTTCACAGCCAGTGGGGCGGCAACAGCAACAGCCTGGGCACTACAGAGGGGTGAGACCCAGGCCATGGGGCAAATTTGCAGCTGAGATTCGTGACTCATCAAGGCAGGGTGGGCGTCTGTGGCTGGGGACTTTTGATACTGCACTGGAGGCGGCACTAGCTTATGACAATGCTGCTCTCAGATTGCGTGGCTCTCGTGCCCTCTTGAACTTCCCTCTCAGAGCTGCAGCAATAGTGAATGAGTTGCTAGCTCCACCAGAAGCACTTGCTGATGATTGTCTTCCTGATGTTGATTCCAAGCCTCCTGCTGCTGGTGCTGCCCAAGAGCAGGATCCACCCCAGCTGGGATCAGCCTCAGCTCCCAGCAGCAGCTCAAACAAGCTCTTTCATGGCAAGAGAAAACCTCCAGCTAGATCAGATCTTCATGGTCATGAGCTCCAGGATCCATCACCAGACCCTGATCAGGTACAGAAGAAGTGCAAGCAAGCTCAAGTTCATGCAGTACCAGATCAGCAGGCATCTGTAAGACAAGTCCAGGAGAGCAACAAATCCAAAGTCTTGGAGCAAATTCAGCCCAGCCAATCAAAGTTGGGAACAACAACTATTGAGTTGAATACTGATCGGGACAGGCTGCTGCAGATGGAGCAAAATTTTCAGAGCCGAAAACCTGGAACGGTAATTCAGAAACGGGATTCACAAGCTGAGGGAATCAAGAAAGTAAAGGAGTTGCAGATCAAATGCAAGAATTTTGCCTCTGAAAGCTCTCAATTACTTCATCGCCAAAATTTGACTAGTACTACTACATCTCAAGAAGATGACAATGTTGTTGCAGATCATCATCATCATCAGCAGCAGCTGCAACAGCCCTTGACATCCAAGCTCCTCAGCCAGGATCAAGAGCAGCTGCATCATGCATCAAGCTCAAAGCCAGCTGCAGGCATGGTGATGAATCCATGGAACTGGTATCCCTGGAATTGTTCACCAAGGTCCCCACTTTGGAGTTTTCCCCCAAGGTCCCCACTTTGCCCATCATCCCCACTGTCAAGCCCACTGTCACACTACTTGTTCTAGATTGAGTTCCAAGTTGGTGTTGGGCCTCCAATTTCTGCTTGAGCAAGCTATTCTTTTATTTATTTACTGAAATTCTTCAGCAATGACACAAACATAAATAGATAGATAGATACAAGCAATTTCCCATGTTAACAGGATAGAATCACACTGGGGTATAGATCTAGTGGACAATTGACAAGAGCAAGCAAGCATGGTCTGATACTTGGGTTGTGTGTTTGAAGCATGGTTTGGACTAAGAAGCTTAGAAAGTAAGCAGTATTTTAAGACTGCTCCCTTTGCAATTATGCAATTTTTGTGCAACTGCAGTACCCTCTGCAATGATTTTGCATTGTGGGGATTGCTTGCTTTGCAATTATTTTTTTTGCAACTGCACTATTCCCTGCAGTGATTTTGCATCGTGGGAATTGCTTGCTTTGCAATTAATTTTTGAGGAATGGTAGTCATCTCAGCCCATTCCAATTCCTTCACTTCCAGATTGAATATGCACACCTAGCTAGCTAGCTAGCTAACTGCAATTGCTCTTGCCATTGTTTTAGCTTCTTCAAGAGAGAGCCTGAAAATAAAAAGACTGTTGGATCATGTGGAATGCAATTTGTGTCAAATTCTCAGTTCTTGGCTTTCACTATTCCAACACAGCTGAGAGAAAGCTCAAACCAACTTCTTCCCAGAGTGCACTGGATGGAAACAGAGGTGGCACTTAAGGATCACATCAATTGTAAGCTTTCCTGTGTTTTTCCTTTCTGTGTCTACCTATTGCCACCTTCTTCTCATGGCTTGTTTCCTGGAAATTGTTGACCTGATATCTTCAGAAGCAAATCAAAAGATTGGACACATTCTACACAAGACATGGTACCTCAACATTGTGGCCTATATGTGATCAATCTACATGATTTGAAAGCAAAGCTCTTTCTGCAGTCCCTGCAGACCAGAGAGAGAAACCATGGCAGGAGTTCTTTTTGAATCCTTCACAATGGTGGGATCACAGATCAGAGAAGGTAACTGGACATCAAACCTGTCAGAGTTCACATGTCAGTGGAGCCATAGCAGCTGTTGTTGGTGTCAATCTTGTTGCCCTCTCTTGGTTCCTACTTGGTCCAAACTTGGCAGAAATTTTGTTGAGGTCCTTTGCACTGGTGGGATGATTGTAGTAGGGTGGAGAAGGTAGGTAAATGCAATATGTTGATGGAAAAGATCATTGCAGCTTTCTCTGTTTCTTATGATGCCATCTATCCCTGGGATGTGGAGTATACATGACTGATCAGCCTGATCTGGATATCTGGTTGTAGACAAATGAAAGGTACTACCCATATTTCAAACATAAGAAGACACAAAAATCCCTTTGGCTTGGGGACTGATGAAACTCGCCATGGTTGACAGCAGAGATGGCTGCAATGGCACCAGGCACAGTGTGCAATTGAATCTTTTTGCATGGAATCAGAAGCAGGTGTTCTGAGTCATTGGTGCTCGTGAATTTGTTGAGACTGTTTAGACAAGGATGTTAAGCTGCTTGTAGCTCTTTGCATCAGTGAAATCATGAGAATTTCAGCACCCAATACACCATATATATATATATGTATATGGTGTGATGAGTGCTTGAAGACTCATGAGGATATTCTTCTTCTGGTTCTTTCCAGCTAGTCCTCTGTATGTTCCAATGAGATGTAGACATTAGCATTTCATTTGCTTATGTCCTTAGACTCTCCAAAGATATTGGGGGAAGATTAAATGTTCCTGGTTTGAAGTGAAGCTTCTTCTTTCTTTAGCCTTCTCTTGTTATGTCAAGGACCACACACCTAGATCTTTGATTCTTGAAGACTGTCTTGTCTCACAGGGGATCGATCTTTCACTTGGTTGTGAATGTGTTCCAAGGCCTGGGTGATATCAACAGTCCTTCATTTGCAAGAAGGGGTGAATATTTTTGAGACAGTCACTAAGCTCCACTCTTGTGTCACCATGCTGAACCTTGAATGGGATGAGCTGATTTTGGAGATTTTGGAGAAGACCCTTCTGAAAAAGGTACAGTCCAGACCTTGTAATATATGCAACTGTTTGCACCTTGCCTGCTGATGTACCTGCATCCTCATCCGCAGGACTGGCCAGTGTGCACTTTCAATGTCAAGGTTCCATGACTCTTGATAAGCAGTTTGAGTGGAGACCAAACTTGTAAGATTGTAGGTTGCTGCTACAACAATGAGTGCAAGGATTTTTAAAGTATGTTGTACAATATTAGGTCTCTCGTGGCATGGCCAAGTATATTTTGTCTCAATTCTCTACTGTTGGATGAAGAGATAGTGTGCTATCCTTAGTTTACTTTGCAGACCACAAGAGGAGTGGTTTTGTGTATTTCACTGCTCTCTATGTAGGCCTCCCTACCCAGATTTTAAGGTCCAGGTTGGGGACAACCAATTTTTTCCACCACTGCTAAGGAGGAAACAATCAGACTGGTATGATCTTGTAAACAAACCAAGTCTGCAACCCACTATGTGATAGTACCTCTAGTTGCTTGCATTGGTGAATTGTCATGTCAGGGTTGAGAAAAGAGCGATTCTGACATGTTTCTTGAAGCTTCTTGGTGAATGACAAGGAAGTGAATAGGAGAGAGTAACTGTGAGATACTTGGTAAAGACGCCTTGCTCAATTGAAGCTTTGGTGAGCTCCCATCATTTTTGGGGCAAACTTATATGTCTGGAACTGTCAGGTTTAAGTGTCAGGTCAGTTATGGCTCAGCACATTTTTTTCATGCGGGTGTGTGGCAAGTGAGGCAGGACAGGGGGACCACAATTGCCTACAGATGTGAGACTGCTGGTTTAGGAGCACTTGAAGAAGATGGCAGGCTTGTTCATGAACAGCTCATTCAAACTGAATGCGACTCTGATGTTGTTGTGGGGAATAGATGTATGCAAAATGTGGGAGCTGTGATGATGCTTTGAAAGTGTTCAACAATATGCCATCTCAAGATATGGTCACTTGAAACACCTTGACAATGGGAGATGAAATGGGCAAGGGCAGAAGGCACTGGAATTATTTCAGAAAATGAAACAGGAAGGTGTGCAGCCAAAGACTCTGTGGCGGTGCTGAATGCATGTGCTATTGCAGGTGCCCTTGAGAGTGTTCACGATAAGATCATTGAAAGTGGTTGCAAGTTTGATGTCTTTGTGGGGGGTAGCTTGGTTGACATTTATGCAAAGTGTGGGAGCATGGAGGATGCTTGGAGAATGTTCAACAAGATGCCATCTTGGAATGTGGTCACCTTTACTGCTATGATATCAGGACATGTGAAATGTGGCCAAGGGCAGAAGGCCCTGGAACTATTTTGACAAATGCAAGAGGAGAATGTGCAACCAAACTCTGTTACTTTTATGGGGTTGCTGAATACATGTGCTAGCATGGTCGCACTTGAAGAGGGCTTCAAGTGCAGGTGTGCTCATGAGCAGATCATTCACAGGGGCTTGGAGTCAGATGTTTTTGTGGGGGAGTAGTTTGGTTGACATGCATGCACAGTGTGGGAGCATGGAGGATACTTGGAGTGAGTATTCTATCAGTGGCTCTGCAGTGTCAAACACATTGCACAAGGACAGGGGTCAAGCATTGTCGCAAAGGCGATTGAACAATTCCTTTTGTCAACAAGCACAAAATGACAAAAATGTCATTAATACAGAGGCGTAGATCTAAACCTTCATTCTTCTCTCACTAAAGGCTAGCCTTCTAGCTGCTTTAAACACTTGGGAGAGAAAGATAGCTCTTTGTCTCCTTGTGTCCCTGGGCTCTTCCTGTGGCCATTCTGCCAGACAGCAATAGATCAATAATGTATGGTATGTAAGGCTTCCAATGAGCTATCTGTCAGAAGTGAGGATGCTTGGAAAGTCTTCAACAAGATGCCATCTCATGATGTCGTCTTTTAGATCACCGTGATATTGGGACAGGTGAAATGCAGGCAAGGGCAGAAGGCACCAGAAATATTTTGACAAATGCAACAAGAAGGTCTGCAGCCACCAGACTACGTTGTTTATGTGGGGGTGCTAAAATGCATGTTGCTAGTGTAGTTGCACTTGAAGGAGGGAGGGCAGGAGTGTTTACGAAGTAGATCATTCAAATTGGTTGCAAGTTTGATGTTCTGTGGGGAACAGAGCTTGGACCGTGACATGTAATGAATGCAAAATGCGGGAGCATGCATGCAGGATGCTTGGAGAGAGAGAGAGAGAGAGAGAGTGTTCAACAAGATGTCAGTTGTAGAACATGAAGTAAAACCCTAATTCCTAGGAACTAGGGTTTTGTGTGTTAGCCATGAGGAAAATTGACATGCAGATCCTGTTGATCTGGTGTGACTGATTTCTCATCATTTTTTTGGACTCCAATCAAAACCCAATTTATTTTTCAATGATATTTCATATTTTGGTGGGGCTATGCTTCGGGGCTTGAGTGACACATTTACGACTTGTTGCTGAAATAATTTCATTGCCTTTAAACCCTAAACTCAAACCACAAAACTTGGTTTGCAGATTCTAGAGGAAAATTGATTGGAGTCCAAAAAAATAATTTGGGTTTCAATTGAATTTTTTTTTCAATTTTTCAGTTGAAATATCTTAACCCCATGAATAAATATCTTCATTTTTTTCTAGATTTTGGGATCAAGTTAGGGTGAAATTTAGGAGGTTAGTTTGATTTCAAAGGGTTAAATAAAATACCCCTTCATGTTCACAAGAGCTTCTAATGTTGTTCTAGCCAACCAACATGCTCTCTTTCATGTGAGAGAGCGGCACCCAGAATGATGGGCAGCAACAAAAAAAAACGTTTTGCAACCTTTATAAACTGCCCAAACTTATCAGGCAGCATACAAATTCCCAAGCTGCCAGAATGTTTTTCTTACAAGTGCCAGGAATTTTTCAGATGCCCAAAATGTTTGGGCATTAGTGAAAATTTTCTTCAACCTTTCTAAGGTTCTCGAAATCATTAGGCAGCACAAAAGTTATCAAAATGCCAAAAGATTTCAAATATCAGGGTTTTTCCAAAAAGCCTCAAATATTTATTTGGGCATTGTTGAAAATTTTCAACTTTCATTATCTTCAAAGGAAGTCTTAAAATTCTCAAACTGCCCGAATTTTTTTTGATCATCTGTATTTTGCAAGTCCTCACAGTTTTTTAAGCAGAAATGAATTTTTTTTTTCAACCTATGTAATCTGCCCGAACTGATCAAGCACCATAACAATTCTCAAACTGCCAAACTTTTTCAAGCATACTGTGAGAACATTTCCAGAGTCCCCAAATTATGGGCAGCATGAAAAAAAAATCTTAAGTTTCCCCAACTTTTTGCATAGTTTGGAGAACCCCTAAATACGAACAATTCAACATAAGATTAAATTAAACCCATCATACTATTTTATCTATCTATCCTCTTTGTGTGAACATTACAAGGGTTTAGGGTTTATTCTTTACATTTTAGTTATATATTTAAACCAGTGTTGGGTGGTCCTCACTTTTTTCACCGAGAGTCTTTAAGGTTTTCAGTCTGGTTCTCAGAATGAGAATCAAAGGTTTTCACATAAGCTGATAGATAACCTTTTTGAGAACCTGATCGTCGGTTCTTTCTCAAGTGAGAATCGATTTTTTGAAAACTTTAAAAGGTATCATTTGGAGGCTGAAAGTGATGATAACTCCAATGAAATTGCTGGATTTGTTGGTCTGGATTTGTTTTCTTAATTATGAGTGAACTAATAATTCAATGTGTAATAGCTATTTAGAGACATGGCGGGTTCTAACACATTACTTATGCACTTTGTTGGCCTTGCCTACTACAAAGGCAAGGATATTGTGTTTAGATTCATTGTAGAGTATAGTAGTGTAAGGAATTTTGGCCCCTAGGTAATAATAATAGGTCTATTTTTATTATATGAGAATTTTTAAAAGATGATATTTTGGCTTGTGTTGAAACTTGAGATTGGTTATAGAGTTATAATGCCTTGAAGGATTTTGGTTTCTTTTAGAGGATTTCTTGAAGACTATATTTTTGCATGGTGAAATATTTGAGTTTCCATAATTCTTCTTCTTTTGCCTTAAGATACTTTTTAATGTAGATGGCAAGGCCAGTCTGACACACCCCTTCTTGACCTTGTGTGCATCAATACTGCAAGTGAGTGTTGCAACTTAAAATGCATATTAGTACTTGTTTACCTTGTGTGCATCAATACTCCAAGTGAGTGTTGCAACTTAAAATGCATATTAGTACTTGCCACCTTAAAGAGCCCTTGACCTGTTTAAACATTTTCCACCATCTACTTACACTCATGAGGTAGGTTTTTAAGACAAGGCAAGTCAGATCAATACTTGTTGATTCTGCCAGAAGTATTCAATGTACATACATATTACACACTGGTGCTGCTAAATTTGCCAAACTATAAAGTCATTTAGGATTGATTTGTTGTGGTCAGCTACAATCTAACCTCTAATGTGACTTTATGAAGTGGTACTAACAAATTGAATGAGAAGAGAAAGGAATTCTTTTGAAAAGATTTACAAGGAGATTTGTTAGAGTGTTGAGTCTTCAACAGTAGAGTTACCTGTAAAGTCACCCTCTCTTTACCCTGTCTTTGGGCCTGCTTTCACCCCCTATCTCCTCTTCCAGTAATATCCGTGAAAAAAGGAAATTTTATTAAATCTTAGTATGAAATGCTGAAACTCAGCATTTAAAAGGTTTGAGAGTAGTTATAATAGTTGTATAGGTAGGAGTAGTGAAAATATATGTAGCAGCAATGGGGGTGCTCTGGAAAAAGGAAAGACAGGATGAAACTCAGTTTACCACCAAACCAAAATAGGTGGAAAAACTAGTTTTAGCATAGCATCCATCCTAGGAGGGATAGTCATGGATATTAGGTGCCCTCCACATACAGTAGGAAATTTGGGGGAAGTGCTTTAGGAGGGTCTAATGTGGTTGTTTTTTGACCTACTCCTTGGCCTAGATGGTCTCCAAGTGAGATAGGTGAACTGACTACAAGTCTAAATGTTGTTGTACATGTTTTTAAGCTTTTAACAGCCAAAGTCTAGCATTGAGGCAGATCACCTATCTCTTTTATTGTTAGGCAGTTGAAGGTCTCTCTGCATTGCACTTCTTCAACTCATTCAGGGTTTACTTGGTCTTTTTCATAACCACAGGTGGACACACTTCTGGTTTGTCTTGAATTTTTCGCTAACTTGTTGGGTACCATTTAATGAAAGTGGGTATCACTTTTTTTTAAAAATAAAATAAAATAAAATTCCTGGCACTATGATATTTGTTATTGAAAACCAATGGAATTGCTTAAAAATTGTTATTAGAAGGTATACAACAACTGAGGAGTTGCATTGTTGTCCATCCAAGCACCACACTATCTAACAGCCATCTGGGCTAGCAGCTGGAAGTCTATTAAATAGAATAATAATTTCTACATTATTGAGAAAATGAGGAAAAAGATTCAATACTAAGAGCAACTCTGTAGCAATGAATGCATTGTATTTGAGGCACTTCAATTGCAATAATATCAATATTTATCACAGCCAAATTCAGTATTAAAAATTGTCTGTTCCTTCCCCACCCACAAAGAGTAAAAACATGGGGATAATCTCAATCTATGAAGGAAGGTAGTTTGTTTTGCTTTGTTTTGTAGTTATGAGATCCACTGAATTGGGATGCTTCAGATCGTGTTCTTGGTGTCTTTGGAAAGCTCTTGACAAAGACGGGTGCATGGGCTTAGTTCCATGACGTTTGGACTTGCAGTGCAAAAAGTTCTTGAATATTGAATGATTTTTTCACTGAAAATTAAATTAAATCGTAGCTGAAAATTTTGGAGGAATTGGAATGTGCCTTTTGGTGGTGTTGTTGGAAAGATCTTGATGAGCAGGATTTAATGGAATTTATTTGGTAAGATTTGGATTCAGAAAGTGGGAGATATTGATTTTTAGGGCGATTTCTGCCACTAAAAAATCAAATAAATTCCAAAAAAAACCAGGTTTTGGAAGGAAAAATCAGTTGAGGACATGGTAACACTTGGGCCAATGGCACGGGCAACACTAGTATACATCGAGAGAGCACTTATGTGCTACACCTCGGCCAATCACTATGGCGAGTCAATCCGTAATAATCTATAGCTAATGTGACAAAACATTGGTACCGATCAACCAAAAATAGTCATTTTGTTATTTTTGCCTGCCCTTTGAAGCCTTCCTTTGAAGGCTTTACGATGCTACTACATGGAGCAAGTTTGGAGGAACTCGAACCCATTTTCACATCACTATGACATTTCAAATCTCATCCAAAAATTGACATCCATGCATGTTCTAAGAGAGCTGAAAATTGTGTGAAAAGCTGGGTCAAATAGACACAACCAAGGTTGACTAAGGTTAAAGGTCTGGGGAGGGAGTGTTTATTGTAGGCTTGCTCACAAAGTGGTAATCATATAGGTAGCTACGTAAAGTCCCTTTTTCTAGTGGGAAAAAAAAAAAAAAAAAAAAAGGTAAAAAAGGAGTGGTCGAACCCTCCCACCCTCCCCCTCCCACAATTGCGTCACCGCTTTT
>Ga0116229_10012982_pt1 | contig 11877 bp, 9 predicted proteins | sample S1TSphgellanicum_3_FD_87313 | JGI IMG/M metagenome (GOLD analysis project Ga0116229, IMG submission 87313) | Host-associated microbial communities from peat moss isolated from Minnesota, USA - S1T2_Fc - Sphagnum magellanicum MG | ecosystem: Host-associated > Plants > Peat moss > Unclassified... | reverse complement strand
TGTCCTGACTGGCTGCGCCCTTGTAGCTATCGAAATCGACCGCAAAAAAGACGTGGAAGTTACGGCGCAACGTGCGAAACGCCGTGAACGACAAATCCGCTCCAAGATAGCCGCCGTGGGCCTGATAGGCCGGGCGGCCCGGTTCGGCGTACTGCGGCGCAACTCCATAATAAAATTCCTGCAGTGGCTGCGTCGCAAACTCGGCGCCGATGCTGACCCGGCCGTTCCACTGAGTCCCCAGCAACGATTGGTCCTCGTATGTGACATCCGGCGAAAAGGTGAATCCCCGCCCTTGAAAGCGCGACGAAAAATTAGTCGATGCCGCGGCGCGCACCGGCAGATCGACGAACACGCGTGAGCTCGAGGTCGGCCGGTAAACCGTGATCTTCGCCTTCGGTCCCGCCTCCAGGAGGTAGTCCAGTGTCGGCATGCCGGCACGCGCGCCGCTGCGAGAATCGCTGGACAGGTTGCCTCCCGCACTGAACTCCCACTCGACATTGCCGCTGCCGGTGCGCAATCTCGTTCCCGACTGATCGGCCCTGAAGAAGTCGCCACGGTAGATGAAGTAAGGTACCGGCGCGCCACGCACTTGATACCGATCCGACCCCGGATAATCCGCGATCGCGCCGGCGACGATCCCCACCCCAGCCTCCCACAGCGGGCGGACCTCGGCCGACGAAGACTCGACATCGGACGGGGACACCGCATCGGCGCGGGCCATCGAGCCGCACAGCATGGAAAAGGCGCTCAAACCGGCGAAATAGGACCGCATCGCCATTTGTCGAAGCCGCGACGCGAGCATCTTACGGAAGTCGCTACTGATGCATGCCGGCCTTTTGCACACCATAGTCTGGCGTGGCGTCGATGCGGAACCAGCGACCCGCGCGGCGCACCATAAAATAGCCGCGCACCGTTCCATTGAGAGGACTGATCGCGCTGCGTGCGGAATCCTCGCGGGCGACCACGAATCCGGCCGCATCGCCGAGCGGGATCCAATCACTCGCTGTCACCCCTGGCGGCGCGGCCGGCGCTCCCAGGCTCAGCGCGTAGGGGACGACGCTCACTGCGATTAAGGCGGCCAGAAACAATCCGATGAGGTGCTTCATGACAGGTTTCCTGTGAAGTATTGGGCTCGGAACGCAATAGTCAGAGCCTGGGCCCGTCCTTTTGGTTCCCGGGACGGCCGTGCTCGAACGACACCTCCCCCGCTAGGAGGGTCGGCGAATCGCTATCCTTCAGGAATGCTCGTCACGCAGCCGACCGCCGAGGGCCGCCGCAACGCTTGCGCAGAAGGCTCCAATCAGCATGGCAAGACCCGTGTAGATGGCGGCCTCTGCAGCGAGCTGCCGCGCACGATCCGCGGCTGCCGTGAACTTCGCTTGCGCCTCGTTCAAAGCGGCGATGAACGAATCGACGCGTTTTCCGGCCGCGTCGGGCGCAATGCCACCGACCGCGGCCACCGCCGCGACAAGATATTGCCGGTCCTCATCGCTCATGGCGCCGGTCGTCATCGCGGCGAGGGCGATGTGCTCTGCAGCCGCATTTGCATGATTGAGGGAGCTAGCATCATTGAGGGCATTGCGGCCGGCGCTAGGATCGCCTGATGCGGGCGGAACGCGAAAAAGCCGGTCCACTTGATATTGGACTTCGGCATTCATCGCCACGGGTGCCAGAGAGTCGCCCTCATGACCCTCGAGTGAACGCACAGAACCCGCCGCAACGGCGGCGATGACCACCGTCGCGACCGCCCACGCGACGAGTCCGTGGGCCGTATCACGAAAAAAAACCTCGTGAGCGTGCGTAGCAAGCCAACGTTGCCGCAGCCGTCCTGCGATATATCCCCCCAAGGTCGCCGACAGCCATTGGGTCAAAATGAGCCAGATTGCGCCGGTAATCGTGAAAGTCGCCGCGGACATGGATTGGTGGGGCCACGGTGAAATTGCGGCGAAGCCGAGTCCGGACCCAATGACAAACAGGATAATCGAGGTGCCAAGGGCAACCGCGGCTCCCGCGAATATCGCGCCCCACGACGCAACCGGCTGCGCTCGCAGCCGAGCACTCTCATCCAATTCACCGACCATATGCTGCTCCAGTTTTCGATCAACCGGCGCAGCATTCCATGCATCGCGATGAATCAGCCATTCTCCAGCAATTCGAGTTTGTGTCAGCCAAGGCCGACACGCAGGCGTCAAGCGGTCGCGATTCGCATGAGGTTGGTCGTCGTGGCGCTGCCGAACGGCATCCCGGCGATGGCGACGATGTGCTGGCCGCTCTGCGCGAAACCCTCACGAATGGCCGTTTCGCAGGCCACCACCGTCATTTCATTCACGTTGGCGACGCCGTCGATCCGTACTGAATGGATCCCCCACACCACCGCCAGCCGGCGCGCGGTGGACTCGTTGGGCGTCAGGCACAACACGGGGCATTCCGGGCGCTCGCGCGCGGCGCGCAAGCTGGTCCTGCCGGAACGGGTGTAGCAGACGATGGCCGCCGCGTGCAACAGGGACACGGCGCATCGCATGGCACCGCACACCGCTTCGGCAATGCCGGCCTCTCCCGGCAGCGGCGGTGAATACGAGGCATTGATGACCTGGCGGTAGGCGGTGTCCGCCTCAACCTGCTCGATGATGCGATTCATCATCTTGACCGCTTCGCAGGGGTACTTGCCCGAGGCGGATTCAGCCGACAGCATCACGGCATCCGCGCCGTCGTAAATGGCGGTGGCTACGTCCGAAGCCTCGGCGCGCGTGGGTACGGGACTCTCTATCATGGACTCGAGCATTTGCGTCGCGACGACCACCGGCTTGCCTTGTTGCCGGCATAGTCGAACGATGCGTTTTTGTATGGCCGGTACGCGTTCGGCCGGCAGCTCGACGCCCAAATCGCCGCGCGCCACCATCACTGCATCGGAAACCGCGACGATTTCGCCGAGGCGCGCGATGGCGGCGGGCTTTTCGAGCTTCGACATGATGGCCGCTCGGTCGCCGATGATGGCCCGCGCCTCCAGCACGTCCTCCGGGCGCTGCACGAACGACAAGGCGATCCAGTCGACGCCCATGTCCAACGCAACGTCGAGGTCGCGCCGGTCCTTGTCGGTGAGGGCGGTGAGCGGCAGTACCACATCTGGAACGTTGACGCCCTTGTTGGCCGACAATTTACCACCCACCACGACGCGAGTGTCGGCGAACGAGGGTCCGCACTGCTCGACCACGAGACGCAACCGTCCGTCGTCGAGCAGCAGCTCCGTCCCTGCCACGAGCGCGGCAAAGATTTCCGGGTGGGGCATACCCGCGCGATGCCCATTTCCCGGCGCAGAATCCAGATCAAGCCGGAAGGCCTGGCCCGGCGTGAGCATGATGGGGCCGTCCGTGAAACGGCCGACGCGCAGTTTGGGTCCTTGCAGATCGGCCAATATGCCGATAGGCCTGCCAGTTTCAGCCTCCAAGTCACGCAGCATGGCACAGCGCGCGCGATGATCGTCCGCCGTGCCATGGCTGAAATTGAGGCGGAAGACGTCAACCCCACCCAAAAACAACAGCCGCACCGTTTCCCGATCAGCACTCGCGGGACCCAATGTGGCCACTATCTTGGCGTTGCGTGTTCTGCGTAGACTCATGCGGTCGAGCTCCCGGGTTACGATCGGTTCCAAGCACTCATAGTGTAAGAGCTAACGGCGCGGCTCGCTCGTGGCTTACGCAGAGACAATGAGCCCGCTACCCGCTCGCCAAGGCGGACCGTAAGGTGGGCCGTACGGTCACCGTGCCCGATGCAGCAAGGGCCGCTTCGTCTCCTCGAAGTCAGCCCCCCCCCAAGATGACCTCAAGATTTTCGAAATTGGGCCGAAATAACGGCCGATGCGCTACACGACACGGGGAATCCTGATATGAGCATTACTGGCAAATTCCGCACCTTCTTGTCAGGTGGACAAAGCGTGGCGGCGGACGTGGCCATCGACAATATGAACGGACTGATCACCGCCATCAGCAAGTCGCAGGCAGTGATCGAGTTCGCGCTCGACGGCACGATTCTCACCGCGAATGACAACTTTCTACGCGCTGTCGGCTACACGTTGGGCGAGGTTCAAGGTCGGCATCACAGTATCTTCGTGGAGCCGTCGCAGCGTGATTCCGCGGATTACCAGTCTTTTTGGGCCAAGCTCGGCCGCGGCGAATACGACGCCGGGGTCTACAAGCGTGTCGGCAAAGGTGGGAAAGAGGTGTGGATTCAAGCCTCTTACAATCCAATATTCGATGCGGCCGGCAAGCCACTCAAGGTGGTCAAGTTTGCCACTGACATTACGCAGCAGAAGTTGCGGATGGCCGACTACGAGGGTCAGATTGCGGCCATCAGCAAGGCGCAAGGCGTGATCGAGTTCGAATTGGACGGTACGATACGCTATGCAAACAGCAATTTTCTGAGCGTGATGGGTTACAACCTAGAGGAGATCAAGGGGAAGCATCACAGCCTCTTTGTGATGCCGGCGTATCGCGAATCGGCCGAATACCGCTCGTTCTGGGCCAAGCTGGGCCGCGGCGAGTACGATGCGGCGCAATATAAACGAATTGGTAAGGGCGGCCGTGAAGTGTGGATTCAGGCTTCCTACAATCCCATCTTCGATCCCAACGGCAAGCCCTTCAAAGTCGTCAAGTACGTCACAGACGTGACGCAGCAGGTCGTCATGGCTCAGCAGCTCGAGGCGGCGGTTGCGGAGACGCAGGAAGTCGTCCGAGCGGCGATCGACGGTGACCTTTTGGCGCGAATTCCGATGCAGGGCAAAACCGGCGAAATCGAAGCTCTGTGCCGCGGTATCAATACGCTCCTCGAAGCGACCATGGCGCTCATCACCAGCGTCAAGACCGCCGTCTTGGAAGTTCAATCCGGTGCGGACGAAATTTCCAGGGGCAATACGGATCTATCGCAACGGACCGAGGAACAAGCCTCGAGCTTGGAACAGACGGCGGCGTCGATGGAACAGATGACCTCGTCGGTCAAACAAACCGCCGATAACGCGGAGCAAGCCAATCAACTGGCGGTGGCTGCACGTCAACAGGCGGAAAAGGGGGGAATCGTCGTCGGCTCTGCCGTGACCGCGATGAGCCAGATCAATGCTTCATCAAAAAAGATCGCCGATATCATCAGTGTCATCGACGAGATCGCGTTTCAAACGAACCTTCTGGCTCTGAACGCGGCGGTCGAAGCGGCGCGGGCCGGCGAGCAAGGTCGCGGCTTTGCCGTCGTCGCGACCGAAGTGCGCAATCTAGCGGGGCGCAGCGCCACGGCGGCCAAGGAAATCAAGGGCCTCATTCAAGACAGCGTGACCAAAGTCGAGGAAGGAAGCAAGCTTGTGGATGAGTCCGGAAGAGCGCTGACCGATATCGTTTTGTCGGTCAAGAAAGTCACCGATATCGTGTTCGAGATTGCCACGGCGAGCGCGGAACAGTCCTCGGGAATCGAGCAGGTTAGCAACGCGGTGATGCAGATGGACGAGGCCACTCAGCAAAACGCCGCGCTGGTGGAGGAGGCCGCAGCGGCCAGTCAGTCGATCGTCGATCAGGCACAGGCGCTGAATGAACTGGTCGCACACTACCAAGGTGGCGAGGACGGGCGCACCATACCCGCGGTCGCGGCTGCAAAGAGAGCGGCCTCCGCTCACGTCGCGCTGGAGCGTCGAGAACCCACTCGGCCATGGACCAGAGCCGTCAAATCCGCTGCATCAACCCTGCATGCGCCCGCCGCAAAGAAAGCCATCGCGCGTAAGGCCACGGGTAATGGCGCATCCGGCGATTCCGAGTGGCACCAATTCTAATTCTACCCATCTTGCCGCGGCAAAGGCTCGTGAGGTTGAGCTGCGGGGCTACGGCCGTTTAGCGAAACACGTTGTCGGCAACGAAAGGATTGGTCAGCCGCTCATGGCCGAATGTCGACTTGGGTCCGTGACCGGGCACGAAAGCCACGTCATCACCGAGCGGGAATAACTTCGCGCGGATCGAACGAAACAAATGCTCCTGATTGCCTCGCGGAAAATCGGTGCGACCCACCGATCCGGCAAACAACACATCGCCAACCCAGGCCACGCGCTGGCGCTCGTGAAAAAACACGACGTGACCAGGCGTGTGGCCGGGACAGTGGATGACCTGGAAACTCTCGTTGCCGATGCTGATTCGATCGCCATCGCCGAGCCAACGATCGGGCACGAATGAGGAACTCGCCGGAAAACCAAAGCGTTCCGCCTGATCCGGCAATGAGTCGATGAGGAACTGATCGTCGACATGCGGACCCTCGATGGGCACGCCTTTTAACGCCGCCAATTGTGCCGTTCCAGCGGCGTGATCCACATGGGCATGCGTCAGCACAATTTTCTCCAACGTCAGGTCGCGGCGCTCCAGTTCGGCCACGAGACGCGGAAGATCGCCGCCCGGATCGACCACCGCCGCGCGTTGGGTGGATTCGTCCCATACGATCGAACAATTCTGTTGGAAAGGTGTGACCGGAATGATGAGGGCTTTCATGTCCCCGACCCTAGGCGCAGCCGTTGAAATTCGCGTACTTTGCGAAGCAGACCTTGACGGCCTCAATGAATGTCATGGATTCCTCGTGTTCCTACTGTAGCCCATCTCGACGCCGCGCGCCGCCACACTGTCCCTCATTCACGGTTCGGGCACCCAGTCGGAGCGTTGTTCGATACAATCGGGCATCAAACGTCATGAGGTTACCAACGTGCGCTTTTCCGATCTGGTTCCGGGATTCGTCATCAGAACGGCTCCCAGGCTCGTCACGGCAAAAGAGATGCTCGAGTTCGCATCGCGCTACGATCCCCAATGGTTTCACGTCGATCCCCCACGTGCGACCGCGGGACGCTGGAAGGGGCTGATCGCGAGTGGGTGGCACACATCTGCCATCGCCATGGAACTGATGGTCCAAAATGTGCTCTCCGGATCGGAAGCGTTCGGTTCATCAGGATGCGATTCGATAAAGTGGATCCATCCCGTGCGCCCCGACGATACCGTGGCGCTGCGCTTCGAAGTGCTGCGCTCGAGCAAGTCGCCATCCGGTCGCACGGGAATTCTGCTGTCGAAGTCGGAGCTTTGGAACCAGGGCGATCGGCTCGTATTCACGATGCAGGGTACTACGCTGTTCGATATTACAAATTCGGCCGGCTGACGGCACCGGCCGCTTGAAAAACTGCCGGCCTATTCGGTTCGCTCGGCAAATGAACCGTGATCGAGCAGCCTTGACCGGCCGACGAACGAACGTCCAAACAGCCGCCGGCGGCGTTGATTCGTTCGGTCAGGTGAGCCAAGCCAAATCGGATGCGGCCATCGGCCGCGGTGGATCCGGCCGCGAATCCAACGCCATGGTCGCTCACCGAGATGCAAGTCTCGTCGGGATGCGAACGCAAAGTCACGTCCACCGAGTCCGTCTGCGAGTGTTTGTAAGCATTGTAGATGAGTTCGCGTAACGTCTTGTAAATGAGCCGCGAATCGGACGCGACTGCGGTGAAATCTCCGGTCATGTGCGAATTCACTCTGAATCCGTAGCGCTGCGAAAAGAACGTGGTGAGCCACGTCACGACTTCCCGCAGGGAGGCGCGATCCATTTCAGGCGGACTCAAGTCCTCGATGGTGTTGCGAACGGTTGCCTGCGCCTCCTTGGATGCGGCGATGGCCTGATCCACCATGTCGCGCAATTGAGGTTCAACGACTCGCCGGCGCAGCGCGCTCAAGATCATATTCTGGCCGGCGATGATCTGCGAAACCCCATCGTGCAGATCACGGGCGGCGCCGCGGCGGGTGCGATCCTCGGCCTCGTCCAAAGCCTGACAGTACACGGCCAACATACTCTCCTTTTGCTTGGAATCTCTCAGAAGCGCCCGCTCCCTCAAGACGATCCGATTGATGAGCATGGTCTCGCCGCAGACGATGAGGAGAAATAGTTGGGCCGACAAAATTCCCTCGCGCCAGGCACCGACAGAGGCCAGAGGCGCAAAGGACCCGATCCCATGTGCGCAAGCGACACCGATCCCGATCGCGGCCGCGGCGCATACCCCGGCGACGGTCCGCCGCGAGCAGCGCAGTGCCAACCACAGCATCGGCCCGGCCAGCAGCATCAACTCCAGAAATCGATCCAGATGCCAGGGCACGACGAAGAATAAGAGACCCAAGCCGGCGAACGCACAACCGATGTAAGTATGTTCTCTGGGGCCCGCTTGCGCTCGGATGGGCTCGGCAAAGCCGCGCAGCAGACCCAGAACGAGCGGACATAGCGACACGACCGTCAGGGTCGATGACAGACACCGGATCGCCAAGTCGAGCCCTTCGACGGGCTGGTGTGCGGCCAACGCGTGAAAATACGTACTGAGGAAATCGCCCGGCAGCGCGGCCACGGGGAACGCCAACAACAAGAGCGGAGCCATCAGCAATCTCGGCTCATCGCCCCGGATCAAGAAACGGCAAGCGCGGAATGCGAGCACCATTCCGATGCAGTCCAGCGTGGTCGTCGCCGTCAGCGTGATCACGTACCAAAGCGATGGAAATTTTCCGCTCGCCAACCAAATCACCGAGATCATGACCGTCAGATCGAGCATCGTGGCGATCCCGACAATGGCGGGCCATTGGACGAGCGGCAAAATCAAGAAGGCGCTGAACTCCAACGCCATGGGCGGGAACAGAGCGCTTGGTATCGGCAACGCGGGCTTGAGTCCGATGCTGGCAAGTAGCAGCACCGGATAGCAGACGACGAGCCATGCTACCGCCTTGCGATGCATGCGCTCGGAATCCTACCGTCTCAAGGCCGCGGGGCCAGGATGTCGTCGAGCCGCGCCGGCACGGCCGCGTCCCGCACCAGGTGCGGATAGCGAAGGCCGCCGTGATAGTCGACGGACGCTACCCGGAATCGATCGCCGGTCTTCACCATGAGCTCGATGGGATCGTTCTTCTGTTTGGCCGCCGTAATCGCGTCCTTGAGCACGTCGGCCGAATAGGCCGTGCCGTCTACCGCGAGAATCTGAGCGCTCTCGGTGAGTTTGGCCGTGAAGGCGGGGCTGCCCCACCTGACCTGCAATACCGTACCATCCTTGTCATCGAGAATGACGCCCAACGAATCGCTCAACGTCACGAGCTTGCGCTGATCGTCCGTGTTCTTCAGCAACTCGCTCGGCGAATCGGTGTAGACGAGTTGGTATCCGCCGCGGCGTATGCCCTCGAGCGGCGCTGGCAGCGCGACGCCGTCGACGCGCTTGCGCAGGAAATCGGCCCAGTCGTACGGTTCGACATCATTCAGTGCCCGCACCACATCCGCGAAAGTGTAGGTTACCGTCGTGAAGCTGCCATCGTTGATGCCGAAGAAGGCCTTCGCGAAATCGTCGAGCGACCGAGCCCCATGCGAGCGTTCACGGATCAGCGTGTCGACATCGAGCCAGATCAAGGCGCCCTCCCGGTAGTAGTCCTCATAACGCTGGTAGTTGCGCCACGACATGGGCCGCCGCGGGTTGATGATTTCGTCATTGGTCGTATCTTCGACGTTGCGCCATTGCCTGCCGGCTTCGTTGGCATAGTAGGCGGCCGTCGCCGCCATCCCATCGAGCGCCTGCTGCAGGGTTTTGAGACCTGACCGGGCGGCCAGTACCTCGCCCCAGTAATCGGTCTGCCCCTCGTAAACCCACAACAGACTGTCGCGCATCGGGACATTGAAATTCGGTGTCCACAAGTCCGCCGGGCGACGGAATTTGCCGTTCCAGGAATGCGTGAACTCGTGCGGCAGCAGATCGCGGTCGTCGGCCGTCTTGGTCCATTCGGTGAACGACTCCGGATCGCTGCCGTTTTCGCTCGACTGGTGATGTTCCAGTCCCTGTTGCTGCACCTGGTCGCTCAGCGAGTACAGAAAGTCATAATGGTCATAATGATGCGATCTGAATAGCTTGTATGCCTGTTGCACGAGGGCCCGATGCGCCGCCACCTCGTCCGGCGTGATCGCGAGCAGTGCCTCCCGGTCCGCGAATACATCGAGATGCACGGGCACGGCGCCACCCGGATCGAGATCGATCCGGATCGAGTGGCTTCCGGCATACACCGGGCTGTCGATCAGCGTGTTCAAGGGTGTACGCCTGAACGTCGTTTGCGCCGCGGTCACCGAGTCGGTCTCGAGGGCGCAACCAAACTTCCACCCCGTCGGCAAGGTAAGACTCGGGATCACCGGAATCTGTCGGGAAAAATATCCGGCGGGATATAGGATCACGTTGTTCCATTCGACCATCAAGATGTCGCGACTGAACTCCAAGGCACCCACCTTGCCGCTGGTAGGCGACAGGTATTGAAACTCGACGTCGATCGCCTTGACCCCGGCGGGGACGGCGACATGGAACGCGAAGACCTCCACCGGATCGCGGCTCCATGGCACGGGCTTGCCGTTGGCGGTAATCTTCAAGCCGGCAAATCGGTCGATGGGGCCTTCGGGCGCATGCGAGCCGGGCAACCACTGCGGATAGAGCAGCACGGTGCGCGGGGTCACGCCGCTCACGGTTTCGTGAACGCGAACGATGCGCCGCTCCAGATCGGTCGCGTCCACCGATAAGCGGATTTCCCCCGGAAATGGAGTGTCCTTGGGAGCGACGATCGGCGCTTGAGCCGCGGCGGGAATGGGGCCCGGAGATGCAGCGCATGCAAGACCCCATACCGATGAGCAGCACGCTGCCAGGATTTGCCGAACGGTCCGTCGTGAGATCGAAAAGTAGTGCATGGAGTCATCTTCTTGGCGTGGCCAATCAGTTTGCCGACACACGGTGTCGAGAGCAATACAGATTGCCGAGAATAGTTTCGACAAAGCGCCGGTGCTACAGTGACGATAGTTCCATCACTCGACCCGACAGCGAGCGACATGATGCCGACATCTGTGCCCTATCCGATCGGCACGCCCGGAATTCCTTGGGGTGAGGCGGAAGTAGCTGCTTGGCTTGCCCGGCAGACCGTGAAGCGCAGTTACGAGGCGGACGTGCTGGGCGTCATCGAGACGTTACGCTCGCACTACGACGTGGTGCAGTATGGCCGCCTCGATCATGACCCCCATCGATATCCTTTGTTCGCGATCAAGAGCCGCGAATGGAGCCGCACGCTCCCGTGTGTGTTGGTAACGGGTGGGGTACATGGCTACGAAACCAGTGGTGTTCACGGGGCATTGCGCTTCCTCGAAGATCACGCTTCGGTCTATGAGGGTCGGATCAACTTAGCGGTAGCGCCCTGCATCAGTCCTTGGGCCTACGAAACGATCCACCGCTGGAACATGCACGCGGTGGATCCGAACCGCTCGTTTCGCCGCCCGAGCCCGGCGCAAGAAGCGGCGGCCCTGATGCACCTGGTCGCCCCCTTGAGCGAACAGATTCTCGTGCACGTCGATTTGCATGAGACCACCGACAGCGATGAATCGGAGTTTCGCCCGGCGCTCGCCGCTCGCGATGGGGTGGCGCACGTGCCGGGCGACATCCCCGACGGCTTCTACCTAGTCGACGACAGCGAACATCCGCAACCCGAATTCCAGCAGGCGATCATCGCTGCCGTGGCCAAAGTCACTCACATTGCGCCGGCGGATCGCCACGGCGAAATCATCGGCTCGCCAGTGGTCGCGCCGGGCGTCATCCGTTATCCGCTCGAGCGGCTCGGCCTGTGTGCGGGCATCACGCACGCACCCTACAGAACCACCACCGAAGTGTATCCCGATAGCCCTAGGGCAACGCCGGAGCAATGCAATGCCGCGCAGGTGGCCGCGGTTCGTGCGGCGATCGATTTTGCATTGGCGAAGCCCGCGGTAAGTTCCGTGAGAGAGTGATGCGGGCATGAGCGCGGCGCAAACGTATTCGCGAAATGAGGAAATCGCCCACTCGCTGAC
>Ga0116229_10012981_pt1 | contig 11878 bp, 12 predicted proteins | sample S1TSphgellanicum_3_FD_87313 | JGI IMG/M metagenome (GOLD analysis project Ga0116229, IMG submission 87313) | Host-associated microbial communities from peat moss isolated from Minnesota, USA - S1T2_Fc - Sphagnum magellanicum MG | ecosystem: Host-associated > Plants > Peat moss > Unclassified... | reverse complement strand
GCACTTTTTATTAGTCCAAATCTATGCAGTAATCCATCCATTAAGTTATTTCTTCATCTAGCCACCAAGTGAGCCTTGTTCACACAACAAAAATCTCAACATAGGTTCTAATCACAATGTTTTTTCGGTTTTTTTCCCCCCTTCAAATTGTGATTTTTTAAAAAACTTTTTTGGAATTTTCTTTGGGTTGGATTGGAACTTGGGTTAAAGTATGGCCACACTTGGTGTTGAAGGCTTGTAACTAAAATCACTTCATTAACTCTTTCAAATCCTTGAGACCAAGCTCCTTTCCTATCTTTCTACCTTCACTCCAAGGAACAAACCTTTATTTTCTCTTTTGATTTTCCACCTTTTCATCCTCCTTTTCTACTAAGTTAAGCACATGGTCCATGTACTTCTCCCACCTTCACCTTTAAATGGAACATCGACCAAAATCATCCTTGAGTAGTTGCCATCATCCACTACTGATATTTCCTCCTCCAGTTCCACGTGCTACTAGTTTGGGTGCACTTGAACAACCCACCTCCTCATGATGTAACAACTTCCTCCTATGAACTCGCCTCTTCACGATATATCTAGTCCCACCAGTTATCACACTACTCATCATCACTCCTCACTCCTCTATCACTTCTTCACGCATCATTCATCACTCAACAAAGTTAAGGTGATCAACAAACTATAGGAAGAAAAAGAAAACAACTATCTTGACCTAATCCTCATTCCTCTATCACTTCCTCACACATCATTCATCACTCAACAAAATTAAGGTGATCAACAAACTATAGGAAGAAAAAAAAACAACGATCTTGACCTAACCCTAATATCTAGCACCTTCCTAGAAGCCTCAACCACCATATTCATACCCCCTTATTTGGTAGGCTTATCCAACCCAAGCTAGGACGAGATAATTTTGTTTTCACTTGATCTAGTGATCTTACCCCTCCCCACCTTATCCTACCTAAATCATCCATCCCTTAATAGTCCACTCTGAATAAGATCATCCTATTATCCTACCCCATGAACCTCATATTAAACCCCCAAAACTTCATTAATTGGCCTTCCTAGAATTAACCAAAACTAGGTTACACTAATTAGGCCCTTTCTTTTGGTGACAACATGCAAATCCACACTTCGATTACCAAGCAACTGCAAGTGAGGTGATTCACGTGTGAATGGGGTTCTTGTATGCATGTGTGAATGGAGTCAAAAGGGTAGTGGTTTTTTAGGAAATTTTTAATATAGCCTAAGTGGTTATCAGCCCTAGCAAGATTTAGCCAAATTTGGCTATAAACTAAAAGTAAAATACAAAGCTTTAATCATCCTTTTATATTTTTTGCTACAAGCTGAAAATGAAATATATGCATATGGCAATTTTTACTCTTTTTTTCCTCACTTTTGTCGACTGAAAATTTGCAAAATCATTTTTTTTTGAATTTTGAATTTGTAGTTTCTCCTTTTGGCAAAATCTCGTCAGTTACAAAAAGGCTAGTAATAATTGACATTCTATATTTATGCCTACACACAAAAAAACCAAATATAGAAATATATCGACTTTTCCATTCTCCACTTTTTGGCGATTGAAACCCTCCAAAATTACATCATTTCTGAATTTTCTTTTTAATTTCTCTTTCTGGCGAAATTTCTCCAGTAAAAAAGAAGGCTGCTAATCAGCCTTCTACATTTTATGCCTACACATAAAAAACCAAATACAGAAGAAATCTGGCGATTTTTTTTTTTCCTGTTTTCCACTTCTGGCGATGGAAACTCTCCAAAATCACGTCATTTCCAAAAACAAATTATTTTCTCTTTTTGGCGAAACTTCGCTGCAAGAGGGGGTAGCGTGTTGACGAGGGAGGGGTTGAGGAGAAGACGACGTTCTGTGTTTTGGAATATGGCAGCGGACTTGCCGGAATGCGATACTCGCAATGCCGCGCGGGTACCGCGCCACCATCCCTGCGGTTAACCGCAGACTGCACAATTCGGATCCAACGAGACGAAGAAGCGAAGACAGAAGAGTGGAGCGGCGACGACAACCCGCTCGCTGCTTTTTCTCTTGTCAAGGTTCTTTGCGTTCCTCTCTTTCTCTCTCTTTTTTCTTTTTTTTTCTCCTTTCGAAATCTTATCGCTTTCATCCTCTCTAGAACATCGTTGTACAGATTTTCTTTTCCTGTCTTTTTTTTTTTTTTTGGGTGGTCTTTTTGGTAGTTTTCCTTTTTCGTTCTTTGCGTGTCGGTGGTGGTTCTGATTCCGCCGCTGCCTTATCGTCGTCACGGCTCTTTCTTTTTGTATTCTTTGCCCTCTCTCTTTGTTTTGTCTTTGGATTCTCTTCTTCTTCTTCTTCTTCTTCTTGGCTGCTTCTGTTTTTTTGTTCAAGTTTTCACGGGTTAGGGTTGAGGTTTTGGATTGCGTCAAAGCTTGTGGCGGACCGGGGAAGAGAAAAGAGGGTGTGGCGGCGGCGGCTGTGGCGATGGTGATAATGATCATCATTGCGGCTGAACTTCGCATGTAGGATTCCGGTGCCATCTCTCTGTCTTGCACCTGTTTGTGTATCAGTTAGCCTGGGGTTTTGCGCGCCGAGGGCAGCAAGAATTCTGGATTGAGAGCGCAAGTAAGGGCTAGAAGAGAGCTAAAAGAAAGAGACGAGAAGGAGTTTTAGTGGCGGGGAGAAACGGGCGCATGGCGGAGATGATGCAAGGAGGAGATGCACAGTTGGCGTTGGCAGCGGCGGGGCCGAATTCCATGAGCGGGAAGCTGGAGGAGCCAGACCATTCTAGTGCCAACTGGTATTTCTCCAGGGAAGAGATTGAGAAGAACTCCCCATCGAGAAAGGATGGGATTGACTTGAAGAAAGAGACTTACTTCCGCAAGTCTTATTGCACCTTCTTGCAAGATCTCGGTATGCGCCTCAAAGTGTGAGTCTTCTCTCATCTCTTCTGCATCCCCACCTGTTTTCCCATCTATCAAGAGATTTTGCGCTCATAAGGCAGAACCTCATGATTTCTATATGTCAAAATTCTGCTTCGTGTGAGGAGAGTGTTTTTCTACCATTCTACCATATCTGCTCTTTGTACCACCTGCTCTTTAGAGACTTGTGAAATCTACTACCTAGTCTCTCCCATGGCTGCAGCTAGTTGCTTCATCAACTTGTTTTTTTGGGGCATCACAAGGTGTAAAGCAATTAGCTTTTAGTTGCTTCACATGACAAAAATCCAATATCTTTTCTGAAAACCTTGCTATTGAAGTTCTTGTCCTCAATTCTCTCCCTCTCTTTGCTTTGATTCCTTTTTCTCTCTCTGTCATTTCGTTTTTTTCATAAAAATTCTGGTTGGTTTTTGTTTTGTGTTTCTCTTTTCTTCTCGGGTCCTTCTGGTTTTTCTTCTGTTCTTTTTTGGTTTCGTTGAGCTACTAGCCACAGCATATAAGCTCTAATTTTTTTGGACGAGGGTCTTATTGACTCCAATTCATGTTCAGGTTTCTTTGCAAGTTATGCTTCGGAAGAACATAAGAAGGGTTTGGAAAATGATCTGTTATTCCTGCAACTTTGTATACCCAGATAAACAACTGTTACTTGTGGCATATACCCTGAGTCATTCTGTAAGCTTAATTGTGCTTCTAATGGGCTTCTCTTGCATCTTCTGGGATTTAACAATGACCCATATTTGACAAATGGCTTTAACAATGTACATTTTTTTGCAAGCTTTCTCAGCCTGATTATGCAGGTATTAACACAATTTGTACAGCTCATGTGAATTCCAATCTTTCAGATTCTGTCAAATTTGGAGTAGTCAGCAGTGAGCTTTGAGGACCAGAATTGGATCTTCAAAATTGAACCAGTGGTTTGCTTGTTGCCATCTCTTTTACTGTTGTTTTATTAGTGTGGCCCTCGTCTCCTGTTTCTTTGTGCTGTTTGGAAGTTTCATAAAAACCCAATTAAACCTAGATTTATCTGTGCAGCCAGCTCTACTTCTTTGACTGATGTTTCTAAGTGGCTGTGTTCTTTCTTCAAAGCTATCTTTGCTACGGTCAATGACCTTTGGGTGTCTAAACTCAAAAAGGCAGATGTTCCTTGTGATAGTAGTTGGACTCTCAATGACTCTACAGGAGTGGTGGAGGTAAGAAATAAACTTAATCTTTCAAGATCTAAAATGATAAAGCTTCCCCACTTCTGTTGCAGTCTTTTGATTTCTCATCTCTATACACTAAAATTGACCTAGTGGATCTAAAAGCTCGTATGAGAGTCCTGATAAATAAAGTGTTTACTCGGATGCTGAATACCTACGTGTTTGATTTTATTAAGTGTCTCTTGAAGAGTAACACATGTCTGTTGTGGTTCATAGATTGTCCCTGGTTCGTAGGTTTGTGGATGATCTTTTTGTTCCTGATTTTCCAGATTCTGTGAGCTTCATGTACCTTAACCAGGACTCTTTTGGTAGCAGCATATACCCAAAAACATCTTGTGAGTTGAATTGTACATCTAAAGGCTTCTCTTGTAATTTCTTGGATCTAGCTGTGAGTCAAAGTCCTCAAGGTTTATCCTGTGACATTTTTGACAAACGCTCTCAACCAGAGTATGCAGGTATTGAAATGATTAGAATGCCTCATGTTCATTCCAATATCTCAATGACTGTGAAGCTGGGGGTTATCAATAGCCAATTTTACAGATTCTTGAGACTTTGTAGTTGTAAGAAGTTTTTTGTCTTCCAGATGGTCAGTCTTATTGTCTTTCTGAAGGCAAAAGGCTACCCTTTAAAAGTTCTTCTGAAGAGAACTAGAGGGTTGCTTCTTAAAGAAAAATTCCTGTTTGGAATTTCTGCTTTTGGCATTTGCAGAATGATTTTGTTTTGGGTCTTGTAAGTGGGGAGCTTTTTGTAAGCCCACTTGTTCATAGTCTTTCCCTGTTTTGTTCTTTCCTTTAGTTTTTCTTTTCCCTTTCTGTCTTTATTTGTTTCTTTGTCTTGTCATATTTGTTGTGGTCTGTTGCTAGCCATTAGTATGGCTGAGTCTTCATGTTGCTTCTGGAATTGCAGCAGAAACTCAGTTTGTAGGTTGGTGCTTGTCATCGGCCTTTACCCGCAGTAGGGAGCTGATGAAGTCAGTGGGGAAGTTGTGGTAGTTGAGTCACTATCATACTTACTACTGTTGATGGTCCCTGAACAGGTGTGAGGCTGGCACTTTTGTTCATACCAGTGTGTGTTTTTTGTTTTTTGTTTGTTTCTGTCTTCCCTTGTTTGGTTTTTGTTTGGTTCTTTCTGTGGCTTCCTGAGGAAGAGTTAACCTTGATGTTTATTCTTCATCGTGAGAATGGAGATTTCTCTATTCTTATGAAAGATATCTCTTTTATTGTTTGTGGAGCTAAGCAGCATCATGTTGAGTCTTCTGTTACTGCCAGTCTTGTGACAGAAACTCACTACATGAATGGATGACATTGATCTCAACCCATTGCTGGGAGCTAGTGAGGATGTTATGGTAGCTACTCACTATTATAACTGTCCCTGTTGATGGTCACTGAACCTGTGTGTAACTGTCACTGTTGTTCAAACCACTCCTGAGTCTTTTTGCTGTTGTAAGAGTTGGCTTGTCTTTCTCTCTCTCTCTCTCTCTCTCTCTCACTTTATTGCTGTTAGTTTGTTGTCAGATCTGAAATTTATAGAACCTCATTAGATTACTTTCAGTTTTGTTCAGCTTGACTTAAATCGTAAGTATGGAAAACTTCCTAATACTCATGTAGATCTTTGTAATGTCGTAAATGAGACTGTGTTTTCCACATTCTTTCATGTCACACCTGTGTCTTAGCTGTGGTGAACAGAGAGCCTGATGGCCTTGTTTTAGGGGTTTTAAACTTTGGATTGAGTCTCAGTGAAGGGTCTTTAATATTAGGAATGGTGTGCTGGTTTGCACCAGCTCCTGTGAGGTTTGACTTACAAAATCATGAGCCAGTGACATGACTAACTAGCAAGGAGCCATATTCTGCATTGGAGGTTTATCCTTGAAGCAACTTTCTGAACACTATTTTAGGGCTGTATCTACCGTGTTTCTGAGTGTCATTTTCACATATTGTATTTTCTCTTTGACTGGGTGGAGATTCTATGAAATTGTTGTGGGCAATCTGGTAAGAGCTTACACTAGAGGAATTCAGTGGAAGTGTTAGAGATGTACTAGCAGATTATTAAGTAGTGATATGTAATGGGTGCAGCCCACAGGTGACAATTGCAACTGCTATTTTGTTCTGTCATCGATTCTTTCTGCGCCAGTCACATCACAAGAATGACCGCTATGTAAGTTTTTCTTGTGACCCAGAAGTGGTTGATGGTATCTAGCTATGGCTTTGTATCAATGAGCTGCTGGAGATGACAAGGCATTCTGAGTACCATTGTGGTCATACCTGGAGTCTTATCAATCAGGAGTTGTGGTAGAAGCCCTTAGACAAAGCACTGAGAGGCTTTTGCTGAGAAAGGGGCTTGGGGGCTCCAAAAGTTATACCTCCAGAAAATATGGAGAGCATTTGACAATTGGATGGTCAATGGTGTGAAATTGCAGATGGTTGCAACCATATGCATGTTTATAGCAGGCAAAGTGGAGGAAACCCCTCGATCCTTGCGTGATGTTATCCTGGTGTCCTATGAGAATCGTTTCAAGAAAGATCCAGCTGCTGTTCACCGAATCAAGCAAAAAGTAACTTAACTATGCACTGACCTGCCCTTGGTGTACATAGTCACCTTGTAGAGGCTAAAGCAGCATTAGCCAACTCCTGCAATGGGTACAGTCCTACCATGCCTTTGGAGGCCATGGCCAAGCATGAGGTGTGAATAACTTGTTTTATTGGAGATGACCTAGTGGTGCATTTTTCTTTTACTATGGCCTACATTACATTTGGGTATTGACAAAACAGTATGATGTATGTTGATGTTCAGGATGTATATGAGGCAGAGAAGGAGAAGGTGCTACTGGGAGAAAGGCTGGTGCTTACCACATTGGGGTTTGATCTCAACATTCATCATCCCTACAAGCCACTTGTAGCAGCAATTAAGAAGTTTCAGGTGGCTGCAAATACTTTGGCACAAGTTGCCTGGAATTTTGTGAATGATGGGTAAGTTTATATTCTTGATGCTGCCAGTTCAGTCCTGTACCTCAGCAGGCAGGGTCTTGTTCAGCAATGTTAGCTATCATTTGCTTCATGTCTCTACTGTTCCTTCAAATTTAAAAGCAGTTGAAGGCAGCATCAGCTGCCCTACCTGCACCCTGGTCCTTTTGCACAAATAAGAGGTGATGCAAACTTGGGTGTGAGGCAATGTGAGTATCTGTCTTGCCAAAGGAAAAAGAGGCCCAATCTTAGTCTCAGAAAGTATTGTATCTCCTCCACCTGCCTCCTCTGTTTTCTTCCCAGTGTCTTGTTCCTTTCAATGGTGGAGTGACACATTGGAGGAACTGTGCAGGCTGCGCACATCACTCTGCTTGCAATTTAAGCCCCACCACATTGCTGCAGGAGCAATTTTCCTGGCAGCCAAGTTTCTCAAGGTTAAGTTGCCCTCTGATGGTGATAAGGTTTGGTGGCAAGAGTTTGATGTTACACCCCGCCAGCTGGAAGGTCAGTTTTTTCAGCCTAAACTTTTGTTAAGATTGTCTATTCGTTGGTAATGGCACCCTCAGTAATGTACACAGCCCATTGCAAATTTGTTCAACCCCCTGTAACAGCAAAAGAGCAAGAAGACACTTCCTTCTACGGGTTTCTATATGTTTGAAAGCATAGTTGGCCAGTTTAGGCTCCTAGTTGCCCCTAAGTATCACATTGACACGATATTTATTACCTACCATGTCTGATTATATTTCTTCTGCAATTGCAGAAGTCAGCAACCAAATGCTGGAATTGTATGAACAAAACAAGTCAGGCACTGGCTCCCGGTTGAGTGACCCTACTTCCAGTGCAGGACCTACCAATCGACTCAAAGGAATTGTAGCTGCTCAAACAACAACAGATGGAATACCTTCAGCTAACGGGCAGTCACACCTTCTGCCAGCCACTGTAACAACTCAGTCACAGGAGCTTGGGACAATGAGCAGGTTTGTGGATGTGCATGCAGGACAACGAGAGTTCACTGAGGCCAGATCATCACTAGAAGAGGGTGAAGATATGGCTGAAAGCAAAGCAGCCCTTGTAGAAACAAAGACAAGCAAGATGATTACTCCATCAAAGGCTGTACCAATAACTAAAGTGGAAACAGGTGATGGAGGAACTGCTGAGGTAAAACTGGAGACTGTTGAAGAATCAAAGCCAACTTGGGGGAGTCTGGATGAAGTGAACACAGATAAAGTAAAAGCTGCTATGGAAAAGCGGCGAAGGTCACGAGGAGGGGCAGTGGATGCTTGTCCTACATTTGACAAGGGGGACCCCAGTGATGAAGAGGTACATACATTGAATCTGCCACCACATTTTGCCATCCCCAATGCCTGACCTGTATTTGCTTATCTTGGACCCTGTTTCCTGCCATAGCCTTGTTTTGTGTGCTGCAAATTATATAGATTTGAGGTGAAAAGACACGTTAATGGTTGATGTCAATGGGGCCATTAGCATGACTAGAGAGAGTTTGTAATACTGTTGATGCATTGACATTGAAGCACTCTTATGTGAGAGTCTTGTAAAAAAATGAGGTTTGTAACAGTATATCTCATGTAAGTCAAAGCAGGATGATCAACATTTATCTATCTTGCAGGAGCTCTTGGAGAGAGAACTGGAGAATGGAGTGGAAGCTGCAGTTAAGGCAGCAACAAATACTGGGAGACTGGACACAAATGGGGAAATCCTTAATTATAAAGTCAAACCTGAGATTGGAGATGCTAAGGAGGCTGTAGAAGAAGGGGAATTAGCTATATATGAGACTGGAATTTTGGATATTGGGGGGATGCATTCAAGGAGGGGCAATATAGGCGAGGAAGATTCATGGGATATTAAAAGAGAAGGTTTAGGAGAAGGTCAGGTGGGTTTCAGCATTGAGAGAGCAGAGGACAAAATGGTGCAAGGCCATGGTTCTGAACATGAAATGGTGTCAGTGAGGATGGATGTGGATTCTGTCGCTGAGCTGGATAAGGTCAAGAAAGGTGTTCACAACTCTTCTGAAAGGGGTGAAAATATGGAATATGCATCAGCAGCAAAGCACCATCGTCAAATTGTATCAGATGTCAACAACAAAGGTGAACATCAGCAGAGTGATCGTGCAGGAAGGAGAGACCATGCAGTGAAGGTTGTTAGTCACAGGGTTGAACATGAATCAGCAGATGGAAAGAGAAAACGACCAGATCCTGCAGATGCTGCTGCTGCTGCTAAAAGGAAGAGGGGAGTCACTGGTCTTGAAGGCCATTCAATTGACAGAAAGGTTGAGCCTCAGGAGCATGGTGAACGGGCTTATATGGAGACAGCAACAACCAAGGGATCTTCAGGCCCTGTGGAAGATGGTGAACTTCCTTCGAGCAACCCAGGTAAAATATCAAGATGACTGAGGGACAATCTATTGACACAATAGAACAGCCAGACAATGGGAGAATTGACCTTACAGATAGGAAGCTACAGTTACTCTCAACTAACTTAGGATGTTTTGAAAAGTGTAAAGCTGTATCCTGGTTGTGGATCCTGAATCTTAGATAAATGTAGCATTCCAGTGGCAAAAGCTGAACCAAGGCTGTTGTTTACAATGTGATTTCATGTAGCATGGGAGACTTAACTTGAGGCATGCTCTGATGAGGGCACTGGCGAGTTGCTTGGGATCTGAAATCTTGCTCCCAGTTTCTTGGACACTAATTTTGCTTTGCTGGAAATGTTTCTTCAGATCCAGGATTCTCATATTCACCTCCCAGGGTGGGTGAGAAAAGGCCACATGCTTCTTCAGTGGGTCGTGACCGAGTAGCAAGCTCTCCGGTGAACCAGAAGGGGCATCATCAGAGCACTGGGGATCGAACTCGGGAGGGACATCGTGATTCAAGGCATTTAGGCCATGCCCGTGACCAGCCACACCACCACCATACATCTTCTCACTCAAGTTATCGTCACTCACACCAGCACCGAGTTGACACTGATAGTGATCGCCGCTCCCATGCACATAGGGAGCATGTGGACCCTGATCACAGAAAGGCACGCCATGAACATGGGAGTTGAAAATAAATCTTGCCCAAGCAAGCTCTAAAGGTTGTGTACGTGCAGAGACTGGGAAGTGCAGACTCTTGAGAAGTGAAGTTGTGTGCAATGACTGAAGCAGATGGAGCTGATAGTTGAAGAGTCTGATAACTGGACTGAGAACATTCTGGACAGGTGTCTTTGCCTATCATCTTCTGTGGACATGTTCTTACATGTCAATACAGGTCTGAAATCCTCTGGAGACTGGTCTGGTTCTTGCACCTACTATTTCTGGGTAGTGACTTTACTTTATTCATAGCTAGATAAAATCGATGGGGCACATCTGATTAGTCAGTTCTAGGTGTCACAAAAAAAAAGGCCTTTTCCCTCTCTCAATTGTAGTGAGAGCAAGTGTAAAATTGCAGCAGGAATGCCTTCTAGTACTCTGGCTGTGCTGTTGTGAGGGATCAATAGTTCTTTTGACATGGGATTTCAGAAATGCTTTCCCATTTCCATGGGAGGGAGTGGCTCTGGAATAAATTGTATTTATATGAGTTACAACCCAGTGTAGTTGTACCCCCACCAACCTCCCTGGTTTTCCCTTTACTTTTTCCTGTCTGTATCTTATCTGAAACCAATCCAAAACCAGCAAACATTTTAACGGTGGAACATGTATAGACATTTGTGAGATCAAATGGTGATGGAACTTCTCATCTGAGATCAAAATCAGCTTAGAGGATTCAAGTCTCGGTGTCTGTAGATAGAAGTATAATGTTCAACCCAAAATCTGGGCAAAACCATTATACAAAATCTGCATACTCAGTTTCTGTCTCGTTTCTGGAATCTGCAGGAAAACTTGGTCATAATGTCGGCTTCAAATCAAGAGGCATATTGCCAGTATAAAACCCAGCTGCAGGTTTGAAACTGTTATTCTCCTCTATCTCATTTTACAACAAATTACTATTTTTGTCACAATTGCAACTACACCGCTTTTTTCCTGTAGCTTTCAAAACTGTCTGCTTTTTGTCCAACCCTTTTGCATTTTCCTCCATAGCCTCTATTTTCAGGAATTGATACACTAAATGGAACATGCTACTGTCATGTCCACTCTAGAAATTTCCTTGTCTTGAGTGATCTGACTTCAGATCTCATGAGAGGAGTCTCTGAAATTGCCAAGCCAGGCTTCTGTTCAGGTTCTTCTCATTTTTCCGAGAGACTATAACCCCCACCACGCCATCCAGTCATCCTGCAGCTCTCTACATTCTAAGTATGGATAATAATGAAATTGCATTGAGGATAAGGGAGTGCATTTGTCTGCAACAAATCTTTTTTGGTCAATCAGCAGGTGCTCCACGGCATTCTCTCTTGTGAATGTACCATGCAGATGTCTTGCCACTGTAGATCTTTCCACAGCCCATGGGGCATACCTCTGGCCCTGAAACTATAGCCAGCTTCCGTACTGTTGGCTTCTTTGTGCCAGTCTCACCACTTCTGGAGGATTTTGATGCCTTCTTTGGAGCAATGCTTGACTGTGTGGTTCCCAACTTCCTTGCCTCCAATGTCTCAAGTGCATTGCTACCTGCAACAATTGTGATTGAGCACTGAAGCACTGTCAAATCTTTCAGCCTTAAACCAGAGACGCTTGGAAAAGTCAAATAAGTATTAAGGTGCAGGGGTTCCGATCTTGATGCTTGCAATGAAAAGAGACATTTTCCCAGGATGAATAGCAGAGGAGCAACACTCTGTACTCAAATTATCCTGCTTGCAATGTACATG
>Ga0116229_10012980_pt1 | contig 11880 bp, 7 predicted proteins | sample S1TSphgellanicum_3_FD_87313 | JGI IMG/M metagenome (GOLD analysis project Ga0116229, IMG submission 87313) | Host-associated microbial communities from peat moss isolated from Minnesota, USA - S1T2_Fc - Sphagnum magellanicum MG | ecosystem: Host-associated > Plants > Peat moss > Unclassified... | reverse complement strand
TGTCCTTTTATATTCTTCCTTGGACAAGGGGTAACACACGTCATGAGCATGTCTTAGTTTTGTCTTTGTAATTTTGGAAACAGCTAGTTAATACAAATGAATAAAAATGAAAAGGAGATGAAAATAATTAATTATATTTGTATTCTCTTTATTCCCCTCCTCCTACATTGCAAATGTAGATCAAGACTCAAGAGCATACCTAATTACATGTTTTGGTCTTTTTTGTTCTTCTTGTTGTAGGAACTCCTTAGAAGACAAATGAATGTAAAGAAATTTAATGAAGAGCACTGATTACTTTGTTTTCCATTTCATTTTTCCGCCCATTGTACATGTCTTCATCTTTGTTTTTTTTCCTCGTTTTTTCTTTGAGAACTACCAAAATATACAAAAGAAGACAAAGAAAAAGACAAATATCATCAATTAAAATGGGTTTCCTTTTATTGGTTTCTTTTCTTTGATCTTCCTCCTTTTTCCCTTTGTCTTCTTACATCTTTCTGGCCCTTCCTCTTTTCATTGTATTTAGAGCAAGGGTCATGTAGATCAACAGCGTTATGCACATGTCTATCTTTCCCTCCTTTTTTTCCCCTTTTTTTTCTTTCAAAAGATTACAAAAGAAAAAGAAAGTAACAGTATTAATTAAAATCCCCTCCCCCCCTTTTGTTGTAGAAGCAAGGGTAGATCACAAGCATCAAGTACATGACTTGCTTATGAATAGAATACATTACTTCTTGTTATCCTTTTTCATTTTCTTTCTGTGCATATGGAAGAAGGGAAACATAGATCAAGAGCACAGTTGGATTCTTCTTGTTCCCCAAGTTTTTTCAATGTGTTTCCATAACATGTTCCCAATAGCACATCACTTTGTCCCATATGCTTTGCCCAAATATGTCCCCTTGGAACCTATATACCTGAGAGAATATTGCAACATAGGTTGTGTGGAGTGAATACATCCACACTTGGGAGTCTCTAAAGTTACAGCATTTTTGCGTGATGGGTGAAACAAAGATGCCCATTACAAAAAGAAAATTTGAAATTTAAAGGTCCCTCAACTAATTTTACGGATCACATAAACATAATTTAATATAACAGAAAACATAGCATTAAGTAATGTCTTGGTTTTTAGTTCTTCCTCTTCCCGTTTTCTTTCTTTACCGAAATTCTTGTGGAATACATAGCAAAAAAATTATACAGATACATAAGTAGAAATGAAAAGGTTTGACGTGACTTGAAGGAAAAAGAAAGGTTTGGGCTCATAGAGAGTTGAACTTGATATGTTAATTTATCATTACTGGATTTTGGGGTAGGAGGTGGGCAGGCGAGAGGAGGTAATGGGCAGGAGACGGTTGGCGAAGAGCCTTTCGTCAGGGGTGGTGAAGAGCAAACTCTCCTTCTTGCTGTTCTTCACCGTCCAGGAAAGGCGTACTTTGGCATCCTTTGCTACTGTCGAGGCGAAATGGAACTCTCACGCCTCCATGTGCGTGACCGTTTTGGGACCCTATAGCGTCTGCAGTGTTGACTGTGCCGAAAGCAACTCTCTATCACTTTTTAAACACCTGTGAAGAAATTCAACAGTAGCCAAAAAGTTGCACTTCGCCCCTATTCTTTCCTGCAAAGTAATATATTTTGGTCACGAATTTGAGTGTCTGAACAAAAACGTAATAATTTTTGGGCTCCACTAGAATAGAGTATAACATGTTACTGAAGGTGGAGACTAATGTGGGGTGGGTATTTGTTTTTTTGGTAATAGTTGGGTCCGCGCATTTGAAACCTGGGTCCGGTTCTTTAATTTTAAAAATATATAAAGAACTGCCCAGGTCTGGGTTTTAGAAACCCAAAGAAGGGCAGTTATGAAGTGGGGGCAGGGGTTAGAGGCAGTGATAAGCTGGGTATAAGGCCTGATTCTTTGACAAAATCTCAGATGGGTACACTCTGGTTCTTTTATCAGGATTTCTGGAAGACCCCTTTAAAAGACATGTCGGGTCTTTAATCTTTAATTTTTAAAATTTCACATTAAGGCAAGAGTTTTGTTTTGAAGTTGCAATATGTAACATGACTACAAGTTTTGAACGTAGAATGCAAAACAAAATCTCAAAAAGGATTTTCATGGTTGCCATTGAAGTCAAAAGACTAAAATCCAACTATTGATTAACCCCACAAAAATTGCAAAAACAAATGGCAACAATTTTATTTTCAAGTTGCAAAGGTAGCACAATTACAAGTTTTTAAAGGTAGAGTGCAAAACAAATCTCAAAGAGGATTGTCATGGTTGTTAATGAAGTTAAAAAACTAAAATCCAACAATTGATTCACCTTAGAAAAACTCCAAAAAATGTGAATCAAAATGTGAAGGTTAAACTTTTATCATGTTTGATGTTTCTAAGTCATAGGCAAGTCTTTTAAATCTTTCCATTCCATCTTTCGTCTAGCCCTTGACTTCACACACACACATTTCAACTTGAATAAGTAAAAAACAAAAACACACATTAAACTCACATAATTACATTGAGACTAACTGAAGACACAAACACATTGAAAAAATAAGGACTCCAGACATAAAAACACGAGACGTACATAATGAAAACATGAGCATTAAAGACACAAATATGTAAGAAAAACACACTGAAAAAATAAGGACTCCAGACATAAAAACATGAGACATACATAATGAAAACATGAGCATTAAAGCCACAAATATACAAGACAAACACACTAAAAACATAAGCAATGAAGACACAATGACAAAAGACATAACTAGGATTGAAGAATTGAAAACATAACTAAAACACTCAAACACTAAAACACAAAGATAGAAGACAAGATGGATTTAGGACATAAGACATAAGACCCCTAGAAGACATAAAGACAAAAGAGACTATCGGCAGAAGGCCCATTGGACTTAGGATAGAAGACCTTCAAAAAACATGAAGACAAAAGAGATTGTTGGTAGAAGGCCCAATGGATTTAGGGCAAAAGACCCCAAAAGACACAAAGACAAAAAAGAATGTTGGTAGAAGGCCCAATGGACTTAAGACAAAAAACCCCCAAAAGACACAAAGACAAAAGAGAATGTTGGCAAAAGGCCCAATGGATTTAGGATAGAAGACCCCTAGAAGGCACAAAGACAAATGACTATTGGCAGAAAGCTTGATAGACTTAGGATAGAAGATAGAAAATCCCAAAAAACAAAAAAACAAAATAGACTATTAGTAAAAGACACTTAGGACTTAGGATAATTCACACAAAAACACTTCAGACTAGGGACTGAAAACACAAAAACATGTAGGACTGAAGACAAAAGGGGATTAGGACTTTGGATTGAAGACAAAAAGACACTAAAAACTTAGGTTTAAAAACACAAAGACAAAAGAAATAATGACAAAAGCCATTTAAGATATGGGTTTGACTATTACTAAAAAGGCAAAGATAATTACAAGGTGTTCGCATAATGGAATGGAATCATAGAAGAGCTACCAAAATTTAACACCTAACAAATGTTTCCATTCATCATTTTCAACCTAACACAAAACATGGATAGGCCACTTCCATATACGAAACATGTGGAATTAAGAAACACAATGCAAATCCAAGGAATCTTTAGCATTGACTTGGTCTTCAAATTTAGCTTCCAGCTTTGCCATCAAATTTGATTCTACTTCACATGCAGATGCAACATCAATGTGATTCAAACAACCAGTCCGTGGATTAAATGACCAATTTTTATGGACAAATATTAACTTGTCCATATTCTTTGTTCGAAGATGACATCTGCAAAGTGCAATCAAAATGTCAGAAATAGAAAAAATGTGTTTTGTCTCTATTTGGCTAGCTAGGATGCCAAGTATGTGTCTTGTTAATACAGCAAGTGTTGGAAACTTGTTTTGTTCTTTGAGCCACCAAGACAAAAGGCATTTGCAGTTTTCAACATCAATTGGATATTGACAGAATCTAACAAGTTCTCTTGACATGGGGTCCTTGTAAGTGTTTACAGTTGTTGAAGTGGTCTGAAAAAAAAATTCAGCATTTTCTTGAAATTGTAAATCTTCAACTTTTTCAACATTGGCAAGCATCAACAACTCGGTTGTTTATATAAATAAAGGCAATAAAAGCTACTAATCATATTCAGCAACAATAACAATAGCATTTTCACGATTTAAAAAAATAATAATCAACCTCATGCTCTTGAACCTTGGATCAAACATTAGAGTTAGCATGTTATGGCCCCTTTTCCTATCATATGCATGCAGAAAGGACATAAAAACCAAAAGAACCTCCAGAATTTGTCGCTACATGCGGACTATGAGCTCCTTTAACTCATGATAAAAAAAATCCTCTTCCACAAGGCTTTCAAAAATAGGTTGGAATGTCAATTCATCCTAAATATTTCAACACTTGGATAACAAACTACAAGGCATTTGAAAATAGCTAGTGTCCCCGACTCCAGTTTAAAACACAACCACTAATAATCAAGGACAAGACTTTCACTATAGCTTCACGTACATCTCATATTTTTAAAGAAGGTACACAAGATTATAATGCCACAAACTATTATAACATAGTGCAATGGTGCTTCGGAAAGTTAGGGCATCTTGGAATAATGAAACTTAGCTTGCAAATTTGTCATCAATAACAAAAACAAAAAAAGGCACAATCATGTACTTGATTGGCACAAGCATAAAAATAGTCAGGAAGCATAAATAAAAAGACTTACCTTGTTTTCATAGGCGTGTTCAGCTTTTTGGGCCGCAACCTTGACTAAATGCAAGCTTTGTCCCATGCTTGCCTACCCTTGCCTGACTTTTTCGACCAAGTAATGCATTTTTGCAAGGGAGATTGCACCACCTTTATGGATGTCGAAAGTAAATTAAAAGACATTTTTTCATCTACAATAGCATATTGGTATACCGTTGATAATGCATGCCCAAAACAAATGCCATTAAATGGTTCCCACAAGCCCAAATTATTGCATGACACAATAGAAATCAAGGCACTTGCACATGTCTACAAGTTGGACCCTTCATTTTTAACAAATGCAAGATTTTTTTCTATTAAGGAAAACTTGTCCAATAGTTCCTATAATTTGGGAGCCATTGCAACACCATTCGTGTTTAAAACTTCAAGCAAACCGATGATGACATGTTTTGCCTCCCAATCACTTGAAATAAAATTCACCACAACAATAAAAGCATCCCTTGCTCCTTTTGACATCCATAAGTCAAAAGTGCAAGTGGCTGATATACAATCAGCTAATGTTGTTGCACATAAATGGTCATAGTTTTTTCAACCCCAAACTTGACAAAGTTTTTTCAACAAAACTCTTCCTGGGCGGGAACAAAAGTCGAGGACATAAATTATACACTAGCCTCTAGAACTAAATCCATTTGACAATCTTCATAGGCATCAACCTATCAAGAGTTTTATTGTAGTTACATATTTTTATCCTAGTTACTATAGGTAATTTGGGGTAAGTAAGTTTGGAACCAATTCCAATGTGAACAAGATTTTAACTTTTTAGTGTTCAAGATAAATGGGACAATGTGTGATCAGAATCCAATTTTTTAGATTTTGAAACACACTATAGCTCTACTATTTTTTGATGTGTTTCTGTGTTTTTGTGATGCAAGGAGTTTGTTGAAATTTTTTTGTTCGTACCTGGATTCTTGTGTCTTTGCTTGGGATTATTAGTTCTTTTTCAGGGGGATAAGGAAATCTATTAAGTTGTGTGCCTTCGGGCTACATCACAGGGTGAACATAATCTTGTGTGATGATCTCCTATAGATTTATGCATACTATTCAGTAAGAAACTCTAGGTAATAGGCTATGAGCTTTCCCATGTGTGCTAATTACAACACGCAATGAACGGTTATAGTTGGCATGGTTAATGGTCAAGTATGGGACAAGGCTACCACCCAGCTTTGATTATTGAATAGGTTTTGCTTGACCCTTCATTTGCCCATACATAGATATTAGGGTATAGTCGTGGGTAGGTTGTACCTGGTGGTTATCTTTATTGTTGGGTGAAATCGAATTGATGACTAATAGACCTGTTATGGTGGTGAAATTAAAGTAATGACTGGTGAAATTGCATTTGTTATTTCTATAGTTGTGAAAGCCCCAAGTACGTTTGGATGTGGTGTACTAGTTAAGGTATTTTTATGTTATGTGTTATGAATATGGTTACAATGATAGTTGTAGGTGTTGACTTTGGAGCACACGACAAACCCTTTAATCACAAACAACATTAGGTCTTCCAAAAAAGCAACTTGAATTGCACCATCTTTCTTGAACTTACTTGTAGAAGAAAAAAAACCAGAAATTATAAAAGAAGATACATGCACCCTCTTTTTACTTGGCTCATAATCAAGTGGAGATCTTGGGGCAAGGTTTGTTGGATCTTCCAACATTTTTTGCAATAAAGTAGAATGGTCAGATTCAACATGGCTTTTCATGACTATTATGCCATTAGATTTATGGTATGCAATGTGGCTCTTCCTACATCTTATGCACATGGCTAAGATTTTAGGAAGAGTTGTTTCATTGTGGCAAATTATGCATCTCATAATTTGGTTTTCAAAAAGGTTGGTAGGTTGATTATCATTCACCTTGAAAAATGCCCATGTGACTGAATTATAATACTACAATTGCCAAGTCAATCTCTGTTTCTGCAAGTTCTCCAAACGTGTTTCAACATGTTGTTCATCAAACACCATCAACATCACCATCATCAATTGGAATCTCCATTTCAAACCTAGTTTCATGCAAAGGTTACACATTGCCAACATTGTAGCTGTTATCATATCTTATAGCTGTTGGACGAACTTCATCAATGGAGTTGATGTCATGAGGCATTGAAGAAAAAGCCATCAAAGTAGCAAAAACTAACATTGCAGTAATAAATGCAACAAACTCTAGCACTATAATAACAAAAGCAAGACGATAACAAGAATGGGATAAGATATAGGTTTAGGGTTCAAAGGATATGGAAAGGGATTGTAACTCCAAGATGACAACAAAGTTGAAGATGCCAACCAATGTGCAGCTTCACATTTGAACCACAATGATTCTAGCGTAAGGTGATGAAGCAATAGGCGATGGCACAAAGAAGGAGATCATGAAAGCATGTTAGATGACACAATCAAAAGAAAAAGATGATAATACAATACTAGACAACACAATTAGATTGACAACAATAACAATATGCATACGAATGTGAAAAATCAAAGTTGAATATGCCACCCATGTAGCTTCACACCTCAACCATGATGGTTTTAGCTTAAGGTAATGAAGCAACATGTGTTGGCACAAAAAAAATGATGAAAGGGTCCAAATTCTTTAAGGTGTACCAAAATCTTATCACAACATCACCTTTTCTGTTTTTTTCACCTAGTCCTTTTATATCATGTAAAGACACATTTATGGATGATTATGATGGAATCTAAAATTGTAATGGTCTAAAATATAGTCCTTTTGAAAAATTTGACAACTTTTGACTCATTATTTTTTATGGGGATCAAAATATAGGGTAAAAAAGGACTGAAGTAAGGACTGGGTCCTTTTCATCCTATGTGGTACACCTTAAAGGATTTTCATTCAAAAGCACATTCAATGACGCGATTAGCAAAAAAAGAAGATGAAAATATGAGACTGGACATCACAATCAAATTGACAGTAACAACAAGTGTGCGAATGTGAGAATTCATCAAACACTACAAGGCGAAACTATTAACAAGAAAGTAGAAAGCACAACAAAGAGGATAATAGAAAGAATTTACCTTTGTTGAGTTTATTGACATTTAAGTGTTGGTGTTGTTCCATGTTCTTGATTACTTCTAGAAGTTCTTAAGCATATTCATAAACATAAATGTGCAAGTCGGTGGCACGATGTGAACATTACAAGCATCAAAAGATAAAAAGTGGCAGCCGTGGAAAAATTGAAACATCCTGAAATGATGCAAGGTGCAAGGATTCATCATACAAACAACACACAAACAAGAAATGAACTACCTTAACCCTAACCCTAAATGTAGCCTCCTTCGGGTATGAAAAAGATATGGAGCTGGGTTTTTTTATAAACACCTTATACTCATAGTCTCCCCAAGTAGGGTTTGGTTATGGATACGGAAAATTTTTAAATCACCGATGATGATGGGGGGCATGTTTTAACTTTTAAAAAATGTTGGGTAGGAAGGGGGTCCGGGTTTTTGAAAAAGTAAAACCCAATGGGTATATATGCATATACTTGGTAAAAAAAAATATTTACCCCATACTAATGGAGATGTCAAGGTCCTGTTGAATTAGGGGTTCATCCCATCATCATTCATCACATACAAATCTTTGCACAAAATTTCCCTTGACCTTAGGAGCATGAATTTGTTCTAGTTAAATAATGTCTCATTTAATAAAACAAGAAATGATGTTGTGTGCAGGATAACACTAATGTTGTGTGATTCTTTGAATTGTCATAAAACTAATGATTTCAGATAATTCACTTTGAAAACTTTTCATAACTAGTTGGTTAAGGTTCTTTAATTTTTTTTTCATTTTAAGGAATCAGCCAAGTTGGGGGTTTGGAATATTGGATGGCTAGTTCTATATGGTAGGTTTTTGGTAAAAAAATTTGATTAGGTACTTGAGGCAGTTTCTAGGAAAAGCCCCTAATCTAGCTATAATCCATCAATTGTTAAGCTTGAGCCCATAGGTATTTAAATTGAATTTTTGAACTGAATGGATTTCTTATAAGAATAGATTTTTAAGCATGAACCTTATCCCAACTAACTTTTAGTTATCAAACTCACCAAAGTTAGTTCTTTAAGTTGGCGAGATAAGTATTTCAATTTTCCTCCAATAATACATTTACAACTTACACTATCTTTGAAATCAGTCATGTTTCAAGAACAAAATCAACCATACCATCAGGAATAGTTTTATGGAGAAAGGAGAAAAATCACAAATCCAAAAATATTAATCTAAGTAATGAACAAGCAATGAATTCTAATATATAGAAAGAAAAGGCTCAATAATTCAAAACTAGCCATGGAGAAAAATCACAAATCTAGAAATAAGTTGAGCAATGAGTGACATAAAAAAAACTTAGATCTATGACCATTTTGATGAAGGGAGGAACATCTATAGATGGAACATGAAAAAAGGTAATCATAAAAATTCGAGAATTCTTTCCACTGAATTTCATCTTGAAACTTTTATCAAGTTTTTTTTTCAATTTCAATTCTACCTTACAAGACCAAAAGGTTTAGAACACCCAACCCTTGGATCATTGGACTAGTTTTTTATTATAAAAATGAACTAATCAAGATGGGTAGTTTGCAACCTAAATGTTTGAAATGTAATGAAGACTCCAACAATTGAAAAGATTTGCTGTTTCATTTTTATCTTAAAGAATCCCAAGGATTTGTCATGCCAACATAGCCACAACTAGAAATTGGTGTTCTATTACAACCACCAAGATAATACACACTCGTAGTTATCTGCATCAACATGGTATTGTTGAAATGCGTAAAGCATCTTGTGTCACAAGTTGGGAACATTTTCACCTTGTTTTCTATAATTTGAAATAAATCTTCATTCTCAAAGTCAAAGTGTTGCACTTGAACCTTTTCTTCACATATAAAAGGCATCAACATTTTGTAACATTATCAACAAGGGCAACAACAATTGCTCATTATATTGATCAACCAATGCAAAAGCAATTTCATAGCCTACGTACTAATCAACAACCATAAACTCTTGAACCTTGGATGCAACATTAAAGTCAACATATTATGACCCCTCTTCTTATAAAAAACATGTAGAGATGAAAGGAAAGGTTGTAGAACTTCTAGCACTTGGTGTTTCTGTGGATTGTAAATTTTGTTAACTTTACATCAAGGACATTTGCCTTTGGATCATTATGCTATCAATGACAACCACATTAGCAACCTCACAATGAAATTCATGGATTTTGGTGATGATAAAATTTATAGCATCCCCAAGCAATCAATGCCCATGGCTTTAATTCAATGCATAGCTAGTCATAATTGGCAAAAGTACTTTCACCACAATTTTGCATGTAGCCCAAGTTCTTGGAGATGCAACACAACTTTGCAATGCCACCACTTGTTAAATATCACAAAGTGCAATTGTATTTTCATATGTCAATGCATCTTGGAATAGTAAAACATGACCAACAAATTACTTACAATCAATAGCAAATAAGTAAATTAGTAAAAAGTAAGTGCATAAAGCAAGGACATGGATGTGCAATTGGCAATCGAAATTCAAGCATACAAAAAATTTACCCTTGTAAAAAAGTCCAACCATGGAAAAAAATGGCTAGTGACTTACACCATGAAGAACAAGAGTTATAGATTTTTGAAGGGTTGGATCATCATATACCTAAATTGCCAATCACCCACCACCTTAACACCTAATAATGATTTCCAATGTTGCATGTTACATACCACAATAAAGTTTAAATCACCCACTAAAGAGTTTGAATAATCTCAAATTAGTAATTTACAACCCACCATGGAATTCAAATCAATTCAAATTAGCCACAAAGTTGAAATAAGTTAAAATCAATCATGTACAACCCACCACATACTTCAATTAATCTCAAATCATATCAAATTAGCAATGTATAAGCCATCACAAAACAGATGTTGAATTTCATTCCCAAACAGATGTAAAATGAAAACATGCAATTGAGGTGAAAAATGATGTTGACACTAAACACAACAAGGTGAAAGCACATTAGGGTGTCACAATTTTGGCAGATTAGAATCCCTTTTCAAAGTCCTTTTATAGTGTAGTTGAAAATTGGCTTAAAATATGAATATTTAGATGATATTGAAAGTAATTTTTTTTTCCATTCACAATTTCAAATCATGATGTTATAAGACATATAATAAATATCACAAAAGAATTATTCTAAAAATAATTATATTTAAATTCTTAAAAGGGCTTTTAAAATAATTACAGTTTTTGGGATTTTAAAAAGTCCATAACATAATAAATTAAAATCACATTGCATTCATTCAATGGATCTTTAATTTTTAAAACATAATTCATCCAATATCGCAGAGTTTCAAACACATAAGACTAACATATTGTAAGATAAAAGTCCATATCCATGAATTTTGCAAGTGTGACAAAAAATGTGGGCAAAATTGAAAAGTCCATTACTTATTAGTTATTCACAATTTTGATTTGATTTTTCATTCTTGGAAGGTTGATTATGATAACTTTAAATAAATGAGTCCTTTTTTTCATTATTTCAATGAATTTTATTTTATTTATTTTCTTGTATCTAAGAAATACAAGAAAAATTACCATATCAGGTCGCCATAGTGTGCAAACACCCCACATTATATTTAATTTAAAAAAGTTAGATTGTGCATAAGAAAAACTATCTTGCGGTTTCATTGATACTTGATCATAGATGAAAAAAAACATGATATTGGATCACAAAACATTGGTGTAAAAAAAGAAATCACCTTTGTAAAAGATAATCAAACATAGTAATGCACATAGTGAATTGGTATGGAAATTTTGAACCGATGTTGCTTTCAAATGATGTTAATTACTACTACATTTTATGGAGATCTAGCAAAGAAATTTAAACTTTAAATTACCAACCATGGAGCATAGAAACTTAAAGTCTAAATTCTAAATACATGTATTGTTTTCATTCGGGTGTTCACTTTGCATAAATTCAAACTAAATTTCCACACATGTTTTTTGCCATGCTTGCTTCACCTTGGGTGAAAGCACATTTCGGGGGGGGGGGGGTTGTTTTCACATTTTTTTGTATTTTTGGGGTCCCCTTTTTGAACTTTAACCATGTCATTATTTTTAAGGATTTTCCCAATTTTTTTTCCTTTTACGG
>Ga0116229_10012979_pt1 | contig 11880 bp, 9 predicted proteins | sample S1TSphgellanicum_3_FD_87313 | JGI IMG/M metagenome (GOLD analysis project Ga0116229, IMG submission 87313) | Host-associated microbial communities from peat moss isolated from Minnesota, USA - S1T2_Fc - Sphagnum magellanicum MG | ecosystem: Host-associated > Plants > Peat moss > Unclassified... | reverse complement strand
TATATATATATATATATAACAAAATAAATCAAGCAAGCATATTAACATTGTTTAATGTTGAGTTGGGAAAAATGCCAAACTACCTTTCCTAAAATTTTGTGTCATTTTTTATTTTTATACATGCAATTTTGTGGTACATGGTTTTAAGGAAAATTTGAAAATAAATGCATGTGAATTTACAATCCATAAAGATGATTTTGATGTGTCTTGAAGTTAGTATTTTATAGTTTTAATTTTTTAATATTGTTGATTTTAATGGGTTCTTTTTGTTGAGCTTTGAATTTTTTTAAAAATATTTATTTGTGACCATTTGTTGTTGTTCCTTAGTTTTTTTGAGGGTTTTTCATTGTAATTATCAATAAAGATTTTTCAAGAATTGGAAGTTCAACATGTGAATAGAGGATCATTATCCTTTTGTCAATTGTTACATGTTGGAAGTTGTGAAGGCCTTGATGAGGCAATAATGATCATTGTTTGCAAAAGTTGGGATGCATCCCTTGTTTTTGACATTAAATAATGCAATCATTTCCATTGAAATAACAAGTTTGGTTTAATAAAACTCTTGTGGGGGCTCAATGGTATAACTCATTATAGGACCTTTAGACTTAAAAAAGGCATTGGTTCAAATCTAGTGGCATGCAAATGAAGTTCATTTGGCCCTTTGGCAATGAACTTGACGTGGGGGTGCCAATTGCTTGTCATGTTGGTTCTGATGTTGCATTTCAAAAAATATACTTTCTAAGGGAAATATGCATTGAGATTGTTGAACATGTGATTCATAGAAGATTTATGGAATTCAAATGAAAGTATGTCACCTACAAAACTAGGTGAGCCATGGTGATAACAAGGATGTTGAATGCCTTTGTTCATGTTGAATTTAAAATGAAGGTGTCAAGGATATAACGATCTTAAAAACTATTCAAACTATGAGTTTTTTTGTTTTTGGCGGTAATTTTTTTGTAGACCAAGGGCTACAATTTGATTGTGTTCTGCAAATTTTGTAAATTTCATCGTGTTTTTATTAATTACATGTATAACCAAACAAATAATGATATGAAAAAATGAACTATCTAATGATATCAATTGAGGTTAGTGGTGATCACCCATTTATTTTTAAACAACTTAACCCTCAATGAAGAATTGCACATGTTCAAAAAGTTGAATAAATTTATGATTGTTGAAATTTTGAATTGCTTAGTTTGAATTTTGCTTTTTTAGTGTGTCCATTTTCAATATATGTGCAATGATTTTGATAAATGTATTTTCCAATAAAGCTTGGAGGTGTTGTGTTTTGTGACAATGGTGATGGAAAATTATGTCAGGAAATAAAATAGAGATCTAGCTTGAAGAAGGTGAATAATCATGGTGATCAATTGAACATTGTTGTTACATGCAATCAAAGTTTGTTGAATAAAATTAAGTTTCAAATAACATTGCATGATGATCATGAGTTACATTTTTGAGATTTGGTTGAGGGTTCTAAAGTGTTAAGAAGGGTCATGTCCAAAAATGAGAAATGAGAAAGTATTGTAACCAATGTTTAGTGGCCATCAATTCTCCAACCTAACTAATTGTAAAATCACATTGTCTATAATTGATCAAAATGATGTTGCTATTATTTTGTGTAATATGCAACATTCTAGTAAATAATGATTGTTTTAAGCTTTTAATGCAAAATTTTCTTTTTAATTTCAATGCAATTGTACATGTAATTGTTGGAGTTTGAAAACAAATTGTTTCATTTCAACCAAAGGGATATTCAAACTTGAATTTTGTTGGAATTGGATTTTCTTTTTCTTTCTAGATTTCATCATCTTGATCCAATTTGTTTGAATGAATTCCATTTTTGTTTGGTTCTTAAAATAATTTCCATAACTAAATAAAATTATTCCTATAAAGATTTGAACTGATTCTTTTTAAAAAATTGAATCTCAAAGATTTCTTTGAGTTTGAAAGACTAGCTTTTACTTTAAATGGACAAACACACACACACACACAAAGGAAGAAGATCCCTATGAAAAAAATGGGAGATACCTCCGAAAGCCTAGAAGATACTTCCATGGGACAAAATGAGCCCTTCTAAAATTAAAAGAAGAAGAAAGACCTAGCAATTCTCAAAGGTCAAAATATTGCTTTAAAATGTGCCACCAAATTACCCAAGAAATTTTCGATAGGTCTTCACAAGTAAGGTAATGCTCAAGGGGGCAAGGCATTTCTGAAATAATAAGTGCCCAAGCGAGACTGGGGTGCACTTATTTCTTTTGGGAACACCTTGCTCCAAAGGCATTAATGTACATAACCCATTGGCAAAAAAATTCATTAAAAAAATTTTCAATTGTGATACCCATCGGATATCATGGGGGAATTATTATTATTATTATTATTATTTTGAAACACTCATTTGGGGTGGCCATTCCGCTTGTGAAATCACCCCCCACTCTTGGTGAAAAAAGGAAATTTTTTGCTTGTAATATGGCATCTAGGGACCACTAGAAAATTTTCTTTGGGCTTCTTTACATCTCCAAACAACAACAACAACAATGGGAGAGAAGTAGGGGGTGGGATGATTTATTATTATAGGTTAGCAGCTAAGGTAATTCTTGTGTCATGGTTAGCTCACCCAACTTAGGTAACCCAACATTTGTTTTGTTAAGTGTTAACTTCACACTCTCATTTCCCAATAGAGTTTCCTTACATTCTTCTTCTTCTTCTTCTTGGCTTATGTTGTTGCATCAAAAGGCCATCATGTTAGAGCTTTAAGGGACCCCACCCAATTGAGAGGGAAAAAAAAAAGAATTTAGCCAAAACTAGCCAACCATATTGCTTTATTTGATAATGAGGTAAACTACTTCTAATAATAATAATAATAATAATAATTCTTGAGCTAAGTGGGCCTGGGTAGTGAAAAAAGCATACCAAATAGCATTTAAAAAAACACTATAAAGCTGAACACCTTAGGGCCCTACATTGTTAACAATAAGCTTAGAATAGGCTAAAGCTTGGGCAAAATAGGTTAACTAGAAACATCATAAAAAACCTCACAAAGATGCATTGAGTGAAAAACCCTAAACCTTAAGAAGCCCCAAAATTTTATTATACCGAAAGAAAGAATTTGTTGGGAGGAACCTTCAACCCTAAACCCTAAAAAGCCCCTTAGTTATATTATACCCAAAGAAAGAATTTGTTGTGAGGAACCTTTAACCCTAAACCCTCGCGGGCCATATGTGGTAAGACGCATCGAGTGAAAAACCCTAAACCCTAAAAAGCCCCTTAGTTATATTATACCCAAAGAAAGAATTTGTTGGGAGGAACCTTTAACCCTAACCCTAAACTCTACGGGCTGTATGCGGTAAGATGCATCGAGAGAAAAACCCTAAACCCTAAAAAGCCCCTTAGCTATTATACCCAAAGAAAGAATTTGTTGGGAGGAACCTTTAACCCTAACCCTAAAGCCTACCGGGCGTGTGTGGTAAGGCCATTCCATCAACCCACCATTGAGGCAGAAATTTTATGAAGGGTAATGCCCTCAAATATATAAATTTTTTTTACCGAGGGTAAGGCACCTCTAAAGGTAAAAGGAGAGGAGGTACCTAACCCTCGGTAAATTTTTTTTCTGTCTTTCCATAGAAAAAAAAACTAAAAAAATTCTAGTAAGTTTGTTTTTTACCAAACCCTAGGTTGCTGAAACCCTAACCCCAGTTAGCTAGCTAGCTAGAAACCCTGGCCTGCCCTGGCCCGCCCTGCCCTGGCATGCCTGATTGTCCCATTAAAGGCGGCAGAAGACCGTTTGGGTTCAAATTCCCACACACTGCCAGTTAAGTTTAACTGGATTGTTAATGGGGTTTAGTTTCCTAGAATGCATTTTTAGTAGTACCAGGGTTAAGTTAGTGTGTATCTTGGGTAGACTTAATTTTCTGCTGGGGCTTTTTATAGCCAAAATACTATATTAAAACTAAAACAGTACTAAAATCCTTACTAGGGCTTCTAGAGTTTTCAATAGCCATAATTAGAAAAACATTTAAGGGAATTCGCCAGATTTCTTTCTATACATGGTTCAAGTAGACTCCCCAAAAATATAGAAGTATTTTTGTCTAAAGAAATTTAATTTTCCAAAATGTGCTATGTTAAAACGAAAAAATACTAAAATCATGTGCTTTGAGAAATTCTCAATAGCCATAATTCTCAAAAAATAATTAAGTAGAATCGCCAGATTTCTTTCTATAAATCGTTCAAATAGACTCACCAAAAATATAGAAGTATGTACGTCTAAAAGAAATTTACTTTTCCAAAATCCTATATATTATAATTAAAAAGTACTAAAATCATTAGTGCCTTTTAGAGATTTTCAATAGCCATAATTCGAAAAAAAAACAAAACAAAAAATCGTCAAATGTCTATACATAGCGTTCAAGTTAAACCCAGGATAGCAAAAAAAAATATAGAAAAAAGAAGTTTAAAAAGAAATTTACTTTTCATATTTAGCTTGCATTCAATTGTTTTGGCTAAATAAATCTTCCTGTGAATCATCCCCTCGCCACTTTGGCTATAACACACAAAAAAAAATTGCCATTAAAAAAAACAAGAAAAAAAAAAAAAAACACTGGGACTTGGGAGTCAAAGGAGGTAACTGGTCAGGTCACTCTGGACTCCGGTCAGGTAACTGGTGACTGAACTGGGACTCTGGTCAGGAGTAATAAGTTAACTGCCGCCTGTCCGTTAGTGTGTACTGGTAACTGACCAGTTAACTCTCCCGGTCATTATTATTACCGCAGTTAGTTCTCTCTGGTCCCACCCACAACCCTCCTCCTCTCTCTCTCTCTCTCTCTCTCCCATTTCTTTCTCTCTCTTTGGATGCGCAACGGGAGTGTGGTGATTTTGTTGTTGTTGTTGTTGTTGGCTTTTGTGAGGAGCTTCTCCAGCTGATTCCAATTTCTTTGTATCAATTTTGTTGGAGAAGGAGAAAGGAAGTGGGACTGTGACGTTGTTGTTGTTGTTGTTGTTGTCGTTGTTGTTGCTGGAGTTGGAGTGGAGGTTTTGAGTAGTAGGTGCTAGAAGAGACTCCTTTTGTCTAAATGGGGGAACCAGTTGTAGTTGGTCTCAAGGCCATGAAGCAAGATGAATTGCATCATCCTGCTTTGGAGCAGCTTCCTCACCTGGCTTACTGTATCAATGACAACCCTCGATGGGGTAAGTAAACAAAAAGAAAGCAAAGAACATGAAACAGAAAAATAAATTTAGCTAGCTAGCTAGCTGCAAGCTTTTGAGCTTTGTGGTGCTATGTTTTGGACTTTCTTTCTGTTTTTTCTCTTGTTTTTTTTCTTTTTGGGGGGGGGGTTGTGTATTGGTTTCCTGGAACTGTTGTATGGGTTTCTGAGTTTTTTGGGTTTGGTTTACGAGCTGAATAATGATGCAGGACATGGCTGATCATTTAGTTTTGCTGGTTTGGTTACTTGGGTTTGAGTTGGTGATGGTGATGGGGGAGAAGAAGAAGAAGAAGAAGCAGTATTTGTTTTGCAGATTTGAGACTAATTCGGAAGAAACTTTTTGCGGGTGTTTTGTTGTTTGTTTGTGCAGCTGAATCAATCGTCTTAGGATTCCAGCACTACCTTACCATGCTTGGGACGACGGTGCTAATCCCAACTCTTGTTTTCCGCAACATTCTCGGAGAGTCGGTAGGTTGGTTCTTCCTGAGCTTGAGCATGAGCTCTTTTGTCTTGTTTTCCATTTCTTTTTGGGTTGGCAATGGTGTTGCTGCTTTTCGGAGTATTATTAATTTGCAGATGAAGTGGGTATATGATGTTGGTTTCAAGAAAAGTCTTCAAGCTTTGCATCATCGTTTGTGTATATGTGTGTGTGTGTGTGTGTGTGATTGCAGAGTGATTTATCGCGAGTGGTGCAGAGTGCGCTTTTTGTTTCAGCGATCAATACTCTGTTGCAGACTGTACTGGGTTCTCGGTTGCCGGCAGTGATGGGAAACTCCTTCTATTTTCTGTCTATCACACTTTCTATTGTCAATGCTCCTTCAATCATCAACATTCCTGACTCACATGAGGTAAGCAAACCCCACTCCCCATCTCTCTCTCTCTCTCCTTCTCTCTCTCCCCCACATCATCTCCACCAACGTTCAGCATCTCCATCCACTGCAAGACTGCTGTGGCCCTGACAAAAAAATGCACAGCTTTCAGAGCCCCAGAAGAGTCTAATAAATACACTGTCAAATCGTATTCCTGTCTACACAACAAGTAGTAATTTCTCCCTTCTCCTTGTGTGCCGCTGCAGAGATTTCGTCATGCAATGAGGGCGACACAAGGAGCCTTCATAGCAGGCTCAGCACTGAACATCATACTAGGATTTAGTGGCCTGTGGGGCCTTTTTGCAAGGTAAAAATCCAAACCCCAGTTTTGTAGTGGAGGGAGGACTCATGGATTCCATCAGACCTAAATTTTTTGCTGTTTCTGATGTCAACATACATTACCACTCTTCTTCTTCTTCTTCTTCTTCTTCATGGGTTGTGATTGAACTGCTGCTGTTGGCTGCTTGATTGATGGCATCACAGCTCTACTGATCAAGCATTGAACAAATGCGGGAGCTGTGAGAGCTTATGAGGCAAACTATTACTCACAAAAAAATGACGATCTTGTTTTTTCTTTTTCTTTTTTAATGGGAATGTGTTACCACAGTTCCTGCCATTGATAAACTACATATTCTCAACAGAGTTGCAGTGCTTGTTCTTGATGAAAATTACTTGCAGGTTCATCAACCCCATTGTTATAGCTCCTGTCACAGCAATTGTGGGCTTGGGTCTCTTGGAATATGGATTTCCTGGGGTACTGTTTTTTTCTCTTCTCCTCCTTTCAATCTTCATCTTCCTGATACCCTGTCTTTGGTTTGCATTCTTCAGATTCTTTTTTTGTCTATTTCATACAACCTGATTGATTTGACTGATGACTGACGATATTCCCATGTTTTTCCTGTTCCATCAGGTTGGGAAGTGTGTCGAAATTGGCATTCCAGCTCTTCTATTTATATTGATCTTTTCCCAGGTAATAGAATCTTGAGCAAGAAAGCAAACGGCCTGTTGTTGAATTGTATTTTGAGTATCAGTTTTGATATCTCTATGTACAGTAGTGGTTGCTTGTCTTGTGCTCTCTTTATCTTTTGGGATTCTTCCATCCTCTCCTCCTGCTCAATGATGATGGATTTTTTTATTTGTGTTGTGATGATGGGCACAGCACTTGAAGCACATCCACATACCCCGTGTACCCTTCATACACGAAATTCACTTCTTTGAGCTCTTCCCTATTATCTTTGGAGTTGTGATTGTATGGGTCTATGCGACTATTTTAACCGTAGCTGGAGCTTATGACCATGCATCTGCACTTGGACAACTTCATTGTCGCACTGACCGAAGTGGTCTTGTTTCACATGCTCCCTGGTAATTTATACTCCCATCATTTTATCGTCTACTTGATTGAAGACCTTGCTTGAAGTAAGAAGAGCTCTTTACCTTTCTCTTGAAAGAAGTGCAGGTGTATATTGTAATTGTGCCAAATGAATATGTCTTTTGCTTGATGTGCTTCAAGAGAGTCTTTCTTTTGAAGCACCCTCAGATCTGAATTTCTGTCTTTGTGTTTTGTTTCGAACACAGGGTTAGGATTTCCTATCCTCTTCAATGGGGTGCTCCAACTTTTGATGCTGGGAATGCATTTGGAGTTATGTCAGCAGGTTTTTCTGCTCTTGTCGAGGTAATCAGTTTTCCCTCAAATGGGTGCTTTTTGCAATGACATACATCTTGTGATTTCTGTTCTTTTTCTGAATATCTGTATGTGGTGTGGTGCCTTTTTACAGTCAACTGGTGGCTTTTATGCTCTGTCTCGATTGGCAGGAGCAACTCCCCCACCACCTTATGTCATCAGTAGAGGAATTGGATGGCAGGGAGTTGGTCTTCTGTTGAATGGATTCTTTGGCACCTTCACTGGTGCAACTGTTGCTCCGTAAGTGTAAAAACATGATTACTTCCTACGACAGGGGAATATGAAGGACTTCAATTCGATTACCTCTGAGGACTAATGAGTGTTTGTTGTCGACCTTCAGTCTCATTTTGTTGTTGTGTTTTGCAGTGAAAATATTGGGCTAGTTGGACTCACTCGTGTTGGAAGTCGGAGAGTAATCCAGATCTCTGCCTTTTTCATGCTTTTTTTCTCTATTTTTGGTGAGTACTAAACGCTGTTGGTGAATACATATGCTGTTTAGTTGTCTGTAGAGAATTGAACTGTTTTGACCAAATGGGTCAATTTCTGGATGCAGGAAAATTTGGAGGAATCCTTGCTGCCATACCACAACCCATTGTAGCTGCTATTCTGTGTATTACTTTTGGAATGGTTGGTAAGTGTAATTCCTGATAAATAATGACAGTTTCAGTTTGTAGGAAATGACTTTTGATGAACTCTGCAAGTAGACTCACACACAGCCATGCATTCAATCTCATCATTTGGATTGTGTATTTTCTTGTTGAATACAGTGGGAACTGGACTTTCGGTGCTTCAATTTACCAACTTAAATATGACACGGAACCTCTTTGTGGTCGGCATCTCAATATTCCTTGGGTTGTCAGTTCCTCAATATTTCTCAGAGTTTGCATCACGAGCTTACCATGGCCCTGTCCATACACATGCACTTTGGGTAAAATTTGCAGCTTTCCAGATCATGTTGGATTGGCTTCTTTACAATAATTGTGCCCTTTTGTTTTCCACAATTTTGAAATTCACGTGGGTCTCTTTTTGTTCTGGTTGGTGGGTGCAGTTCAACAATATACTCAATATATTTTTTGGTTCTCCCATCATTATCACATTTATTGTGGCATTAGTTCTGGACAATACACTTCTGTGGCACGTAAGCAGGAAAGACCGGGGTCTACCATGGACACGCAAGTTCAGGAGTTTTGGTGAAGATGCCCGAAATCTTGAGTTCTACAGTCTTCCATTTGGTCTTCACAAAATATTTCCACCAAATTACTGAGTTGGTTTTTTCCCTCCCACCTTCCTTCATGGTAATTTTTAGAGATGTCCACCATAAATCCACACTTTCTAGGGATGTTGCAAGGAGCCCCTCCCTGCACCCCTAGTTACTGACAGTCCTGCCTCCTGCAAAATATGCTGTGTGGTGGTGTGGTGGGCATTCTTTTACAACCAGTTTTTGTTCATATTTTTTACCATTTAGAGTCTTGATTCTTCACATTCTTGTGCTTGTTGTATTTGCTATGTTGGCAAATAACAATTGGCTCCCTGAAGACAATGGTAGGAAAGTCACGTCTCTTGAAGCACAAACACCCTTTTGTCATATATTCTTTAGGAAAAATTTAATTACTGAAGAAATCTTGTACATCTCGGAACAGTCAACAACCACTGCGAATATGATGAGTAAACTAATTGTACGTGTGCTATCTTTCAAAATGGTGCTGGTTATTGTTGTTTGCATAAGTTCTCTCCCTCGCAATGAGAAAAAAATATTGTGAAGAAAATTGAGGAGAAAATTATTTCTTTTTTCTTTGGGTTTCTTCCACAGACAATAGAATGCTTTTCTTGCAATCAATTACCTGTCTTGTTGGGAGTGTTGATGATTGATGATGCTTTGCTTGAATGATGATTGACAGTTCTGCAGCCAGCAATTATTGCCAACAACAAATATGTTTTTGAAGTCAACCCAAGCAAGATTTTGCAGAATTTGATGAAAGGTGCTATACCCATTGTGGTATCCTAGTGTTACTTTTGTACCAGAATTTTGTCCTATACAATGTTTCTCACATTCAAAATATGCTATGTCAATTGATTCCCCATACTTTCTTCACTCATGAAAAAGTATGGGAAAAGTAGAAAGTAAATCAATGAAGGGAAGACTATGTAATGTCAGCCACTCACCACCTCAACCAGTTTATGTGCATTCAATAAAAAATAAACAATTTCCTCGTATTCACTTGCTTGCTCTTAAATATTATTCATTTGTGCCCATTTGAACCCTATTTCAACCTGTGCTGATGCAGAAACCCATTCGATTGTAGTTCAAAACATTATGAATTGGTGCAAACTGCTTTCTCATTGAGGGCTTTCCAATGGTATGACAACTATGGCAAAAAGTGTCTAGTGATCTGAGAGATCTCAGAGTGTCTCTCTTCTTTTTCTTTCTTATAAATCTATACTAGTGTGGCTTGCGCCGTTGGCCCAAGTGTTAACCACGTCCTCAACTGAATTTTCCTTGCAAAACCTGGTTTTTTGGAATTTATTTGAATTTTTAGTGGCAGAAATCACTGAAGAAAATCAATATCTCCCACATTCTGAATCCAAATCTTACCAAATAAATTCCATTAAATCATCAAGATCTTTCCAACAATATCAAAGGCACATTCCAATTCCTCTGAAATTTTCAGCTACAATTTAATTTAATTTTCAGTGATGAAATCATTCAATATTAAAGAACTTTTGCACTGCAAGTCCAAATGTCATGGAACCAAGCCCATGCACCCCTCCTCCTCAAGAGCTTTCCAAAGACATCAATCAAGAACACAATATGAAGCATCCTGGTTCAGTGGGATCTCATACCTACAAAACAAAACAAAACAAAACAAACTACCTTCCTTCATTGATAAATATGTAATTTTTTCAGATGACTTGATGGCTTTTTCAAGCATGAGAGAAGCCCTTTCAAAATCCAAACCATCTTGAAATGTATGTAATAAAAACCCTTGGCTTTTTCCCCCCTGTATGTAGAGGGATGTTGGGCTTTATTAAAGGCCTTGATGCCCATCATGGATGTCCCTTCTAGCAACCATGATTTCATGGTTGACCTTTGTTCCATGAAAGTTCAGATTTTCATGCAGAAATTTTGTCCATCTTCATCAATGGAACTTCATCTGTTGGAAAATCCAAGAATTATATTTTTATGGATGAATATCCATGGAACTCGGATGATTTTAATACAAAAAGAAAAGTGAATAAACTATACACTTTATGGATGAAATGAAAGTATAGACTACATTTCTTGCATGAACTTTATTTCATCCTAAGATTTTATGAATTTTCATGGATGAACTCGCATTCCATTACGATGGCTTCAAATTCCACTCACGATTCATAAAGTATGAATACAAAGAAAACATGAAATTGAAACTCAAAAAACCTTTCAATTTACTCTCATTATATTCAAAAAGCTTTAGAGGGCACCTAGAATTGGGAAAGGGCTCCCCCTCAAGGTTCAAAGAGGTAACAAAGTCAAAAGAAAAGAGAGAATAGTATTCCATAATTGGCAACTATGGATGAAGGAGCTCTAGAAGGAGAGCATGATGATGGTCCCTTTTAGTGGGAATTTTGGATAATTTTGTTGCAAGGAAAATATCGGAAGAAGCGGGGCTTTAGTTATGTACTCTTATTGTAGCTGGAAAGAGTGAATGTTACCTTTCTTGTAACAATGAATGATAAAGGAGGATGGATGCATCTTTTTTGTGTTTGAATTACAACAATTATTGAAGTACGGCAAAAGGAAAGTCTCTCTTTTTACAACCTAAGAAATGTTCTATGGAAGAACTTGCATGTGGAGTGATTAGTGAAACCTTGTACAAATGTCCTTCGTACATTATTTGTCACTTGTAAACCATGTATTACGCTATGGACTAGATAGCATTTATGGAGAGCGGGGACACCCATTGGTAGACCTCCCCAGGAATCGGGTATGGAAAATTATCATATGTGTTGTGTGTTTGGAAAAAAAGGTAGATGCAAGAGAGACACCCAAGTAATTGTCTATTGAAGGAAACAGAATGGTCTTTTATATGGTACTTGCAACAACAACAACACCAACAAAAGAGATTTTTTTTAAATTCCAAAAAAT
>Ga0116229_10012978_pt1 | contig 11881 bp, 6 predicted proteins | sample S1TSphgellanicum_3_FD_87313 | JGI IMG/M metagenome (GOLD analysis project Ga0116229, IMG submission 87313) | Host-associated microbial communities from peat moss isolated from Minnesota, USA - S1T2_Fc - Sphagnum magellanicum MG | ecosystem: Host-associated > Plants > Peat moss > Unclassified... | reverse complement strand
TTTGTTCCATTGCATAATAATTTGCACCATCACAATGTGCATCATTATGTTGTTCAACATTGTCATCTTCCATTATCACTCTTTGCACTCCACATGCACGCACATTGTGATGGCTGAAAATGCAACTAAAAGCACTATGGTTGAAAGTAATAAGTGTTTCACTAAAAAATTTGATCATGCTACAAACAACATAATTCCAAATAAGTTCAATTTTAATAAATTCTAAATTTAGTTCAAGAATTGTTACGAATTGAAAATTGATACAACAATTGAACAATTGAACAATGAATAAATAATCAAAATTTGAGCATGAAACGAATAGAGGTCAAGGTTGAAAAACATGTAGGGGTCAAAGTAGTAGAATTGGAAAAAGCAATAACATTTTTGCTATTGTTCCTATTCCAATGCCAACCACATCAAACTCCTATAACATCATTATGTGTAAACCTTATCAACCCAACTGGGACTACCAATAAATATTTGTTTTAATTAATGTAAAAATATACATATATTGTAGGGATAAATGTAATTGATTCCAAAAATCAAATTGAATATGTAGCTTACAAGTGATGAAAGATAACAAATGTAATAAATGAAAGCATCCACGCAATTCAACTTAAGAATGTTGAAGCTTGTAAAAAAAAATGGGGAATAATTTACAAGGAGATCAAAATGATCTTTGATTACATGTCAAACATAACCAAAACAATGTTGATTACCAAAAGCTCACTCCATAAGACTACACAACAAAATCAAATCTACTTTAAAATTACATTGATTATAATGACAACCTCATGGATTACCAAGGAGACAATCAATTGACCAATAACAAAAAATTCACTACACTTAAAAATTTGCATCCTTGGGCCAACTTATACAAAATGCAAGCTGCATGAGCTTTGATTATAATTGCAAATTTGTATTTAGTATCTTGTTTACAAACCTAAGACCTTACCTAATTAAAAATTTCAAATATAATGTGTTTCCTCATTTAAAAATTATGGAATGAACGTTCATCATCATACTTTGTGATCAAGAGGATTAAGAATAAGCGGTTGACTTTTGTTTTACCCATAAACCTTGGTTCTTTTCCAAGAACAAATTTTTAGTTATAAGTAATATTATGCGAAAAAAAAAACATAAATATGTTGGATGTTGATCACATTTGAAGAATTGTTTTTTAAAGCTATTCCAATAGGATGCAAAAAAAAATGAAGTAAATTACTTACAACATAATGAAAAAGAACACCAAAAAACTTGTAGCATCAACTTACTATGAGAAAATAAAGTGTTTTACAATTGGGCTTGCAATTAAAATTTTGATTTGCAACGACCACTTGCAATTAAATGTATTTTTACAACATGAGTGTTATTGGACAAGTTGCAAGAATTGCAATGGACACAATTCCATACATGGACCAAATAATTTTGCAACTATTGCAATTACATTACAAATAAAATACAATATGTTGCAACTACACAAACAATGATGTGCTAATGTGATTTTCATTCATTCATCAAGGATGAAATCATTGGACAACACTAACAACATGTCATCAATGGACATGTGAAAATTATAAATTTATTTTTATATTTAGTATTTATATTAATTTAATTTAGATCATCCAACTTAGGGTTGATAGGATTTTTACACATGGCACTTAAGTTAGGATGTAGACAGGCCTATTACCTAGATGCCTAACCTAGATTATGCTAGGTAAGTAGGTAACTAAACCTAGGTAGGTAGGTAGGTAAATAGGTAGTTAATCCTAAGTTAATTAAGTAAGAAAACATGTAATTTTGGATAATCCTATTTGATTTTAGGTTTAATTTTTAGGGCCAATTTTTTAAAATACTTATAATGCACTTACTTATATATTTCACAAAATTGAAAAGTAGGGATAAAAATATAGGGTAATTTTTGTTGCATGATAATTGCAATTTATTTGTAATTATTACATAGTAACTAAATATTATACTAACATAGTTTACCTATTAGTTATGCTAACTATTATAATTCATAATAATTAATAATGTTATAAAAAATGGAATAATAATAATAATACATATTTACTATTATAATTATATTGTAATTATTGTAACTAGTAGTTGGGTAGGGTAGGTTAGCAAGTGTAGTGTACTAGCCAATTATAGATGTATTAGTCCAATAAAATAAGTTTATATTACTTAGCCTAGGTTATTTATATAGTGAAAACCTAATGTCACAACTAGTTGTATTATTGGAAATCATAACTTGATAATTAATTACAAAAGAGTTGAAATAGTAAAATCTTGTGGATGGTAGCAATGCATACACATGGCATATCGTATGTGTCAAGGTCATATCCTAATTGCAATGATGAATGCTTCATGTATTTCAATTGTATTGTAATTGTCATATGTGACTTCCATGCAACTTGTTAATAAAATCAAACATGTTAACCACAATTGTATATATAGTGCATACATTCATTTGTATAGGGGTCCATCTTGTGATTAATATGTAATTACAATAGAATGCCATAAAGTTTTTGTGTGACATTAAAAAAAAATCCCCTTATTTCCATGGGATAATTGTAGATTAATATTTTTGGAGTTTTAATTGTAGGGCAATGAAGTTTTCATGGCCACGATTTTTCATAGTGATTTCTACATTATTTGTCATCTACACACAAATTTTTTTTGCAATAAATTAAGAAGAAAACATACAATAATAGAACTCCAATGACAAAGTTTAATTTACACATTATTAACAATAAAAGTTATGTAACAAATGCAAAGCAAATGAGAGGAAAATGATGATTATGTGATGTTGCTTGCCTGCAAATTGATGAAAAGAACCATATCTACATACTTTGCAATAATCCATGTTGTGTATATTCATGTGAATCAACAACCTTTTACATTCCAAGCCACATTGAACCTATAAAAGTGATGATGATTGTTGAGACTTCCGAAATGAAAATAAACTTGAAACATTTAAAATGCAAATTAAAGATTGATATGACAATGAAAAAAATATGTGCAAGGATGCTCAAAGAAGGTGAGTTGAAATCACCATATCAAATAATGGGTTAACAATGAATGTCACTGGAATGATGGATGGATGATGCAACCACCAAGCTAACATCAATTTTAAGTGTGAGAAAAAGAGAAAAAGATTGTGATAATATGATAGTTAGAAAACCTAAAAATTAACTTGCAACTAGGTGTTAACACACTGAAGGTAAATAATAGGTACTTAATGTAAAGAGAACTTAATAAATTAACGTCAGTGATTGGTTAATAATTTATTGTTAATGATGTTAAGGGATAACATATTTTTTAGCCTACAACTAGGTGTGTGGATAGGTTATAAATAGGGACAATTATTTAAATAGTTTCAAAATTTAAGTAGTTTGGTTGTAAGATATAATTAGCTAAACAATGGTAATCCACACCCAATATTTACCCACAATATTGTGTATTGTTGTTATGAGTACCTAAGACCCAACTCAACCCAACAAATATTTCATTCTCCACATTTGAATCTATAGATAAGATGAAAATTTTAAAAGGCAATTATATATTTTAACTCAATGGGAATTTCTTTTGAAATTTCCACTATAATCAATGAAAAAATACATGAAAACAAGATACTTGCATAACACTAATAAAGATCACCTTCAACATATCTACCTATGGTTTAGAGAGTTGAAAAGGCATATGTACAAAGTTATTTATTTTACTTAAATGTTTTTTGACATGTTGGAAAAAGTAAACCAATTGGCTTTCTTCTTGTTTATTTGATGTTATTTCAATTCTAATTTCATATTTTAGTATCTTTTCAGGTTTGTGCTAAATGCTAAAGAAGTTGCCTATGTTTATTGCCAAATTTTATTTTTTATTTTTTATTGCCAAAGTGAATTTTGAAAAATAAAATAATTTTTAGCAACCAAATGCTAAACCTGAAAAGGTGCTATGATAACATATAATATGTCATATCTTGTCCTTTTCCTACTATATATAAATTGGATAAAAATGTAGCATAGAACCTAGGGGACATTGACAAAATCCCAATTCCATTTCGGTGACACAATTTATGCTAGTTAAAAAGATTTGAGTCCATGACTTTGTTAGTGTTGGGATAGGATGAACCCGCTTAAACTTTGAGGTATTCATATACCCAAATTCCATCCTATTCTATTTGTTTGCCTTGTGACATGTTTTACTAAAATATTAATTTATCATATGAGCCTTTGAATGACATGTTGATTCTAGCCCAAAAGTGGTTGATTAAAACTAAAGACCACAAAACATGTCTTTGTATTAGTTTTGACCTAGTACATTTTTGGGTCACTTGCTAATACACCATTAGTTTATTATACATATATTGAAGATAATCTCCATGATATAACATTTTAGGGTGAATTTGGAATTTTTTTTTGCAACCATCAATTCACAAACTTAGCTATAACTGGTGTTAGGATAGTTTTTAAAAAATAAAATTGAAACTTGGTTTAGATATAATACAATAGCGTTTTCTATTTCAAACCTTATTTTGATTGAAATTATATCATTTATCAACTACATGTGATGTATTTTCTAGTTTTCAATATGGTTTGGTTGGTTTATATTTTGTATTGATGATATTAATGTTCAAAAATACTATTAATGATGGGCAAGAAGAAAAAAATTCAAATAGTTTTTCATAAAATGATGCTAAAGGTAAAAATGGGCAATTCCAATTTTCCGTCTATTAAAAAAAATCCAAGACAAGAAGAAATGTGTGTTAAAATCAAGGAAATTAGGAATAGAGATTTCAAAGAACAAAACACATATTTTTCTACCTATATATGATTCAATGGATTTCCTTAAGGTGTGATGTATTATGTGGCTTATGGATGATATTGATTGGCCTCGTCATAATTCCTAAAGTGAAAAAAAGGCATAAAATAAATTATAAAGTTTATTGGGATAATTCATGTTTGTAATTTAACTTGTGATTTGTGTTTGGATTTCATCCAAGAGCTTTCAATTTCACTATAATGGACAAAAGTGTAATCCAATTTTGGAACCCAAAGGTGATGAAACTTATTTGTCACCATCTTTTTGTCATCTATAAGTATGGAATTCCTATTCATGTTTCAATTTATAATGGATATTTTACATATGACTAATGAACATCTTGTAAATGATAGGTTCTAGTAGCAATGTTGGGTTTTGCCAATTATTAGCTATTTATTATGTCAATCCATTTAATGGATAATGTTTGCTATTATTTTGCATCCATCCATTTGATGACTGAAATTTAAAATATTTACAAATATGACCTCAATTTATTTGAATCCTAATCTATGCATAACATGTTAACTCCTTGAAAATGAATTAACTTTGTTCCATTTTGGACTCAAATATGGATGAACTTAGAATGCTTCCAGTCAGGGCTTTTGAAATATTTTGTGATATCAAAAAATTGGTAACTGTTTCCAAAAAATTAGCAAAACTAGCCAAATTTATACAAACCTTCCAAAATTCTTTACATCTCTAAACTCCCATTTTGGTATGCATATGAGAACTGTGGGCAATGCTTTCTAGGCTCAAAATGAACATGCTATACAACCAGAAATTAATCTGTCATGTTTGGGTTGTTCCTGGTGCACGGACAAAGTTGCAATGCATTGCTAAGAGCTAAACTATTTCTAGATCCCATCACAACTACTACTTTGAGCTGTGTTCTGTGCTTCATCTGCTTTCTGTATCTTGTTCCAATATTCTTCAACATGTGGAGACAGATCAGCCTGTCAGAGTTCATACCAGCTGCTTCAAGGAATGCAAAATGTCTAGGGAATCATGTACATTTGGATCCAGTTCTCTGTATGGATGTACATTACCATTAAGCTAACAAAGCTTTTATTATGCTGTGAACTTCATACAAACTGGAAATCTCTTCTGATACCAACAACAATATTTCAACTCTCAATGTAGTGCAAGGATGAAGGTTGCATACATAGTCACCAGCCCCAGGAGCCAGGTCCACCTTTGAATGGGCCAACAACCTGAGAAGTAACCCAGCCACCATAAAATCCACCAGGTTGTGGTTCTGCTTTCTCATCTCCCACATAGCATGCATCCATGGGTGCTGCATAGAATGCAAGGTATGATCTGATGGGCAGAAACTGGCTGGTAGGCTCTTCATAGCTCCACCCAACCTTCTCTGCACTTCGACCATCCACATTCACACTCCAATAGGTTGCATTACCCTTCCACTCACAAAAGGAGCTTCCTGCTGCCTTCCTCACATACTCCATCTTGATGTCCTTTTGTGGAATGTAATAGACTGCAGCACCCACAATCCAGTGATAAAACCTCATATAATCAAAACTCCAATTGATGACACTAGAGAGGCACTCCTAGTTGCAACCTGCAATTTCATTCATGAAGAGAAGAAAGTAAATAAGAGAAATGAATATTTGATGTCCCTTTGAGGAATGTAATCGACTACCGCACCCACAACTGGGCAATAAATGATCATATGTCAAAGCTCCAGTTGATAACAGTAGAGAGGCATTGCATCCTATGATTTCATTCATGAAGAGGAGAAAGGGGATAAAAGAAACAAATCATGTGCCATGTCCAACAACAGCCATGAATTCTGGTGTGGTCTGTTTACTCTGGATCTCTTGAAGCTCCTGCTGAAAGCAGACACCTCTGACAGCTATAACACTAAGAAAACCTAATGAAAACATGTTTTTCCCATATAGAGACCAGAGAGCCCTAGGGTTCTGGCATAGATACCCTGGTTTTACACATCCACATTCAGCAAGGCAGACTATCAGCGTGCACCTAGTAGAGCTTGATCCTTACCAACTTTTGTCATGATGCTCATGAAATGAAATGCAGAGAGAAATGGTAATATGTGATTGGTTACTTGTAATCTGCCATATCCTTGCAATCTGTTTTCTCAACACATACCAAACCTGTCATGATGCTTATGTATTGAATTGCCAAAAGGAATGATAATATGGGATTGCCTACTTGTGATCTGCTCTTTCCTTGCAACCTGTTTTTCTCCACACACAGCATCTTGTCATGATGCTCGTGAATTGAATTGCAGGGAGGAATGGTAATATCCAATTGCCTTCTTGTGATCTGCTCTTTCCTTGCAACACCTTTTCTTGCACTCATTTCTTCTTAGAAGATGAAACCCTTATACATGCAGGCCTGGAGTATGACTGTTCTCGAGAGTGCATTGCACACTTGTTGAATCCACTAAAATGGACTACTACTGCTTTCATTGATGCTAGAAACTATCATCAGAAAATGGCTGTTACACGGAGAAATTAGTTACCAATCTCTCACAACACGGAATGCACAAAAACCTGTCAACCATTGCGAGTACGCTAACGGTTACAAAGGACACAGGAGAAAGTAGGGAAGAAATTCGACTGCGCACATACATGCATACATACATACCTGGAGGATGGCTGGTTTCGAGCACGCGGTAGGCGCTGGTTGTATCCGCAATAACCTTGGAATTGAACACTATCTTCACTCTCTCTGGCACGGCTTCCAGTCGAGGGGGACGCGGATAGTCCCAAACCGATTCTTGACCCGGACCTACTTTCTCCCTCTGAACGTTCCCCATGGGTGACGCCGCGGCGGAACCGCTGGCGATGACGCTGGTACTATATCCACCTTTCCACCTCTTTGCACGACACAACTCTGGGGTTGGAGGTAATAGCGAGCCAAAGTGCAAGCAAACTCCTCCAAACTTGATGCTTGACAATAACTTCTGCTGCTGCACCTTCTGCAACACTCCTACGACAAGTAGTCCAGCATTACTGCTGCCCGGCGTCGTCAATCCTAACATGCCGATTTTGTTGCTCGATGTGTTTGCTCACCACATCTGCTCTCTCCCTCCCACTCTCCTTGTTTCAAACAAAGTGCACTAAACCCTAAACCCCTAGTCCCTAGACTGCTGCAGTGGGGTTTTTTTTTTCTGGCGAGATTTCACCATATTTCGACAAAGAAATTGGGAATATATTGGAAAATATTGTTTATCTAGTGTAAATTCGACTAAATTTCGCCAAATTTTCAATATTAAAAACACAAAAAAAACTCACTTTGCTAGACTGGTTAAGCAGCAGCAAGGTGCCCAGAATTTATTTTTTTTGGAGCGGGGGTTCATTCATTTTCGACCATAAAATAATTTTTTTAATAATTTGGCATTATATTAAATAATGAAAGTTAGTGTGAAAGATCGTTTCATTGAGGAGTGTGCTCATTTTTTCACGATAGACGATTAAAAGGTCATTTATCTTTGTTTTTTTGCATTCAATTTGGTAGACAACGTATTAATATTATTTTTCAACATGCTTTAACCTCTGCCATAGAAAGGAAGACTCTATAGTCAGGTGATGCTTGTTTTAGACCTCTTATTATTATTAAATCTCATGATTTGCATGCAGATGATATTTAAGGGGTTGTGGGTGAGATAACTTTCTATTACGAGAGGGACTATCTTTTTTAAAAAAATTTCTTGTGGGTTGTGTGTCTTTTGACCTTTCTTTGGCCTTTCCTTTCTGAGATCACAATTTTCACTGTTGATCTTTTATTATATTTTGTTTTTGTGTTTGGTCTAGAATTTTTTTGAAATTCTTGGCATCTTAGGCACGTATTTTTTGCAAAAATTGATAATTTCAAGAAATAATTAATTAATGCCTAACTAGGCTAGGTATCACTATGATAATGTCCAAGAACCCTGTCTGTAAATAGCTATTTCATCCTCGGGTCAAGTTTGTTGGTAAATGATCCTTAAACCTTTTGCCACATATACTTTGTTTTCTGAAGAAAAAAATTCCAGATTTTCAAAACAAATTGCCACATTTCCCCTCTGGTTTTGGTTGGGTAGCAGTTTTTTTGTGTGCATTTTTAAAAATTGGAGACAAGTTCTAGCAACTTGTCGCCATTTAATCCAAGATCCCTTTTGGGATGCTCACAACTAATGTTATGTCAAAAAAAGATATGAAAAAAAAAGACCTTGGAACTTGCAATTGGTAAATCTTATGATATTCCAAATCCCACAATGGAGTTCATTTAATTATTATAATAATTCATCCTTTATTATTAGGATGTTGAATTTGATGGTGCATATATATCTTGAATTTGTTAGTGGAGAGTTGTTTAAATTTTTTTTTTTTTGTGAAATTAGTTTTAAAATTCTTCAATTTCTAAAGGTTTATATTGAAATTATCAAATATGTGATTTATCTATCAAGTACCCAAGTTCAATTCACAACTTTAATCATCACCCACATGATGCAAAGTTTTCTAAAAAATTCAAATTATACAAGAGAAATTGCAATGTTGTTGCCATAGTCCAATAGACCGAATAGCTGGGCTGACTTGTTGGGAAAGGAATGTGAAGTTATTTTTTTGAAAAAAAAAACAGTAAAAATGTTTTACGAATGATAAGAAATACGTTGTAATTATTAAAAAAAAGGGTGAAGCAAATCAGATTGCGAGGCACATCATATTTTTCTACCATTGACTTAATGAAGGTTAATTGTGACCATGATGCAATAAGACATGCATGTTTCACATGAAAAATTGTAAACTTTTTGGTTGAAAAAAGGCATATTAGTGAAGGTTTCGATTTGAATTGTAAAGATATAAAATGACTTATAGATCAAATGAAGAAAATGTTGGAATTATTTTTGATAAAGGACAAAAAGTTGGGGATCTTTGTAATCCATAAATGACATATGTTATAAAATTTATTTATATCTATGCAAAGCTTAGATCAAGGAACCATAACCATACCCTTCTTTCCAACTTATCAACATGATACTTAAATATTTTTCATTTAAATCTGAATTTTTTACAAAGTTCACATAACCACTTTAGTTGGAAAACATAAAATTAAGCAACTATGCGTAGTTTATGTTATTCTAATAAGTGTAATTGTTTGATTATTGGTCATGAGGATACCATAATTCAATCCTTTACCATTGTGTTGAACCCAAGTTAAACAAAGTCATTTGTGATGTAGGTGCATGGAATTGCATGTAAGATGAGGGTTGTGAGTTAGGATACGACATACCCTTATGATATATCTAGATGATAGATGATACAAACAAGGATGTATATATATGCATGTCACATATATACATATATAAACCTATACTTTCACCTACATTTGTGTGTGAGATAAGTTCCTATTGTTATTGGTTGATTTCTTTTAAGATTTGCCATCAACATGTCCATAGTGGCTACCCAATACAAATATGAATATAATAATATCTTGATATGAGGAAAGAAATGGCTTTCTTGAACGACAATCTTGTCCTTAGTAGGGTAAAACAAGTTGTGAGGCGTACAACCTCACAAATACCCATATACACAAGCAATCCCATTAATGGTAGCTTGTGTGCTTGTAACTTAGTTGTACACACTAACCAAATTACATACATTAGGAATTGCCATAGTTCTAGAGCTTTAAACACAATAAACAACTATTGGATGACCCTAGATGTGATGACCTAGACGGGATGAGTGAGCAAGGTGGGTGATGGATGAATGGTGGATTGTGAAATACATTCATCCCTTTGCATTTGGGTAGCCATAGCTTTTTGGGATGCTTGATGAGTTTGCTTGCAAATGGATTTTTAAAGTTTTAAAACCCCTTTTTGCATTAAAAAAATGTTTGAACACATTAATGTTCATTGGCATGTTGACATTACACTATAATACTAATATTCCCAACATGGGATTTGGATATGTTCAAGAATGGTCCAAGTAGAGGCTTTTTTAGCACTTTTGTGTTATACCCAAAGTGGCAATGATCTACAGGAAGATTTAGCCAGATTTGGATACAAGCTAAATATGAAAGTAATTAAAAAAGAATCCTTGTATATTTTTGGCTTCCTACTTGAAACATGCATAGAAATCTGGTGGTTTTTCTTAAATTCTGGTGAGAATTATGGCTATTGAAAATCTCAAAAAGCACAATGATTTTAATACTTTAAATTTTTATTCTAGCATTTTGGCTATATGTAAAAAAGAAAAAGAAAAAGAAAAAGAAAAAGAAAAACAGAAGGCTAGACCACAAATCATTTGAGTTACCGTGGTTAAACATCTGAACTGGAACCTAGTGGAGCTACCAACCATAGATAAGGCAGGTGGCGTGAAAACGTGGACCTCTGTACCTAATACAAGATAGGCTTTGTCTTTTGGCCAAAACAATTGAGAGCTTCCCATATATGCAGCCACTTGGCAATCCCACCAAGTGATATCCTCTTAAAGTAGGTCACCAAATTAGGTCAAACTTTTTTCAATGGCATTTGGGGAACAAAATATTATCCATAGTGCTTTATTTTTACTTCACTTCTAGACAATCAATCAATGTAGCATATGTGCCAAAATTTATTATAAAAATTAAAAATTAAAAAAAATAAATAAAAGGGGAAAGAGAGGAGAAATAGAGGAAGAAAGAACCTAAAAAGTCTTATTATTTTAGTTTTGCTAAAGTTCCAAATCTCCACAACTTTCTTTCTTTCTCCCTATCTATTTATGCACACATACTCAGATAGAAAGGAGTTTCTTTACAATGTGGCACACTAAGCTAGTAACCCCCTCCCCAAGCAACCCCTTCCCCAAGCAAACACATTGCCCCCCATTATAGAGAACTTATGTGTGAAGGAGGAAGAGGAAGGGTGTGTTCCTGATTTTGAGGTCTTTGGAGCTTGAAGGAAGGCTTAGTAGGAACTCAAATGAGCAATGGGTCCTCCTCCAAAGTGCCTTACCACGTGTAAAAGACACACATGCAAGGGCCTCAAATAGAGACACCTTGTGTTTGGTAGGGTGCCATTGTAACTAAACAAATAAGCCAATGCTTTTTT
>Ga0116229_10012977_pt1 | contig 11883 bp, 4 predicted proteins | sample S1TSphgellanicum_3_FD_87313 | JGI IMG/M metagenome (GOLD analysis project Ga0116229, IMG submission 87313) | Host-associated microbial communities from peat moss isolated from Minnesota, USA - S1T2_Fc - Sphagnum magellanicum MG | ecosystem: Host-associated > Plants > Peat moss > Unclassified... | reverse complement strand
CGAGTACTTCCAATCTCCTGCCTGCTGTGGTGCCGGGAGGAGCAGAAATGGGTGTAGGATTCCAAGATTAGGGTTTGGAGCTCATGTCGTTCGCGTGTTCGTCTTCTTGGCGCATCGGTTCCTTTCCAATTCCACGGCCCCCAAAAGTTCGTTCTCAAAGTTCCCAAAGTTCTCAATTACCAATGGCGTTGAGTGGGTGCCCATTTTGCAACATCTTCGGTAAGCTTGGGCATGGAACCACTTATTTATTCTCGTTCCCCCAATCAAGAGGTACCAAAAAATTGTACTTTGGCATTTGGGGGGCGGGGTTATGAAAGAATTCTTCTTGTTGAACTAATTCCGAAGGTACCGAATAATATACTTTGCAAGATGGGGGCGGGGGCGACATACAAAATAATTTCTCCCTTGTTGAACTAATTTAGAGGGTACCAATTCTGCAATATTTTTAGGGAGCTTAGGGTAAGCCTCCCCCTAAGGAGTTTATTCTTATTGAACCAATTAGGAAGGTACAAATTTTGCAATATTCTTAGGGAGCTTTGGGTAGGCCTCCCCCTAAGGAGTTCATTCTCGTTGAACTAAATTTGAGGGTACCAATTTTGCAATATTCTTAGGGAGCTTTTGGGTAGGCCTCCTCTTAAGGAATTTATTCTTATTGAACCAATTAGAAAGGGTACCGATTTTTCAACATTCTTAGGGCGCCCAGGGGAATGCTCCTAAAGGATTTATTTTTATTGAGCCAGTTAGGAGGATAAGGTATTTTGCAATATTTTAAAGAGAATCCCCACCCCCAATTTTGCATTAATTTAGTGTTCACCCATCCTCAGTGCTCAGTGATTTTTATTTTTATTTTTTTTGCAATATTCTGATGTTGCATCATTAGCTAGGATCCCGAGAAGGGGTTAACAATAAACGAAAAGAGGACAAATCATTTCACAAAAATGACATATTATCACAACCAGTGTAAAATACACGAGGGGCACAGAATGAAGATTAAATTAATTACATTTTTAAAATTATATTTACACATTTTCCATTATATTAACAACATATTTTTTAACAAAACATTAAAGCTGCAACTAAACCAAAAATTGCACAAGAAAGAAATAAAATGAGATACTTAATAAATTAATTAGAATGTATATACTTGAAGTAAATGAATTATTAAATCATTTGCCTTGAATTAGCCTAATTGTTTCTAGAGCTCTAAGTTTTAAAGATTTTGAGCTAGTTCCAAATTACTACATGTGTACTTTTTATAAGTTGGGCAGGTACTCACTTTGGGGGGTAAGAGCCGTCTGCTTTGGTTCTGATCAGTAAGGACCGGATTTGAATTGGTATTGTTTTTCAAAATCAGCATCAAAACTGGAATTTATGTTTTTGAATAATTGGACCCAAAACCAAATTTTCAATTCTGCTTATATGTGGAATCAAAGTTTGAACCAAAATATATATTTTTAAAAAAACAGGATTAGAACTGAAAATTAACTAGTAACTATCCACCAGTTCAGATCTTGGTTAGTAAGAACTAATTTGAACTGGGATTGATTTTCAGAACTGAAATTGGAATCAGAATTTTCTTTTTTTTAAGAGAATAGAATTTACAATTCTGTTTCAATTGTCTAACTGAAACTGGAACAATGCCAGTTTATTTTTCAGAACCGGAGGTTCTTTATAAAAGTCAAGAACCGCCCAACACTTGTATCAAATCATTTGCCTCAGCGTATCTCTTTGTAAAGCTTTAAGTTTTTAACATTTTAATCTAGTTTCAAATTCCTTTGTACTTTACTCTACTTGAAGATATTTATTTATCACCGTGAGGTCCAAGCTACTCTTGAGATTATAATGTTATAGATTCAACAAACTATAAGCAATGATTGCCCAACAAATCATTCAAGGGTGAAAACATATTAAAATTATTCATTAAAGAAATGTGAAACCCTAAGTTTGGGTGAAACTAACGATGTAAGTCAAAAGTCATGACAAGACCATGCCAAAGGAAAATAACATAAAATGAAACATCATTTTATTCCTAAACCCAAGGTGAAATCAGTTTCACTTAATATTTTGAGTTTTGTACTACACAAAAACTTGCCTTGCATAGACTCAGCTTGTGTGTGAGAGCATTTTTTTTTGTATTGTTCACAAGCTATTATGTAAAGTTCAAGTGAGCTTGTTTGAAAAACCATAGAAAGTTAAGGGAGGTAGGAAGCATTTCTATAAAGTTTGTGTGAACTTGTAAGAATAAACATTAAAAGCTAAGGAGGTAGAGAGGTAGAAGCTTAGGGAAGTAGAAGCTCAAGGAAGGAGAAGCTTAAATTTGGGTAAGGGCCACCGTAGAAGAACCTAGAAAGGAGTGTTGCATGCAAAAACTCAAGGAGAGAGAAGGTTGGGTCTAGGCAGTGTAAGTGAAAACCATTGCAAGAGGGTGTGGAAAGGAGTGTCATAGGCAAAAGTTTAGGGAGGTAAAAACTTACTACAAGATTTGCACCATCAATTAAAGGTTAGGTTTTTAGGTAGGTGGGTATTTAAAGAGTTTAAGGTGTTCTTTTCAAAATGCCATAGCAATAAGGGAGCATGATGATGTTTTTTGGGATTGTCTATGCCATGACCTCATTTTCTAGGAGTCTTTTTCACTTTCGGTGTGGTCACTTTCCATTCTTTGTGACAAGGTGTATGAACTAGTACAACTAATAGTTAGTCATTTATTAAGACAATCACCAAAACGATTTGAGGTAATGCCTTTAAGCCCAAATTCCCAAACATTTGATAATCTAAGTCTTCAATTCTCATGTAACCTCCAAACTTAATTAATTTGGCATTTAATGTTCTTTTGCCATTTTTACTGGATTTAGTGATGATTGAACACAACTTGCCTCTCTTGTCATTAACCAATCCTTACATGCTTTGGCCCTTTCATCAAGTAAACAAGGGTTTGTTTACTACGATGGGGAAAATTGCCCAATGGAATGCATTTGAAAATCATCGAAATTAACAATCCCAATTACCGAAAGATGATATCTCGATATCAACTTTGAAGATCCTCTCTTAAAAATTGCATAAAGTTTGAAATACAGTGTTTGAACATCTCTAATGATGAAGTTTTCCTAGATGATGGTAGTCAAAGTTTTGAAAAGTGAATAGTATTAGCTTTTGAAAGTTTAGGGTTTTGATAATTTTGGAACATGAAATATTACCAACATCTAATGGATTCTAGATGCCTATTACATGTATATAAGTAAAAAGGACCATTTGATTCCCCCATCCCCTTCATGGTTGTGACTTTTAATTTTGATGAATGCATTTACCATGATGTTTTCAATTCAGTTTGAATTCTTAACCATCATCTTCTTGCTTTTGGCTTTCAATTTTATTTAGTACATTAGGATCAACATCTCAATCCTATAAAAAAGCCCACCCTCTTCATGGTTTTGGGTTTCAGTTCTACTTTAAGGTTCATAATTTGTCATGATGATTTCAATTTAATTTGAATTTTAAACCATCCTCCTATTATTTTTGACTTTCAATTATGATTAGTACATGAGAGTCTAACATTTATATCTTATAGAAATAGCCCCATCCTCTTTATTTTTTTCAATAATTTTCTTGATTGTCTTCATGATGGTATGGTGGTTTCTCCTCATCCCATTACAAATATGGGATTATAATGTTGTTCATGATTAGGTCTAATCACTTATGTTGTTTCAAAAGGGTTGGACAAAATTTGGAATATTGCAAAAATAAACATAAGAGAAAATATGGTAGAAATAGAGAAGGATTTTACCTAGATACAAAAAGAAATGGATTAAAATAGATTGAAAAGGAAACTAGGGAAGAAATGAAATTGGGACATTAAGGCACATACATAAATAGTGTGGTCGGTTTAAAATTGGAATTATGTGCATGTTTGTGTGTGAAATGTAAAATGGATGGATTTGATTATGTTGGAGTGTAAGGGTCTCAATGCGATGAAAACTTCCAATGCACATACTCATGTGGCAAAGGCATGGTGGCAGGATAAAAGAACCAAGCAGATTGTTGAGTCTATTCAATTCATGAACATCACACGTGCTACTTTCAATCATCATTTTCTTATCTATAGCAAGGATAAAACCAAGGTAATATAGTTAATTCCTTCCACACTATGGAAGGATGTGTATATAACATCCAAAAATGATGATTTGGATTTTAAGTTGTAGGAGGAAACATTAAAGGAATTGAAAACAAGGACATCAAATCAAGAAGGTTTAGAAAAAGTTGTATTATAGAATGAAGAAGTGTTAACACATTTGAAATCAATGGATGCCCATGCCGTGTATAATGTTTTGAAATGCCTTCAATCCCTAATTGACGATATTAATCCGTCAACCCCATTTAATCTTGCATCTACACCTGCATTTAATCTTCCTTCTATGTATGTAGATTTGGAGACTTCATCATATGGGCCCAGTGTAACATCAAGATTGCCATCTACGTCCACTTTGTTACAAAAAACTAGGACAAAGGCTTATTATTTGCAAAACCAATCACGAAACATTGAATAGATGGCATCTATAGTGGAAATGGATTTAGAATGTGATGTTTTATTACAAACACAAATGCAAATTATTACATTGACAAGGCAAACAATGTTAAAATCAATACCTTGAAGATAGCTAGGGATCTAGGAATTATAGCTAAAGAAAAGTTCAAATCAAAGGTTAAAGAGATTTAAAATTTGTAAAACTAGAAATCTCCATCCCACCCATGGTTAGTAGGGTTGGGCATTTGCTCATGTATGATTTGAAATGTGAAGTCCATTTGTTGTCAATGCAAAAAGTTTATCAAAATAGCTACAATTTTGAACAAGCACTTTGCCAAAACATGACATCTATGACTAGGACATTTTGCAACTATGTCCTTGCCATAATCATGTAGTAGTATAAGCCTTGTCCTTTACAACTATCAGGGGGTTTTCGACAAAGATATGACTACACTACTAGGGTTAGCGACTATAGTTATTTAAAATATTGCTATGTGTTTTATGTTAGCCAATATAGTTGTTTAAGTACAAATACATTATTAGGTTTCCATTATAATACATGCAGTACATAACCATGCCCTAATTTCATTTCACATTCAATGAAACTTCAACTACACATTCAGTTGTAGTGAAAATAATTAACTAAATTTATTTTTCGTATTATTAATATGGTAATTTCAATGTTATAAAAAATTTATACTAGTCATTATTTAATATAATTAATTTACAATGTGTAAGACTATTTATCATAACTTTTTATTCCATCAATTAGTTACAATATGACATATTAAATGCTGATTCAAACAAACTTATAACTAATTTAGTAATTTATTTTATGTACAATTTTCAATTTAATTGCCATATATTATTTTGGGCCTTCATTTATTACAATGTAAAGACATTTTGTAGAAATAAAAATGAAAACCCAACATTAATTATATGTGTTGATATATATATAATATAAATATATATTATATAGTATATTATAAATAATATATTGCAATATGATGTAAATATATATATTTATTTGGGTGATTGCATTTATTATTATACATATAAATATATTTGATAAACATAACGTAATACAAATAAAAATTAATCTCCCTAAAGTAATAATTTTTAATATTTTAATATTTTACATAGAAATTCATTTATAATTAATCAACATCTTCCATTATTTTGAAACCAAGTGTCCTACAATAAAATTTCCAATAAATAAATAAAAATGCAAGTTTTTACTATTATTCATTAATATTAATCAAAAGGAATACTATTTTTCTAATAAATATTTTGTATTATCAACTAGCATATTATTGATAATTATATAGTTTAAGTACTATTTAACTAAATTTTTTAAAGATATTTTTATTTAAATAAAATAAAATAAATTTCATTATAAAATTCATGAATATTTAATTAAGATTTTCCATATATAATTAAAATAAAATTTTGTAACATAGTCTACTTTTTTTTGGATTATATTAAATAATAAACTATAGTAAATAGAATTATTATTAGTCTATTAGTTTGAATTATGAATTAACATACTATTTATAATAATATATTCTACATAAATTTTTAATATTCAAAATTAATCTAAAATATTTTTTATCAATTTATTTCAATCTATGTATTATATCAATTAATGATACAATTTACTATTAATTTATTTACTTATCCTTTTGAATAAAACAATATTATCTAAATAAAATTTTATTTTGTCTGAAAAATAAGTCAGATTTTTTTTTCTGCTTTTATTTAATAAAATGCTAAAAGATGTTTACAACAAAACAAAATCAAAATCCAATATTTTTGAACATTTAAATATGTAATAAATAGTATATCATATATTGTATGTATATAAGATGTAAAATACATAAGATATAAAATTATGTATACATATTATATAAAAAAATTTAATTACATAATATTTTATTATGGACTTCACTTGATTAAGATGTAAAACATAATATTCATCCATGAAAATGTAAATTTTTTGATCCAATATGTTTTTCATATAGGATCACTGATATATAATATATGAGTATAGCTATTTATCATATATTATTTTAATAAAATTATTTTTGAATAAAGCGAATATAATATGAGAAATATTTTAAATAAAATTCTCCTTTCTTTAAATATTCATATCTTCATATTAAGTTATATTCTATAATTATATTATCAAAATCATATTATAATATAAAAATTAACATGTATGTATTGAATATATTATATTCAAATGTATTTTATTTCCTAAATAAACTATGTAACATTGAATGGTTTTGAGAAAAATATTATTGTATGTTCATACATCATATTTTATGAACTATTCATATTAAATTTCATAATTAAAGTGTACTATGTAATATTAAAAAAAATTCATATATGGACAAAGCATGAAAAAGATAATGATGGTGAAAGAAATAAAATGTCTTCAAAACATTGTTGTTGAAATGTATTAAAATGCAAGATTTACTTACAATTTTTTTCAATTCAAGTATTGTTTAGTAATTTTTATAATTTTGTTGTGTAGATTTTGGAAAACGCTCTAGAATGAAGTTTAAGTCATTTCATTTGGACATAATATAAGAAAGATATTATTAATTAAAGTGGCTTTTGGAAAAGGTTTAGTTAGATTTCGATTAAAAACTAAGGTGCAAGTAAAAGGTTTAACCCATATGTTTTGTCTTTGAATCTCTCTCACAAGGTATATAAAAAACATGTTTTCCATTGACTTATCATATTGAAATGCATATGCCAATCTGGGATGACTGAAAAAATGTTTGGCCTTAAATGGAAATGGCAAAGTAAATGCAATATTTTTCTAGCTATTTATTCCATTTACATTTTCACTTTCCTACTCATTTGCCTACCCACACAAAAAAATAGGTGCTAGTTTTCTATCTACCTAGGTAAATAGTTTGAATTTTCTCGAAACTTTCAATTTTCAAAAAAATGGAAGAATAAATAATTTGGATTAAATAATTAACATTAGATAATTTGGATTAAATCATTAGACAATTAAAATATTCAAAATATCCTAGTTATCATTATTTTACAATTGTATAACATATATATAATTGTAAAAGATATGGGCCATTATGACTATAATAATTGAAGATTCGATGACTATGGCATTTGCAACTACATGCAAAAACACATTGCCTTTGCCTATCCATGTGCACAAAAAATTGCTCCAAGATCTCATCATCACGTGAAGAAGAGAAACTAAAACTAGTTCCCATAGAACTAGAACCATGATTTGAAGATGAAGCCATGATCTTCAAATGGAAATACCTTTCATAAATGAAATGAAAAAAAGTAAAATATGGGAGGTGTTTCCAATTATATAACTCAACTTTATAAAACAAAGCTTATGGGTTTAAAGCAAAGGTCATGGATTAGCTTTTTGCACTAAGCTGACAACTAAAGTTTCAACTCTGCATTAATTTATATTGCGATTTTGAGTTTATGGATTAAAAACAAGGATAATGTTAAAGTTTTGGATTATGATTTTGGACTAAGATTTTGGTAGCCTTTATATATGGCTAGGTAGGTTTATGTAACACCTTAGGTAACCCTTCACCTAAATAACCTTGTAAATATTTATTAAATATCCCCTAGGTAGCCCATTATGTAACCCTATAAGTAACCCTTAAATATCCCCTAAGTATCCCTTAATTTAAAAAATCAATAGGTAATTTCCTTAATAGTCCCCTAATTAGCCCCAAAGTAACCTCCAAAATGACCACAAAACAACCTTCAATATAACCCTTTAAGTAACCCCTAAATAGTACCTTAGGCGTACTCTAAATAGGTCCCTATGTAACCCCATAAGTAAACCCAAAAGAAATCACTAGGTAGTCTCTAGGTAGCACCAAAAGAATCCCTATGTAGCTTCTAAATAGTCCCCTAGCCAAGCCCACAATATTTTCTAAGTCTCCTTTAACTTAAGTAATCCCAAAGATGGACGTTAAATAGCCTTTTAAATAGCCCCAAAATAGCCCAACCTAACCCTTAAAATAGTCCCCTAGGTAACCCCTAAATAACCCCCTACATAACCCTACAAGTAATCCATACGTATCCCTTAATTTAGGAATACCCTAGGTAACCCTTATATGCCCTCTAGGTAATCTTTACATAGCTCCCTAAGTAGTCCCAGATGACCCATGGGTAGATAAGTAGGTAAACCATAGGTAGCTTTTGGGTAGATAGGTAGGTGGCCTATGAGCACTCTAGGTAGGTATGTAGCCCATAGGCAACAAGGTGGGTAGGGTAGGTAAGTAGCCCATGGATAATTAGGTCGGTGAGCCTTACTTATTTCACCCCTTGGTTCCTGGTCTGTGGCCATGAAAGTAAACTAGCCCGTGGTTAGAAAAGTGACCATGGTGGTTAGATTTTGCAAAGTTATCCAGTGTTTTCAGGGTTAGTCTAGTCTTAATGACTTTATGGAAAGCTTGAAAGGGGGGGATGAAAGAGACAATCAAAAACGAAAGGGAGGCTGAAACCCAATATTACTTTACGGATAACTTTTATTACATGAAATAATGTCATGATGTTCATTTTGCAAAAATGAACTATCTATAGTTGGTAATGCAATTAAATTAAAGTGATTAAGATACAAAAAGACTCAACAAAACAATATCTTACATAATATAATCATATTATATCAATTTCATGAATAAATTTTGATTTGTCATACACATGGAACTTTTGAAATATTATAAAAACTCTATCACAATCCTTAATATATGAGTATGAACTCAATAGACCTTTATATTTAATGTCCATTTTGATGAAAAGTTTGGAAAGGACTATAATGTGACAACATTGATCCAAAAGAAAACTTTTTCAAAAAAATATTGAGAATCAAAATGTCAAGATATACAATGGGTAATGGATTTTTTTGATGAAATTATTTATTATTGGGAGTAATAGTTCAAATGTTCATTTTTCAAATGCAAGATTCTGTAACACTAAGGAAGGCTGGACAAAGTCTTTTCAACAAAACCTTACCATGTGACTTTCATGCTTCAAACATGTGTGGAAAAGTGTACACCTTTGTGTGTATTCACCTTCAACATAAAGTTCTTCCAAATTATCGTCACCAACAATATGTCGATTAAAGATCAGATTGGTGATGGTATGATTGAAATGAAAATAAAATAAGTTCAGAATACATGTTGCTTGTTTCTACTTTTGAAGTTTAGTATGTCAGATTTTAATTATTTGAGGTATGGATCATGTTGGAACTTGGTTTTGTAAAAGATGTGTTCGAAATTTTTGACTTATTGGGTTCAATTTAGAAGTTGTCACGATTGTGCCAAGAATGGCATGAAAGTAATTCATGCCCAACTATGTGGTGATGATTGTTTGATCTAAACAAATGTGATAACATGAATGCAATGATTTAGACTGTGTATGAAGTGTTAAAAGTATGTTTAAGTGTGTATTTTGATTTATAAAGAGTTTTTTTTAAGTTTCAAAGGCTGCCTTCTTGAGACCATTGGCAGTATAGTTGCTTGCCCTAAGGTCATGGAAAAATACCATAATACCTTTACCATTTTGAAATAGTTCAAACAAATATTTATTTATTTTTCATTTCTTCACTTTGACCCTTCAATCACAAATTTTTTTAAAATTCTAGTAGGTGCTCATGGACAAATGAACACACAAGCCATAAATTTCGAAATTTTAATATTAAGTTTTTTGAAACTTTTGCCAGGGAAGCTTGCAAAGCTTTTGAAATTTGAAATTTTATTATTATTATTTTAATTATGGCTGAAATGGTAAAAGTATTATGGTGTAAATTTTCATACGTCTTAAGTTGGTTCAAGACGACTTGTGAATGCTTTAACTTGGTTTGGAGATTTTGTGATTAGGGCTTAGGCCTACTTTATGGTATGCATGAAGCCCAAAAATGCTTAGACCCAACTTAACTGACTTGTGGCTTGGTGGGCTTGGGTCAACCTGAGTCCGTAAATGTATTTTGTTGGCCAAGGGGCAAGGAGTGTAAAGTCCAAGACTTAGGCACAAGAAGCTCCCATCCTTATGTAGCCTCCTCCCTCCCCTCATAGCTTCCATATTTTAGGAGATGGCTTCCAAGGACAAAGACTTTAAAAAAAAAACTAAAGATGACTTGAAGCTTTTAGGCCGAGCCAACAAGTTGGGTTTTCATTCTATCAACATTCCTTTTTCACAAGCTCTAGCCCAATCATTTGGCACCAAAATAAGGCTATATTTTGGCAACCACATGCTTCTTGCTATATGGGGCTTGGGCCCTACTAGAATTGGCCAATTGGGCCTAATTCTGAGCATTTAATGATCCACTTTAAGCTGGGCCAGTTCTTGTAGGGTCCTAGTGTAAAATGGGCCTTAAAGGATTCAAATACTCCACGTGAGGTTCCAAGAGAAGACTGTGAAAATTGGTAGTCAGTGATGTAGCCCAAGGGTGGCTGCAACTAACTCTGAAATGTAATCCCTACCATGAGCCCCCCCCCAAACAAGAAGTGCATTGGGGGTTTTCCGAATGAGGTTTAAAGAAAAGATTGTGGGAATTGGTAGTCAGTTTTGTATGGCAACGCCAACTCTAACAAGGTGTGTGTCACACTACGGCCTTGCCATTTGCATTAAAAAGTATCTTAAGGCAAAAGAAGAATTATGAAAACTCAGTTATTTCACCATGTGAAAATATAATCTTCCAGAAATCTTCAAAAAGAAACCAAAATCCTTCAAGATATTATAACTGTATAACTAATCTCAATTTTCAACACAAGCCAAAACATCATCTTTCAAAAATCCTCATATAAAAATAGACCTATTACCTACAGAGCAAAATATCTTGAGCTACTATACTCTATAATGAATCTAAACACAGTATCCTTGCCTACCAAGGCAAGGCAACAAATTACCTCTGCAAAATACTAGTAATCACTACTTCCCTATGATAGCTAGATAGATGATAAAGGACATCTTTCCATTAGGGGTCTCTTACTATGCATGTTATCAGAATAGCCCCTTTCCATTACATTTTTTCACCTAATCAGGCTCACAATCACTCAAAGCTATTGCATTGACCAATTGTAGGAATTGTGAGAGCTTTCAATCAAGTTGTGAAATTTCATTGTAAAATGACATGCATCACATTAAAAAAATTATAACTTCTGTGTATTTAGAAAATAGCTAAAACTAGCTACTTTGTGAATTTATTAGCATTTAATAGTTACAAGTTTTTAGCTCATTAGCACATGCAATAGAAAGCACCTGCTACAATATGGTAGTGTCCATGTCAGTGGCTTTCATTAGTTTACTATGACCACAACCTAATGGAAAATGACCCAAAGCCTTGCAGTAAGTATGTG
>Ga0116229_10012975_pt1 | contig 11884 bp, 9 predicted proteins | sample S1TSphgellanicum_3_FD_87313 | JGI IMG/M metagenome (GOLD analysis project Ga0116229, IMG submission 87313) | Host-associated microbial communities from peat moss isolated from Minnesota, USA - S1T2_Fc - Sphagnum magellanicum MG | ecosystem: Host-associated > Plants > Peat moss > Unclassified... | reverse complement strand
CGTAAGACCAACGGATGGAAGTTCGACGGATGGAAAACTGACGAATGGAAGTTCGTGGACGGAAGTCCAATAGAAATCGGACGGACGTCCGACAAAAGTCCGACGAATGTCCGATGGAAATCAAACGGACGTCCGACAAAAGTTCAACGGATGTCAGACGGAAGTCGAACGGACGTCTAACGAAAGTCTGACTTACGTCGGACGTGCAGAGTTCAGCCGCTGCTGCGACGATGGTGAACGATGGCACTACACTATAACTCCTTATAACACAACGCTGCGACACTAGCCGATAACGCGCTACAGCTCGCGAAGTTGTTGCGGCGTTGGCTGATAACGCGCTGCAGCTCGCAAGGTTGCTACAGCGCTGGCCGACAATGCGCTGCAACTCGCGAGGTTGCTGGGCGCTGGCCGACAACGTGCTGTAGCTCGCAAGGTTGCTGCGGCGCTGGCCGACAACGCGTTGCAGCTCACGAAGTTGCTGTGGCGCTGGCCAACAACGCGCTGCAACTCGCGACGTTGCTACGGCGCTGGCCGACAACACGTTGCAGCTCGAACGTTGTTGCAGCGCTGGCCGACAACGCGTTGCAGTTCGCGGCGTTATTACGACACTGGTCGACATCGCGCTGCAGTTCATGGCGTTATTGCGGCATTGGCCGGTAATGCTATAATTCGTGACGTTGCTATAGCGCTAACTGGCAACGCTGCAACTCGCGGCATCAGCAACGGGCTGGAGCCCTGACCAATGTTGCGTTGCAACGATTTTGTTTTTTTTTTATTCGACAACTTCAAGAAAGAAAAAGAATGGGAAAAAGAGAGAAGTTTTGACACATGCTCTCTAGTGTCCCGACTTCATTTGTTCTGGCTTCGTTGGTTGTAAGACGCAAGCTCCCTCTAACAACACCAGTAGCGGCGCGCTCCTTCCGACAGCAACAACACGAGTAGTAACAACTCAAGAATTTCAAAAGCACAAGAAAGTTGTTGCTTTCAACATGAAGTAATAGGGAATAAAGTTTTTCTAGAATTGAAATGCAAAGCAAGAAAGAAATGAAGTGTATGTAGACGATGGCCGTGCAATGGCCGCCGTGAGCATCTAGAAATCCTAGCTTATGATGGAGGAAACTCCTGACAAAGGAATTCTAGAAAAACTAAAAGGAGAAAGAAAGGTTTGGGCCTTTTATATCGTCGTCAACAAATCGAAACCCTAAGTACCTAATAGCGTACAATCGCCTAAAATCGTACATCAACCTTAAGACCGCACATGGGCATGCTCGTAACTGGCCATCATGTATGAGGCCATGTACAGGAATGACATTCATTCCGCATGAAGTCACATTGCTTCTTAAATGATGTTATGAATGAAATGTCAAATTTCACCTTTAGTTATATCAAATTCCAATTTCTTTTTTTTTTCATCTTCATTTTTGTGTTTTTTTTAAATAACAAATCACAAATGTAGTTAAAACATGTTGGTAGCTTCATGCACAAGTTTAATATATATTACACACCACATATTCCATGTGTAACAAAAGATCAAAATCATTCCAAACTGAATGATAATTATAATTTAAAGTTTGATTTATTTTTTTCAAGTTTTGCCATTTTTACCATTGTAAATGTTTCATTTAGAATTATATTAACTTAAAATAATGATCACACCTTGAAGGTTGTATAAAATTGCAAAGGTCATATAAACCTCAATAAAAATTTGTCCAATGAGTTGCAAGTTTGACCCAATTTGAAAATTACAATATGTTGGATAGATCAATATCCAACTCCTTTGCAAACTTTCCAAAAAGTGTATAGTGTATTTGTTCTCATGAACATGATACAATTTTAATAATGCCAACCCACCAACAAATTAAAATGGTATACCTCAACAACATCATTCATCAACCAACTTTTAATGTTTAAAATAAGTGGAATTAGTCATAGTTGTGAAGTTTTGACCATTTCCAATAAAGGTTTAAATCCATCATTCTCCTCAATTAACTCATCATATTGCATTATGCAATGGTTTGTGAACACCTTACAAATTCATGTAGCAAACCATGCATTAAAAAATTGTTTTTGGACTATTTTGACTTTGACATGAATTCATTTTCTACACAATTCATTGTTATAGTTGTGAAAAAAAATGTGGAATACTTATTTGTTAACTTGTTTACCTTCGTCCTCAAAATCCTTAAATCAATCACACATCAAAAACTATAAATTCAGTATTATAAAATAATTTTAATTTTAATTCCTTAGTAGAATAATTTTTTTGAATATACTACATCAAGAAAAATTATTATTACATAACCATAAAGGAATTTACAAGTCAAAAGTTTGAAAGCAAAATAAAAGACAATAGAATAAAACATCTTTGCTTATAAATTCCATATGTGCTATTGATTTCCCTTGCTTTAGGTATTGAACTGATTAGGTAATGATCAAAATTGCCTTCAAAAGATTGGTTTAACCACCATGACACCAACACTACATAGCAAATCGTTGAAACACAATATGTCGATTAGTTTAACCATGTAAAAAAAATGTCATATGTTTGGGGTAAACTCAAGTAACCCCACAACAAATGTTTATTAAAATTCAATAATTATGGTTGGATAAGCTTGCAGTTTGGTTAATATTTGGCATGTGTGAATACATAATGGCTGGTCATTGACCAACCTACATTTTTTAGGGGGTTTTTTTTAACAAAGGATTGAATTTAAGGTGTTTTTTTTTATGTTGTCAGGCTTGGGTGTTACTTTAGTTGGGTAGTCCAAAAAATGAAAAGTATAGAAATTTTTGGGTTTTTAATCTTTCCACATTAATTTTCAAAAGTGTATAGGTTGTGTTGAACAATATAGAATAACATCGATGGAGTCCAAGGTTATGACAAAGTTAGGGTTCAGTTCTATGAAATTGGATTTGTCTTTTTGCAACAATTTTATATTTTTTTCCTTTTGATATGTTTAATTTTATCTAGTTGACTCTATAGGTTTAGGATTGTCATGTAAAAATAAACAATCTTTAGAAAGTGGCATTTATAAATTTGTAATAGGGTTCTTAATAAACATTTTTCCTCATGGGCACAAAATGTTCCATGTCCTTTAGTACATCATATCATATCAAACTTTGTAGTTCACATTGCTCATTTACATTTCCACAAACTACGATAGACTCATTCTCCACCCTCTTTCTTATGTAAACCACACATCACCCACTAATTTCCCCCACCACTCTAAAAAGCTACATGCCACCCACTAGCTCCCCCTACTAACCATTAACCTTTCATGCAAATGTGGGGCTTCAATCCAACAATTTTCCAATCCCCCTAAGTAATGCACATGTAAAACCTTTTCCCCTTTATCAATTCTTATAGTTGTTCATGATTAGAACCCCAACTTACCCCCATCTCCCCAACACGCATGCAACTTCCACCTATAGCCTCTTGCCCCACTCGTGGGAGTCAATTTACTTATCAAAAGTTAGTTCATCATTAGTGTTTTTGTTGTGCATCCACTTCATGTAATCCAAACTTACATGATCATTTTGGCCTAATGCTTTCTTTTATTCCCACCTTGTTTAGATTAACTTGGGCTTGGGTTTTGACATTGGATGTCCTCGGGCTTTTTCATTTAAGCTTTCATCATCCTCAAATGTGTAATCACATCCCTACCACTCTATGACGTGATGTATAAGTGGCATTTCATTTTTCATTGAATACACTAGCACAAAACCTTTATGATGTGGCAATTTGACATTGTTTCTTTTGTTACCCCGATGGTGTTTTGTTTTGCTCCCTTGATTTGGGGGGGGGGCAACATGACATAAAGAAATATAGATCTAATTCAAACACTTTATAGTAGGTGATTAGGAAAACTTACCAAATTTATTTTTACGAATCCAAGCTTTGGTGACAAGTTCAAGCTTAGTGCTTCCTCCCCAACATGATCTTCTAATTCATAAATGACTTTTTCACAGTTTAATTCATGGATGTGTAAAAGAATATTTTCAAACAATTCTCACCCCCGCACCATTTTCTTTTGCATCCATGTCCTTTGACATTAATTTAGTTTTCATCATTCTACATCTTAAATCATATGGCTTCTTCCCATTTTTCTTAGAAGACTATGAACCAAAATAAGACCTTGAATTTTCATTTGATTCCTTCAAGTTGACATTCCAATACACGTTGCATTTATTTGCAAGTGGTATTTTTTGGATGGTTTTTCACCCAAAAGATTCCACGAGTGGATTCGCACAATTGTTTCAACTTTGTTTTCATATCACACAAAATCATATTCCAAGTTGAAATGCACATGTCCTTGGGGTGGTTTGCCTTTTAGCAATGACCAAACACTTAGGTGGAGTTCATCCCATTATTATAGGGGAGGCATTGTATCGATTAACAAGTCGCATTTTATGCTTTTATTTTTTCAATGCCTTTACAAGACATTTATCCCTTCATTAATTTAGAATATAATGATGTGAAACAATGATCCATGGCATCAAGTGCACTTTAGACCTTCACCTTGATTAAGTTGTTTTCTAGTTGGATGTGGGAAATGCTTTCAATTTAGTGTCAAAAGGGGTCATCTTTCAAAAACTTCATGCAATAGGTGGTGATATCATATAAATCATTTTTTTTGTTCATGCATTTTATGCATTTGAATCTCCCATATTTTATAATCACCTTTACCATGATGGCAATGTCATAGTCATCCCATTTACCATGGGAACTTGTTGATGTGATCCCTTGGGAGGGGCATTATAAGCTTTAATTCACTTTAGGGCACTACATTCTACAACTAGCCATTTTCCCTCTTATTTATTTCCATCCATTATAAAGAACATTCACATCATAGGCCCCCCTTCCATTGTATCATCTTCATATGAATTCTTTTAGACTAAATTTTGTACAATAGGTCTTTCAATCCAACCTCATAAATGTGTGGCATGGTCCCCTTCTTACTTCTTGCCTAACTTCAACACCCCATTAGAAGGAATTAAAGTTTTGGGGGTTCTGTTGGGCACTTCATCATTCATGTTATCCTTCATAAAAAATGTTTTACTAAAGGATGTCTGTCATGTTGACATTTTCGTTAGATTGGGTGATGTTCAAGTAGGTTTTGGAATCTTAATTTATTGTTTCGTGCAACAACTGTCATATTTATTATGTTGCACACCTACGTCTTCGATTTTCAATCCCTTATTTCCTTTTACTCCTCCTTCCTTCAAATGTTTGGATCTAAGGTCAGGGTGCTTTGATAGCCTTGAAATACCTCTAGCTCATAAACATGCCTCTTTCCCAATAACTTTTGGTGGCATCGAATTCATACTAACAACTACCATGGTTGCAGCAATTTATTTAAGGAGTTTTGTAATTTCAATCATAGTTGTTAGATTTGTGGTCAACCAACATCCTTTCCTTCTTGAAGTTTTAGCGTAAATCAACAACAACACCTTCCTTGTTTAACAACATTTTCTACTGCCCCTAACACAAATATGTTTTCCTCCTTTTGAATAATTCATTAGGCAACAAATGGTTCAACTTCAAGATTCCATTTCAGAATGTTTGCACCATCATACCCTTTTCAACATGTTTTCAAATAAGATATTTGAAGCCCATCATGTTTAGATTTTATCATGTTCTGGTCATGAGGTGAATGTTTGGCTTATAGCTTGACTAATTTTTTTAGCCTTTTAATTACCTTCCTTAGTTTTCTCCACAACAATTCAAACACACCTAGGATTACCACATTTTTCAATTGCAAACTTCCCCTTAATGTGTGCACACCCATCCCATCAACTATGTTGGTATCCACCTTTTACATTGCACGTATTGCAATGTGTGTGCATAAGGATTTAGGATATAGTTCATGACATTTTTGCTACCATTGTGCGAGATGTTAGTCTCATGTGGGATGAAAACAACTATATGCATTTCCCTTAGCCATGTTCAATTCCTCATGTTGACGAATCAACATTGTGTTCACCAAAAGTGAAATTCACACCTTAGCTAAAGTTGTAATCAACCCAACATGTGTGGATTTATTTTCTCAATCTTGCACAATTCAAAGATTTGTTGCTTTTGATGTAGTTCAAACCAAAAGAAGAGTTATTGTGATTGACACCCCAATGATTAACACCCCAATGATCAATTCCTTTTTTTTTAACAATTGAGATATTTGAATATCTACACAAATAGGTTGACGTGCTTTTACACGATTGTGCCAACATCATTTGGAGCTTCAAATGGCCAAAAGGCCCTACCTTTTTTGTTCTGGTTACTTTTTTACATCAAAAAATTTCAATTACATTGAGAAGGAGGCAAACATTTTCCATCTTAAGTTAGGTTGTAACAATAGGCCTAGCTACTTCCCAACCTTCACCTTTTCAAGACGGAGCCCCCATTGCCATGATTGACCTATTACAAGTGATGGAATGTTGAGATGGAGAGTTTTTGACATTAGTTTGTGCTAACTTGACATCTTTTAAATACTCCTTTGATTATAATACCTTTTGTACATTTTCTAAATCAGTAGTGTGTTTATAAATAAAAATTTGCAGGGTTTTGATGAATCTGCAAGTGGAGTGGAATCCACATATGTGGGCCTTGAGTCCATTGCAAAAGAGTGATTAAATTTTCCTTGCTCTTGTAATATGTGGCAACCATATATTTGTTCAATTAAAGATTAAAGACTTGTTGAAATTTTATTAATGTATTTGGATGGCCCATTCTAAAGGCCTTACCTTACACATTCAACCTTGTAAATTGCACAAGGTTGAAACTTTATGATATTTCATACTCCAATTTTGATTTCCAGGGTATAAAAAATGGTGGTATATATGTATTTATCATGAATATTTCATGCTTTTAATAGGAGGCTCTTTTTCAAAGCTCCATCAAAGTTTCATAAGTTCCAAACATGCTTCACACAACCTACAAATCAATAGATGTAGGGTAAAGCTCTTGCCCATAGACTTTATTGGAATAAGGGCCCATGTGGACCCGATTTTGGTAAAGCCCACAATCGAGGGCTTTATAAAACTTAAAGACTTGGGCAAGATTTTATTTATTATTATTTTTTATATGACATGCAATGGAAGAATACCCACCAAATATCACAAGGAAAAAAAAGGAAAAAGAAAGGAGGGAATGCATTTCAAAAAATGAAACACCCATAGGAATAAGCATTATGTTAACATAAAGCATGAGATTAATCATGAATTAAAATTTTGTAAATTGCAAGAAGATGATGGATGTGTAGACCACAAGGTGACCACATCCCTCTAGTTGTGGAGGCACCTTAACACTTATGCCAAGTATAAGTCCAAGGAAAGGTCATATTTTGGATAGATGACACAAAGAAGAAAATGAAGAATTCAAATTTTAAATTTAGCATGAACTAGGAAGAGAAGGAGAAAATCATATGACACAAAGGGAAGACTCCCTAAGTTCTTCACATTGCATAAGACTTGTTCAAAGAAACATAGAGAAAAAAATGAACACAAAATTTTGACTATCCCAATGTGGAGCAAACTTAAACAAGCTTTTCAATTTATCTATCCCACTTATCCATGGAAAACCTCAACGTGACAAAAGGACACAACACACATGCAAATGGGTGAATATTAGGCCCTTGAACACCAAGTGACTTATAATTGAGTAAAGCACTTGAAAAAATTTCCTAGTGTATTTGGAGGGCACCTTTTTTTTTTTTGTGATTATCCCTCTTCAAAAAGAAAAGGAATCTTATGCATACTATTTTAGGAGTGTGAGAGACCTTACGTCTGCTATTTAGGAATGACAAGAACCTTATGTTTACTTAAGGGACCTTAAACCTACAAGTAGACATAACATCTTGTCGCTCTTTAATAGTAGGTGTAAGATCTCTCTTAAGTTGACCACCTTGCAATCTATAAATGTTTAGGCTTATGATAAGGTTCACCTTGTGCTTTAAGGTGGGTAAGCCCCATGGGTGGGGATAGTTTGGGAATGCCACATTGGAGCTTTACCCTACATTTTTTGTTGCATGGTTATTTTCCACCCATTAGGTCAATCCTCCCAAAATCATGTTTGGGGCTTTGAGTTGAGCCTAGAGTTATGATGTGGTCAGATCTCGCTGACCCATTGAGTGCCCTACAAATCGAGTCCAACTAGTCTATAATACCAACCAAGATGATCACATACTAGTACTAGTGTTTTTTTTGTGTGGTGAGATTTTGCAACTTGGTGATTTTTTTTTCAAAAAACAAAAAATTACATGAAAAATTCGTGACTCTAGGGATTTTTTCGCCATTTTTCAAAATAATTAAGTCAGCCACACCTAGACCTAGGCACTTCTTTGGTCTTGACTTGCAACAACACTTTTGGAAAAATGTTACAACCCACTTAGGACAATCGTCATTTAATGCTAATCAATGCTCGAGATCCTCGCCAGTGAACCTGATTGAGGAATTTGAAAAAAAAAAACCCTGTCAGATACATTGCATTCAAAGAATATTCATTTACATCAGCTAAATATAAATGCACATTGGGACCAAATCCATTCTTTGGGGCTTGAATTGTCATCTATATCCTGGTTGGGATCCAATAGGGCACTTCTCAGACTAGATTCACAAAATAATTAAGATATGTCAAAGTTCTAGATAGGCAATAGAGTTATGAGTAAAGTCACACGATTCGGGGGCGAGAACGGCCAGTTTCTGCAGAATCGGGCATCAAACGCGTAACTGGGAATGAATATTTTACAAAACGAAATAACTGGGACCCAAACTAGTTTGTCCACCAATTTTGGTGTTAAACTGAGTTTCATCCTGTCTTTCCTTTTCCCTGAACTCCTCCACCACTGCTACATATATATTTTCACTGCTCCTACCTGTACAACTACTATAATTACTTTCAAACCTTGTGCATTAAATGCTGAAATTCAGCATTTCATATTGAGATTTAATAAAATTTCAGTATTTGGCAGATACCACTGAAAGAGAGGGATAGGGGGGTGAAAGAGAGGGTGAAGACAGGGTGACTTTAGGGGTGACATGTGATACTTTGTTGTAGTGTCTTGATTATTCGTGTGATCTAAAGTTTCTTGCTATTTGTGCCATTCCTTGGCTTGACAAAATTCCTTTGTGAAGTTGGGTGATTGTCATCTCCTCCAAGCACCCCAATATATCAAATTGTCTACAATCACTTATTATGCTTATTGATAAAACAAAGGGCGAACGTTCAAATTAAAATTAAGTGTTTCATTAGGTATAGGTTCTAGTTTCTGACATTAGGGGAAAAAAATAACAGCCATGATAATCAAAATGGGCCAACAATATTTTCCAAGCCTTGTAACTTCCCAAGTTTGTATCTAAGATATACTAAACTCCACTATAAGAGGTGAAGTGTCAGCATTTGATCAATCGACCGGCCACAACAATTGGTTCACATGTGACATCTATATGATCTCTTAGTGTGTACTATGCATACTTCCTATTTTTTGATTGGAAGTGATGAACATTAAATTTGAATGTGATAATTAGTGATTTTGCACCAAATACAATACCTATCTGGTATTACTCCTACACCAAAAACCCTAATTCTCACAAGTTAAATATTCAAAGCATTCTTTTGCATACAATGCCCTCCAAATCCACTACAAAATGACAATCAAGGGTTTTACATGAACATAGAGGGTGTAATTTGCTTAAGATTGGCAACCTGGCAAATGAAAGACCATCGACAACAGTTAACCAGCTATTATACAAGCTCAGCCAATTTTCGTTTCCAGTTGGACGAAGCTCAAAGGTGACTACATTCTTCATACTTTACAGGTAGGAACTAGGAACCCATTCCATTGTGGAAATAATGGATGACACATTCTCTATGTTCCACTGTGACCCAACACATAATTGCAGGGCAAAAAAATACAAACTTGATGTTGCCTATTCATAATCTGACATTCAGCTCCCTTTCAAACAACCGCCTACAAGAGACTAGAGCTCACAAACCTCATTGTCTTTGAGCATCTATTATGAGATGTATGACATGACCTTGAGCATCAGCCATGAGACGTTGAGGTTTGCACTTTACACACCAGATGACCTAGTTATCTATCTTGCTGTTCCCACAACTGCTACTCAACTGGTCTTTGTCTTGCCTATTTCTGTGTGTACGAGGAGGCGGAGCAGCTGATTGTTACAATAAAAACTCACATCCCATACAGTCATAGTGAAATCTCTGTTGGGTCAAGAACAGGAGGAATTCTGTGAGGTGCAGTCCATGCAATGAACCTAGGAACATCATCTCCGGGCATCAACACTTGCATTGTATACTCCTGCAATCTCATCACCACATCTGCATAAGAGAACCAATGGAAAAAAACAAACAAACCAAAACCACAATACTCATAACTTGACCCATTAAAAGTCAAATCACAGTCTCAAATTGTTGAAGCTAAGGGGCTTCAAATCACCATTACAGCTAGAATCCAGATTGGAACAGTTGTAGTACAGAATTGTACCTGCTGGTTACAAGTGTAAGTCAATGTAACTTTGAAAATTGTACAAAGAGGCATGGACATCACTTGGCGATGGATGGACATACATGCAGACAAAAAGTCATCAAACTGAACAAAGGGGGCATACCTGTTTCATTTTTTGAGCTTTCTGAGGGTCCATACTCCGAGAGTTAACATCTTCTGGAATACCTGATGGGTCCCCCAAAACATAATTTGACAAAGTTGATTCTGTAGGCCTGGAGCCTTGTGCCTGGTTATGTTGGAGGCGCCATCCCCAATGGTAACAGCAGGAACACAGTGCACCAACTCCAAACACCATGATAACAATTATTGCAGTTTCTAAGGTAACATGTAAGCGACTAGCATGTTGCTTTGGCACTGGTCCCATAAGAGATGGTGCCAAATCATCATGCACTGCTAAAGGTGGATTAGCCATGTGAACTACTGCCTCCTTTTTCGGTCGAAAATTGAGTGCCATTTTCTGATAGACCTTTGAAACCTTCTTAGAAACCAATCTTAGGTTTCATCAGGTCCTTACTGCTGTGAACACCCGAACCCTAAAAAAAAAACCCCACAGGCCCAGTAAATAAAATGGTTATGAGGATTTAAGGACTGAAATGGCGCATGAAATTCAGCTCACACATGCACAGAATGCATTCCAGATCAGCAGATTGAATTCAAACAATGTCTTGACAAAGAAAAGGGCATCAAAAAATTGCAAAAAAATTCAATGGTGACAAGCAACTAAAGCTTGATTAATTGTCAAAGGATTGCCTCACACTCAAAGATTTATCAATCATGTTTCAAAGACCAAATGGCACTGAATCCAAGTATTATCACTTGATTATAACTTGCTGCTATTGTTTGATGAAAAGCAAGCCAGAAGATTTCCATGTTTTCACAGCAGTGTCAATCAAATCAATACTGTGCTGTGGACACATTCAAAAACACTACAAACTTTTGAGCAAAAAGGGCCGAAAAAAGGAGAGGAGAATTCTGCTGCCAAGAGAAAGAGCCAAATATATATACATATATACCCCAATCAGAAGACGAGCCTGATGGACGATGGCAATCGTCGATCACAACAGGAAACCGTCTGAAGTAGATTCACACACACGCACACACAATACAATCAAGGTCTGATCCGCAAATGCGCAAATCACTATTTGTCAGTGTTCAGAACAAAACTAGCACACAAGGGACGGATCTCCCAGGGAAGCGAAGTGTCCACCGAGCGGCATTGTCAGAAAGGAAACCCACCAAAAAAAAAAAAAAAAAAAAAAAAAAAAAAAAACCCCACCCAAACCCAAAACAAAAAAAAACAAAAAAAAACAAAAAAAAAAAAACACCCCCACCAAACACACAACCCAAAAAAAAAGAGCGTG
>Ga0116229_10012974_pt1 | contig 11884 bp, 10 predicted proteins | sample S1TSphgellanicum_3_FD_87313 | JGI IMG/M metagenome (GOLD analysis project Ga0116229, IMG submission 87313) | Host-associated microbial communities from peat moss isolated from Minnesota, USA - S1T2_Fc - Sphagnum magellanicum MG | ecosystem: Host-associated > Plants > Peat moss > Unclassified... | reverse complement strand
TTTGGTCCCACATTTTTAAGAACAATCATTCACCGTTTTCAATTGGTCCCACATTTGCAGGAACATTCATTCACTAGGTGTTACTATGAACTTGATGGGTTCATGTATATAAATTAGGATAGGTGTTTGTTTGCTTGTTTGGATGGGATCACTTTGTACCTGGCTTTTTATATTTTTGCAAAATTTTGCATCATTGGCCAAAAAAAAAAAAAAGGGAAAAATAGAATATTTTGTTAGTAAATTCTTGATTTTTGAAAGAAATTATTCATCTAAAAAAGTAGTTTTGGGTCAGGTTGGCTACATTTCTATTCTTGATTCCCATAGATAGCCAAATTATTATTATTATTATTATTATTATTATTTTTGGACAAGTTTTAAAGATTGGTTTACCATTTAATGCTACATTTCTCTTGAGAGATGCTTGTCTCTAATGCGAAAGCAAAAACATAGATTTCCTTTTGGGTCTACCTATAACCCTCCCAAACATGGGGGGCATATCACTTTGCTTTTGGTATCATTGGAAAGCCCACAACAAGGCGATGTGCACATTAGTTGTTTCATAATTTTTGGACCAATGGAGGAAATGCTATTGAATTGAATTTAGAATGCATTTTTGTCTTTGAAGATTAATTTAAATGATTTTAAATCATATTTCACAAGGAACTGTGAACCTTAAAGCCCACATAGACCTAAGCGCACTGTAGACCTATGTGAAGATTAAGCCCACATAGACTAAGACCACCATAGAACTATGTGATGATTAAGCCCACATAGACTAAGCCCACCAAAACCTATCTGGAGCTTAAGCCCACATAGATCTAAGCCCACCATAGCCCTATGTGAAGCTTAAGGCCATATAGACCTAAGCCCACCATAGACCTATGTGAAGATTAAGCCCACATAGACTAAACCCACCATAGACCTATGTGGAGGGTAAGCCCACATAGATCTATGCCCACCATAGCCCTATGTGAAGCTTAAGCCCACATAGACTAAGCCCACCATAGACCTACATGGAGCTTAAGCTTTGGCTCCTGTTCTTTTGTTCAATCTTCTTCGTTTGCTTTGTTTCTTTCCCGCTTCCTTTGGTTCAAGCCTCGTCCTGTTGTTGTGACCTTTGGGTGGGCGGGAGGTAGCAATGCTGAAGATGATCGGGATTCAGAAGCACGCAGCGATGGCTTGGGGTATGTCGACGCGGGAGCTTGTGGGAGGTGGCTTGAGGCAGCTGGGAAGTTTCACAGGCGGCAGTAGCAGCTGCAGCAGTGACGGAACAAGTATCGGTTGGCGGCGGCGTCGGCAATGGCAGCAGATTGCGATGAGACCATCGCCGCAATGTGTAACTTTTTCCACTTCCGTGGCGGGCATGTCGCAACCGAGTGGAGCTTTGCCCTACGGAAAAGTGTACGTGAACTACACTTTCTACAAGGGGAAAGGAGCCATGAGCTTGCGGCCCAAGAAGCCGGTATTCGAAGTCATTGAAGCGGGTGGAGTGACAGTGTCGAGAGAAGGCTCGTTGTTTCTGGAGTTCGCGCCCAGTGTAGGACCCAAGACGTATGACTGGTCTCGTAAGCAGATCATTTCCCTTTCGGTTCTGGAATTAGGGAGGCTGTTGGAGCTACAAGCTGGTGAGAGTGTGGAGTTTTTCCACGACCCTAATATGGGGAAGAGTGAGCAGGGTAAGGTGCGGAAATCGTTGCGGATAGAGCCGATTCCGGACAAGACTGGCTATTTCTTCAACCTCACCGTGGCCAACAAGATTGTAGGGTTCGAAGATCGACAGATGGTCCCCATTATGAAGGCCGAGTTTGCTGTCATGCGCTCTTTGATGAACTACTTGATCCCGCATCTTCTCGGCTGGCAAGTGTTCGTGGATCCCTCACAGCTCGACGATTCCATGTTCGGGGGGGAACAAGGCATGACTGCGGGTGCTGTCGGTGTAAGCGAATGGGCCAAGTGATTTTCCTCGTCGTCCTCCACAATCTCTCTGCTCGACACTGCAGCTCTCGTTGGAGATGGTTATGAGGAATTCCAATGAAGTTCTGGTTGCTGGATAAGCAGCCCAGTTGTATGGTCGCCTTGGTTTCATGCGGTTTGGCATTAACCCTAAACTTTCAAGCTAGCTCAATCCGAGATTCTCCTCCTCCTCCTCATGGAAATTGTAACCCTAACCCTAGTGACCTGCATGCCACTGCTGTCAGTGTATCAAAGCTGGGGAGACATTGCCTTTGAATGCACCAAGATGGGTATGTGCAGAATTTCAAGGGACTTGTATGCTGGAGTTCCTCCTGAACACACAAGAAGCCCCTCCTCTCTTTGTTGTTTGGTAGCTTTTTGTGCTATTTTTCAAGTTCTCTGCCCCACATTTCTATGTCCAGAGACTGAGGGTTTGGAGCAGAGAATTGGCCCAGTTTTGTAAGTATGCGGATAGAGGTAATTGTCTATTTGGTAGGAAATTTGACTCTGTATGCAACCAGAGTGGACTGGCATGAGACAAGACAGTCACTATGTTAATATTGCACATATTGTTGTGTGTTGAAGGAGAGCAAATTCTGTATCATTTGTTTCTGCTGGTCTGTTTCTTGGTTGTCTTTTTTTCTTCTGTATTGGATTACTGCAATACCATACTTTCCTGGTTCCGAGCATTCAGGTGTATGGATATTGCTCTCAGATTTGGTTGTGCACAACAATTTGGCTTCTTGCTCTGTACATTTCTACTTAATGACTTCTGTGCTGGTAGATAGATGGCTCAGATGTATTGGATCATTGCAGCACCATTTTCCTGGTTCTGAGTATTGAGGCATGCACATACAATTGTTGCACACTACAATTCTGCTTCTTGCTCTGAACACTTCTATGTGATCATGTTTGTGCTGGTTGATGGGTTGGAAACTTCCTGATGTTTGGGAATGAGTACAATGGAGCATTTATGTTGTTGCTGGACTTGACTGTGCTAGAAGTCCAAGGTGGAGTTTGTAGTTATTCCTTTGGTTTTTTGGAGATTGGCAAGAGGCCAACATGGTGACTAACAGGAATGCCAGGTTCTCGTGAGCACCACCACCTTGTTTGGATTCTCAGACATGATGAATTCGAAATTGAGCAATGATTTCTCTATGATAAGAATTTGGGTGCCTGTACCATGATGAGTGAGGCCAACCCTAAACCCTAAACCTTAACATTTCACAGGAAAGGAGTATAAACAACATCAGGTCAATGGGGTGCCTGTATCCTGGTGAGTGATTGTTTCACAACAAGCTTTTTATTGGGTGTGTGGTGTACCTTCTTTTCACAGGAAAGGAATAGAAACAAGATCAGGTCAATGAGGCAAACATTGATGGTTTTTTCTCCAATCAACATTTTGTTTGTCATATGGTATTGTTCTAAGCCTACCAACTTGCTTTTTGTGCTCTGTATTGTTGCTTATATCTGCAGATATGATTATGTATTGTTGTGATCAACTGATGGTTTGTAGGGTTTTCCTCCTGCTAAATCCAAAGCGTGTTTGCTTAGTGTGATGGCAGTTTGCAGGTTTGGTAAGGATGTTATCTTATTTACATTTGAGTTTTGCGTGTTGATCATTTTATTAATTTGTGTTAACAGCATAGCATCAGAATGACAAGGATCTGTTGGCCATCAATCTGTGAGGTGGGACTTGCAAATTCTCATGGAAACAATGAGTGACCCACCCCATGAGGTTAAAAAAATACTGCAAACACACCTTTTCATCAGGTCCTGCTGACAACAACAGTGTCTGAGGAAACCCTGGCCATGGTTGCAGCAGGCAAGAACAACCTCATGAAGAAGTTACATGCATCCTTGGGTCAAGCATCTCATTGATTGCTTTTGAACCTCAGATGGAGGCAATGGTGTATCAAGAATATTGTTTTGAACTTGGACCATGTCTGAATTTGGAAACTGGATTAGGCAACGAATCAAATCAAAATGCATCGGAAGGCCTTGCTCACACAAGTTTGTGCCAAGAGGTATTTGTGAAAGCCAACTCTTTGTAATGGCCTTTGCAGAAATGTTCCCCTCTCTCAAATGTACACACAAAAGTACTGTGTTCAAAAATCTGAAATGACTCTTTTATATTTTCTGCTTTGCTGATGACAAGCAACCAAGTAGATATGTCTTTGTAAATGGCCCAGTTCATTTCCCAGTTTGGTTGTCAACTGTTCTTGTTGGGATTGCTGGGGGATTGCCAGGTGGACTTTCAATGGAAGCAAGTTTTCAACATCAAGAAAGGTCATCAGGGTTGTTGTCTAGGATATCTCCAGTACCTTTTCCCTTCTGTGACATAGACTTGCTCGACTCAATGTTGCTTTGCAGGTTTACTCCTTTTCCCTGTAAGGATGGAGATTTGCCTCGGAGGAAGAAGGAGGTCCTTTTAAAGAAGGATAATTGTGGCATTCTGACACAGGAGCTGGAAGTGCTGGCTGGTCTTCAAGGTTTTGGAGATCAAACTTGTAGATAAATTTGACTTTGATCAATGTGTGATAACACAATCCTCTTTTTCCTCCTGTTCCTGCTGCTCCACTTCCTCCTGTTCACAACCATAATCCATGTCCAAGAAGTCCTCAAGAACATGAGCAATATCATCACCATTCACAGACTTTGTTCATCATAGTAAGTAAACCCAAAGCTGATTTTACATGCTTCTTTGAGATCTAATCATATGCTCCCTTGACCAGTATCAAAAGAAAAGTTTGTGAAAGAGAATTTGTGATGGTACATCAAATTGGCTGCTTGACATTAGGTGTCTTAGGGCATCACTAAATCTATGGGATCTTTCAAATCAAAGTGTCCAAAATTTTCTCATTTCTTGTTGGATTTTGGTTATGAAGCTATGATGAAGCTTTAGGAGACTCAATTCCAAATTGCTTCAGCTGCTTTTTATGTTCAACAGGTATCTGTGGGTATTGTTAATATGATACTTGCCTTCTAAGTGCATGCTTATAGGCAGGTCACCTGCTTTCTACCCTACTTGAAGCACTCCAAGGTTTTTTGGTTTTTCCTTTGTACTCGAAAGCACCTCATCCACACAGAAGATGCTTTCATTAATTAGAGGGACCTTCCAGCATTCAAAGGAAAACTCCTTTTGTGTTTTTCACTGGGTAAGGTCCCATGTCTGATCTATGGGTCTCCCCTAACTTTCAGGCCAATGACCTCAGTCTATCACCCTCTAGGGCTACGACCCTCAAATTTAAACTAGGGGAGGCCCTAGGGAGCAGGCCTTCTACTTATTTTAAAATTGGGTTCAATCTATGTTGCAATTATCACTGCACAAACTGTAAATGTTCAGTACATGGTTAATGGCTTAGTAGGTAGGTAGTTAAAACAGAAACTGAGCTAACCACTGTGGTTGGCTAGGGAACTGGAACCCACAGAAAAAAGTGGTTAAATATACATCAGCCATGGTGTGCTGGTGGCTGTTAATTTGTAGTCTTTGTATGAAGCCATATTATATTTAGGGCCTCTCCAAAGTAATAACAGACTTGCACAAAGTAATTCACATGCAGCAAATTCCGATAGCACTAGCCATGTTTCCAAAGTATTATTCTACTTCACATCTTCCTTCCAAGTACATAAATTGAACCAAATGAACTCTTCATCATTCCATAGTCTCCCCCTGATGTGCAGAGCCAATAAAAAGAACCAGTTCATTAAACAAACTGACAAGAAAAATCCATAATTAGGATTTGCACATAAGAATGAACTGAATGAATCTCTTCTCTAATATGGGTACAAGGTCACATACAAGTTTCTGCACAACCTTTATGATACTAAAGCATTCTCAAAAATCTACAGTGTTCCTCACTGCTGGACTTGGATGTGAATTTTCAAAAGATTTTATGAACCTCTGCAGTAAGGATCATGCCTTGCCACACCCAATTGCTTAACCATCTGCTATTCACCAATCACAGTTTGGAGTTACTAAGACGTGTGGGAAACTTCGCTTGTCAAAATCAGTCAAGGCAAAAGCTACAGCCATCACTCTGGTTTTTCTTACATCCCTACATGGCCTTGCAAGCCATTTCACTGAAATAATTACCCAATTTTGAACTCTCTGGGGCAAAAGCTGGACCCAGTAAAGAGTGTAAAAAAATGGTATATAGACAAAGTACACCCCTGTTCTACCCCTTTGGAGCAAACAGAGCAATTGATGAAGAAAACTAACCAATAGCAGCTGTCTTGTTACTGCCATAATTCCCTCTTCTTGTTCTTCAAACATGGACATTCCATTGTTTCCTCATTCATTCATCCCCAAAAAGTTCTGCAATCATCCCCTCTGTGGAGAGAAGCTTACCTCTCTCAAGAGTGGGTGAAATCTCTATCACAGGCTCTCCCCAAATCTCTGCATAATTAGGATGCAATCGATTTACAACTTGCCCCTCAGTAAGAGCAGATTGGATGGGTGTAACTGTATCTGCACTCTGCATAGATGGATACGCAGTGTTAACCCAGTGAGGATGTTCCCATGGAAGTGAAAGCTCTCCCTGTGAAGGACTCTCCTCCTCTGCTGCACGGTACTTTCCCTTCCATTCAGCATCCAAATGAAACACTTTGCTATCACCATGTTGAAGAAAATGCTCCTGAGAACTGTCAGCATTGTCATCATCATCTACAAGTGATTGGAAGTGTAAAGCACTACCTGTTACAGTACTGTGCGTAAAACTACTTTCTTGTCGTCTACTAGAAGATTGAAGGCAAGGAGCTTTCCTCTGGTCAGGATTGACTTCATAAGGATACCTCAACTCCTCTCTTGCATGATCCTCACAAAAGGAATCATCACTGCTATCCTCATCACTCCCACTGTTGAACAGCTCTGTCTCATCATCATCACTATCTATTCTTGCACCACTGACCCGGTTTTGCAAAGCTCGACGCCGCAACACAAAAACATTGAAGTAGTAGCTAACAAGCTCAGAAGTGCTCCTATTTGGGAAGACACTTGGAAGCTCATCCCAGAAGTTTTTGTTTTGTGACAGTGGATTCAACCGGACAATAGCTTTAAAAGTTCGCTCTTCTTTTTTTGTCCACTGAGTGGCAACACACTCACCCATTTGGTCGAAACCCCATCGTTCAAATGTCTGCCCAATCTCACCAAAGAGCTTCTGGTGTTCAGTTTCAATATGCAACCTTACACACTCCTGTGACCCAGGAACATGACACAAACAAGAAGCCTGTCTTCCATGGCCATCTCGAGACTTATTGACTACCCTTTTACACCCAGAAAGAGGCCACATTTTCGAGCCAAGCCATCTGGTGGAGTCGTAGCTTTCTTCATCACTGCTTGGGGTATCATCATCATCCCTGGATTCTTCCTGCCCACTCTCAGCTGAGTAGCATGTCTTGTCTTGAGACCTCCATGGTAAAACATGAGCCTGAAAATCCAGTCCTATTGGAACTCTCTTGCTATGGGGTTGGTGATCTGGAAATGGTGCCTGTGACCCATAATGTGCTAACTGCTCCAGTGCGGTTTGTAATTGCTCCTTTGCTTGAGGCTCTGCTTGAACTGGATCCTCGTAATATACAGATGGTGCAGGCAACTGCCTTGCCTGGAAAAGAGGTCACAAGAAGAAAAGAAAGCTAATGAGAACCATGTCCTGTTACATAACGTAGAACGAACTGCACACAACTCCCCCACACAACCTTCATCAAGATATTGACGTTGGAGAGTGGGACATAACAGTAGCCTTCATAAGCAGTAGAGCACAATTATAGATGGGGTATGGAGAGAAGACCCCCAAAATTGACAGTGCTACTGACCAGTACTACAAAGATTAGTCAATTTGAGCATAGATCTGCCTATAACACATGATGCCACCCTGTTCAAGAGGGCACTCTTGAGAGGTTTGAAGCTTTGGATCAAGTGTTTAAAGGCTGGGAGTCCAGGACTTTTGGTTCCAAACAGATGATGTATGGGTGAAAAAAGCTTCTGATGTAAAAGAGAATAATCAACATGATCCACTTGCTGTAAGTGGAGAGATTTGTGAACCTTAGAACAACTTCACCCAAGTTCTCAGGAATATTACTCTGGACCCTATGTGCTGGTATGAGAGTACCTGTATTACACCATCAGCAGTCCAAAATTCCTCTCTCCTCATCCACAGGGCAGAACGCACCCTCCCTGCCAATGATTGAAAAGACTGTTCCTGGCATGGCATACCACCCTCGGAATGTTGGGAAGTGTGCGGGTTTACTGCAATTTCTTTTATCCAGCCAAGCATCCTATCCAGAGACTTCTCATGCAACGGCATTTGGCCACCCCAATTTTGTTCTGTCAGAGGGCTCCTAATGTGGTTAAGCCCTGCTTGATTTACTTCATCACTGCAAGGCAGTTGCCACCCAACAAACTCGTCTGATGGCTCTTCATTTGCCTCTTTTCTTTGAACCTGCATTGCAGGCTCAAAATTTTGAGGTGAACTTGGTTTTGCTGAGTCAGCAGGAGCTTGCAAACTCAAAGACATCTTAGTGGCATGAGTCATGAAGTACTTTGCATAAACCAGTTTAACACCTGGTCCACAATTTCTGCTAAGCCCCAAACAATCTGAGATGGTATCCCATGACCCAGAATCTGTGACCTTTTTGTATCCACCCATAATGTTCACCCAAGTATAGAGTGTAAGAACATTGACTTCTTTATCACCCATGTGAACAAGCATTGGTCTTCCACCATTCAGTAGCCATGCTTCAAGAGTTTTCTTGATGGTCTGCAGGCATGCAGTGCTATCAAGACAACCTTCCTCGGTTCCTGAACTCCAATTTACTTCCCTGTCATGCTCAATAGTGTTGTCATGCATCATCCCAAGTTTTTCAGCCTGAATTTCAAATTTCCTGCAATCTGCTGCCCTCTCGATTACCTGCTTGGGATGCCACTCTTCCACTAGTGAAGGCTCCACAGAGCGCACCAGAGCAGAAGAGTTTAACTGTCTCCTAGGCAGATTTGGCTCCTTATCAGGCAGGGTTTCTTGAAGCTGTAAGAAGGCAGAGGCTTCCCGGGCTATTGTGTGACATCCAACACTGTCCTGCAAAGCTTCATGACCTGTATGAACTTGCAAGTCATTATGCCAGGCTTCCTTGCAACCTACTTCTCCATCTGCCTCTGGAACACACAATGAAAAGGTAAAGTGGCCTCAGCATTGCCAGTAGCTGTGTGCTATGATTGTAAAAAGATAAGTTAAGCAAGAGGATGCATTAGTGTGGTAAGAGGGAAAATTTCAATACTGTCAAGCCTCATGACCTCTACAACATTGTTCTTAGCCCTAATATTTACCTGTGAGTGGGCATCCAATGTGATCCAGAGCAAAACCACATTGACAGAATGGATAGATGGAAAATCTGAACAATTTGTGAAAAATAAACAAGACAACTGTGACTGGGTGTACCTGGCATGCCACTTCCTGATCTTCTTGCTGACTGGAAATCAGGACTGTCAAGGTGAATAACATTGCAGGCAACTGGCCATGTACTGTTCATATCTACAGGTCCCTGGATTTTGTAAATCGTGGTGGAGGCATCCCCAGTAGAAGCTTGCTCCTCCACAGCAGAATGGCAGAGGTGCTTAATAGGTTGTGATGATACAGAATGCTCAAGTGGGCGCTTACATTGGCTACTCATTTTGCTGTGCACATACTATCCTTATGTGCCCACCTGTACCTACAAAATACAGGACCACCACAAAATATCAATATAGGCATCAAGACATGTTGGAAACATTTCTGGATTTTTTTATAGAACTTTGAATGCCACATTTATTTACCCACTTGAAGCAATCTAAGAGCCAACCTCAGTCTTAAACAAGGGGGTGGGTTTTTCCAAACTGTTACCACAGCCCCACAGCTCTGTTGTAATGCCTCTTTAAGTGCAGGCTGTCTACACAGCATCCAATTCTAGCCCCCACAACCATCTGGGCTCCCCCAAAACACACCACTCTACTCATCAATTGCAGATGAAAGGCAGAAAAGATAAACTAAATTGAAAGACAATGAGCACACCAACAGCTCCATAAAGTACAGTGCCTCTTAAAATGTGAATTTCAATTGTCATCTTGCTTGTGAAAATTTACAAAGTTCAATTTTACAAGTCTGTTTAACAAGAATTGAAACAGAAAAGTAAGATAAGATGGTTAATGTGTGAAGCTACCTCATAGGAGATCTGTAAATTCAAGCTCAAGGACTAAATGGTAGAGAACAAGTTGTGGAAGAAGACCACATAAGTGCACTGCGTCCACCTACAGTGAAGTGTCTCCTTGTGCATTGAGCACTCTACATCCATCTCAACTCTGTAGCATTAAAACCTGCATGTGAAACCATAAGAAGGCAAATGAGATTGCAGTTCCTGAAACAATGATAGGATGAATTACAGGATTGAATGCTGCCAAACCCTGACCTGTCTGGACTGACAAATGTGATTATCTATTCAAAAGTTAGACTAGTAGGTACTGCCTCACACGTGGACTCTCACTGATGGTCCTAAGAAGGCAACAGTGATTGCATAAAAGCTGTGGTAAATGGAAGCCCCAAGGTCCTGACCTATTTGGATGATAAAAACCGAAGAGATTCCATTAGGGCTGGTGTAACAAGTCCATGCAGTAAGAAGAACCACAATACATCTCCCAAAAAGCATGCATATGTTCACCACCATTAGGAGACTCTTTTCTGGCTTGAGCATGGAGGTCATTTTTAAACAGTGGTAAGCTGCAGCAACAACATTCCTCCAAATCGCGTACTTGGGGCCCAGGAGCCACTAGGGATTCACATTATGGACCACAGGAAGAACGCGGGCACTTTCTAACAGCCATAAATGGAGCAGCATGATTTCTCCACATGTTATCTTGAGGGATTGGAAGTCCCTAGGTTTTCCATATTTTGTTTTCCACATTATGAACAAGCTACTGCTTTATGCAAACCTCCATTCCCCACCTCTCTTTTCAGAGCTAGATTGACTCATAACTCAACTGCCAATATCTAGCAAGCCTATATTCCTTGCAAGTGTTGGAAGTATTCCAACACTTGATCGGAAGTGGCATACCTCATAACCTTTGGAATACCTCTGCTTGCTTTTTGATGCTTACAAATACAAAAAACAGCGAAAAGGGGAAAAACAGGAACTCAGATGACATACAGACGGGGGTCGTTGTGAAGGAGTCCGATGTGCGCAGATCCCCAGAAGGCTACAGAATCATCGTCATCTCTTCGTTTCGGATTTGAGCTTCAAACCCTAACCCAAGGAAACCCGCCTCCTACCCTTCGCTGCTCTGCCCTCCCCTCCCCTGATGATTCCCCAGATACACGACGGACCCGGAAAACCAAACCCTAACCAGAAAGAAACTCGACGACGAAGACCAAACCCTAACCAGAAACAAACTCGAAGACGAAGACCAAACCCTAACCAAAAACAAACTCGAAGACGAAGAAGAAGAAGACAACAAACCCTAACAAGAAAGAAACTCAAAGACGAAGAAGAAGAAAGCGGTGCTTACATACAAATTGGTTTATTTTGGGGGTGTGTTTTTGGACTTGTTGAGATCTGTGGAGTCTGCTGAGTCTGGTTGGTGGTTTGCTTTTGTGTATGTTTGTTTGCAACTGACAAGTTGAAGCACTCCAAAGAAGAAGCCTAACAAGGAGGTACATCAGCAATGAAGAACGAGTTACTTGGTGATTATGTACCGTGTGCTGCTCTGCCGCAGACTGTACAAATTGGTTCCTTTGTCTACTCACCTTTTTCACTTTTTTTGCTTTCAATTATTTTGCTATCCTTTTCGTTTGGGAGCTTCATGGAACATTTCCTACTTTAGCTGTTGGGGGGCGGTTGCCCAGTTTGAAGGGTTAGGAACTGCAGGTTCCAGTTCCGGTTAGTAAACGTCAAACTGGAACTGGGTCTG
>Ga0116229_10012973_pt1 | contig 11884 bp, 7 predicted proteins | sample S1TSphgellanicum_3_FD_87313 | JGI IMG/M metagenome (GOLD analysis project Ga0116229, IMG submission 87313) | Host-associated microbial communities from peat moss isolated from Minnesota, USA - S1T2_Fc - Sphagnum magellanicum MG | ecosystem: Host-associated > Plants > Peat moss > Unclassified... | reverse complement strand
TGAGATTTCACCAATTATAAAAACACCTTGAAATAGGCTAAGATTGCATACGGGAGGCTCTTCAAACATGGCAAGAAGGGTGTACCACACTTTTCAAAGCCCTCACAAGTCTGTAAGTACTTTGGCATGCCACACCTTTCTTCTTTTAGAAGATCTATTTACCAAATGATTGCAATTCCAATCAACTTCTAAACGTTGATTGTATATCTATATTTTGAAGTACAAAATAAATGTTTCAACCAGTGCAGGCAAGTATATGTTTATTATATATCAATATGGCAAGATATAAAAATCCTCCAAAAACTTAAAATGGCATACCCGTTAAATTGTTAACTTTACATATTGTTATGAAATGATTATAACCAAATTTATAACTTTCATATAACAATGTTATCTATAAAGTTAAGCAATTACAGTATCAGCAACTGGACGGAATCACAAATATGACACTGAAAAAAAAACCAAAGGGGCCTGACAGGGCCTCAAACCAAAAAACCTCTTTGACTTGGCATGACTTGAGTTCATGCAGCGTTCCCTACCCATCGGGAAACGACAAGCCTGCATCTTGCATTACAAAACCATGAAGCAAAATGCTCGTGCGAGGTATGAACATGTGGTTGTAGAGGGGGAGAGGAAAGAGGTGATTCCTTGCAATGGGCTCATAAAGGATCCAAAAGTTCTACAAAATGGAGTGTGGCATTGAAGCACCCATTTTGTTAGAGAGAGGCTTGACCATTAGTAGCTCTACTCATTTGTGCACTTGAGGAGTTTGCACAATATCTGGTTTTCTGAGCTCAACAAGAGAAATTTATGCCCTAACGTTACGTATGCCCATAGTTATTAATGCAGTTACTGCAAGAAGACTGCTACAACTTTTTCCCTTGGTCTGCCCTTTGTCCTTTTTTTTTTCACCTTGTCAGTTTTTGCACCCATGACCTCCCATGTACCAAGGGGCACATAACATGCCAAGTAGCATGTGCCAAGGGTTTTTTTTCCCATATTACAGATCCCCTTGCACCTATAACATGCCCAAAACATGTCTAGGAATGCCAAGGTGAAAAAAAATGAAGGCAAAGGTTAGATTATAGGAAGAAGAATTGGAGCAGTACCCTTGTACTAACTACATTAATGACTATGGGCATATGCAATGTTAGGTCAAAACATCATAATGGGTCTTTCAAAAGGGTTGGAGACTTCCTAAGGTGATTTTCAAGGTCCATCAAATACCTAGTAAAGCAAAAAATACATCTTAATTTACATGTGGCAAGGCTCACAAACCAAGCAAGAAGATTGCAAGTTCAAAATAACACCCCTAGAATTAACACATAATGAAGTTATCAAATATCCATCAGACCTCCCAAGGTGGTTTTAAGATCAAATAAATATTACCAGGTCTCAATTCATCATAATGGACATGCGGCATGGGCTATAGACAAAGCAAGAAAGTTTCAAATTCAATAACACCCATAGAACCAAAACCACACATAATGCAATTGCCAAGTACTCATCAAACCTGTGAAGTTGGTGTTCAGAATTAATTAAGTACTTACTAGAGAAAAAATATCATAATGGACATGTTGCATGGTCTACAAACCAACCAAGTTGGATTCATGTTCAAATTAATGTACATAGAACCAAAACATAACATAATGGAGTTGTGAAATGGGTTACAAACCTGCCCAAGGTGGTTTCAAAATCAAATAAGTACTTACTGAGACTAAATACACCATAATGGACATTTTGCATGTGCCAAGACCTCCAAAGCTGGATTCAAGTTTAATTAAATACTTACCAAAAAAAAGAATTGTTGGGATCATCTAGCAAGCAAAGATGTAGAACTTCAAATTGTAAGGATTATTGAAAAGAACACACTCAAAATCCTTGGATTGCAATTGTGCAATAGTAGGAGGCATTGTGATATTTCACTATGTCAAGGCCTTACCATAGAACAATGTCACTCACAAACTTATGCCAATCTTGGTTTATTTTAGGAAGATATCACATCATTGATGAGTCTACATGCAATTTTTTGAAAATATGTTCAACCGCAAAGGCATCCAATAGAATAGGGAGTGATCAAGGTTGTCACATTGTGGGTACGGAGACAATAAAAAAACTCATTGTCTTCTTGCATTGCTTGAGATACTAGAACCGTTTATCTCTTTTTAAATGGGTTAAACCTCATATTTTTAAAATGATAGACATGTGAGGCTTTCAATTTTAAGATTCCATAAGAATTGGGAAATTGAATTTTGCTACCATATGTTAGTAGTAATAATACAAAGAGTTTTCTACTAATGAGATTTCAAATTAATGTTTTTGTGTTCCATTGTAAGCTTTTAGTTGAACCTAACAAAATGGGAAATAGTTCTACATGATGTTTTATTACGAGGATAAGTTTAATGCTCTATTGCATGGAATATTATTTGCTTGCCTATTCTACCAAGTTCACGTTACCTATTTTTCAATTGTACTTTATCAAATCGTAAAGTGCACATTGCTATTTGGTGAAGTTGGTTTTACTTGCTTTCCATGTTGATTGTGCCGAAGAACAATGAACTAATCAATTTTAACTTTGCAATAGAACTTCCAATTTTGTTTTTAACTTTTTTTTAAATTGAAAGAACCCTTATCTTGCACTGGATATATACTCTGATGTCATTTCATTGTCGTTTTCGTTTCATTCATGTGTTTTCCTAAAGGCTTACATTGCTTGCACAAGAAAAACCACGCACTTGATGAAGCTACAACATTTAGACTTATTTCGCAATCTTGGGCTAATCTTAATCTCTACATGGGTGGGACAAAACCCATTGTGGACTTTCCAAATGGTCTAAGTCCTTTGTCGCTCAAAATTACCACCTTTGTCTTCCATTCTAATTGCAAACTTGTTCAATTTGAGGATTTAGTGCGTGGAGGACAATTATTTTAGCCTCCTTTTCCAAACCTTCATTCACTAGCACCTTTGTGACTCGTGAGTTTATGAAATTGAGAATCGAACCTAGCATGTCGCAACCCTAACTTTGGGCTCGCGACCAAAGCAAAGGGGTCATCAAGTTGTTGGCCAAGAAGAAGCCCGGGAGTTAAGGCAAAGAGGTCGCAAGGGTGCGGGCCAAGAAGAAGCCCGGGAGTCACATCACATACTCCCGGGAGTGTAAGAAAGTGTGAGGGAGTATGAGGGAGTGAACCCTCACATTCCCAACGTAACTCCCACTTTGGGAGATGGAGTCCCGATGGACTCCTCAAACTTCAGAGAGCAATTTCAGGGTCAAAACTCAATGGCTTGTGGCGTTCTTTATTTCATTGGAAAGCTCTCTAAACATAGATGTCTAAAATGGGCTCGCATTGCTCATTTGGACATCTGAGACACAAGTTATGGCCAAAAGAAAGGTCGAGAGTCAAACTGTCAATTTGACTCCCGACCAAAAAAAGTCAAAAATCAACCCAATTTACTTGGTTGCAGAAGGCGTGCAACATACCATTGAAAAATTCTCGACGAGAGCTACAACTTTGCTTCAAATCGCATCTCGATTTGAGGTCTGCTCGTAAAGTTATAGGGGGCCAAAGTCGCAGGAGTCCCAACTGGTGCGATTTCAAGACTCCCACTCGGGAGTTTAGGGAGAGAAAAGACATTTGGATGTGGGCCCCATGGCCAGTCACAGAGTATACTATAAGGGGGAAGGTGGTGGCTTCCCCGAAGTCCGGGCTGTGGTGAGTGTAGTGTGTCCGTGTTGCCTGTGGCTCGTCCTAGCACCAAAGGTGCTTCAACTATGCATTAATCACTTTTTGTGGGTTGTGTGCAGGCCCATGTGAGTGAGTGAAGCTTGTCAACTCTTCCTAGTCCAATCCCGGAGCTTCAACACGCCCCTCTACCCCTCAAAGTGTTGTGAACTAAACAGCGTGCCCTGATTCCTCCTTCTTTCGCTATCTTCTACTTGGACTCACATTTGAGTCCTTCAAGGAGTTGGGAGTGCGTCATAGCCCAACATTTATATTCATAACCCAAACCACCACAGGGGCCACCCTACAGTGGTTCGGACTTGGGCCCCAACTAGGTGAATTCCCTACACTTGAAAGTCCGCCTAGAAGGGCAAGTCACCTTGGTTCTAGTCCAAGGAAATAATACCCTTAGGCCTAGTTCTAAACTCTATGCCTCAAATTTCAAGATTCTTCTATTTAAATTTGTAATAAAAATTCCAATTGGGTTCCATTCCAAATTGAATCCAATTGTAATTACCTTATATTTTTATTAAATGCAACCAAAATCAATTAAAAAGTCAAATGAAGAAAAATTCCACAAATTTCATGGGAATTTTGATGAAGTGTATAAGTTTTTTGTAATTTATATAAATGAATATGGAAAAAGTTTCGAATTGGAACAATGAAAATATGAATAATTGGCCATGTTCCACACATTTCAAAGGAGGAGAAAAGATTTAAAAAGCAATGGAGACAAAATCTAGTTCAAATTTAGGTAGCTTGCGGGAAAGAAAAAAAGGGAGACAATTTAAATTTTGTTGGGCAAAATTTTAGGGAAATTAGAAAAAAATTGGATAACCCACTTAATAAGTTGGCAAAATAGCCAAAATAGCATTGGGGACTTTGTGATTTGGGGAAGTGAATGTGATAATTAAATGAAGTGAACTTGACAAAAGAACCAAATGGTGACATAACAATGTGAACTTAATGATTTGGTAAAGTTAACTTGGCAAAATAGCAAAACAAACCTTATTAAATGAAGCAATTTGATTGGTCCATCATAAGGAAAAAAAAAATATTAAAAATTTGGAAGTTCGTCCACATATAAATTACCACATGAAGATGTAGTGTCTCCTTTTTCACCCAATTATATAAGTGAGAAAGTGAGAAATTTGGGAAAATAATTAATATGGCATAAAATTGAGATTGTTAACATGTGATAAAAGTGCATATGGTAAGAATGATAAGTGAGTGGTAAAAATATATTTCAATTGGTAGAGTCCACTTACTTTTGCTCTTATTTGTGAAGGTCATAATTTTCATGTTATTTAATCAACTTAAATGATTTAAAAGCCTACTGAATCACCCAAAGATAAGTTTAAAATTATCTTGAGATTTCATGATCAACTAGGCCCTAAATCATTGTCTTTTGATACATTGATCATTCATTTAGTCAAAAATAAATCAAACACTTTGAGTCTTGCATTTTGACATTACATTTGAACTTTGAAAATTGTTTTAAAATTTCAAAATATTAACAATTTCCTTCATTTTAAATAAAATCAATATAAATAGATACCCTTTTTTATCTTAAAAGGGTATATGATAAAGGGTGTCATGGACCTTACCCATCTATCAAAAAAAAAAAAAATTTATACCCAAACCGTAACCCAATGTAAATTTTTGCATGCTAATCTACCTTTATTTAAAGGGTTAAAAAATAGCAAAAAATATGTATCCTTAATTAAGGATATATAAAAACAATAGACTCACCCAACATTAGTTTGTATTAAATTAGTGTGGGTTGGTTCTTCCTTTTTTTTTTCTTTTTTTTTCCCCATAGCTAGTGGGGTAAGGTTTTTATGATGTACATTTTTGTCTCGCACTAGGTATCAAATAATCAAAATTTGAAGTTTTTGGAGACTTGCTTACTATTAAGGTGCTTAGAGTAGGTAAGTCCTAGAAAAATAATCCATGTAACTAATTTGATTGTTTATTAAAATAATACCCACTTGTTATGTATAAAGGTCAATTTTGAAATATTTAATTCAATGTTTGACCTAATAATCACTTAGGATATGGTCAAGGTAAGTTTTATTAAAGTAGAATTTAACTCCTAGAATAATTGTTTTTCATTTTCAATGTAATTCTTTGATAGTCATACTTAATTGGCCATGTTTTTTTAAAATTAATGTTTTGAGGATATTTCTTTGTCAAATTCCTTTGAAATGAGAATAACCTTGGATATATATATATAAACAAGGATGAAAATCCATCCATAATAAATATAAGGCACATCGAAGCGAATGTAAACACAGAAGAGGAAAACCAAAATAATCGAAAAAATAATAATGAAGTAGAAAACCTAATGTTTAAAAGGCATCCTTTGGCACAAATCAGTTCGTGATGGAGGTGCACTAACTAATATGTGTGGAAGAGATGAAAAATTGTGATTAAACATGGTAGCCTAATAAAACATTCCATTAGCTTACACATATTTGGAGGGTTATTGACATTCATTGCCTATAATAAGATATAAACATCAAAAGTATTAAAGTCGTTTGCTAATGGTGAACTATATTGACAAATACATAAGAAGTAAAAAAGGAATCAAAATGAAGATGGAGACTACCATGGGTCCTTATGGTAAGGGAATGAAATCATTTCTTAGCGTTTGTTTTATGTAGGATTGTGCTTTGTTTTGAGCGACAATTGTTATTGCATGTGTTGTTGTCGTTGAAGCACACACTACACCAAATTTATACAAGTCGGACTGGTAATGACAACATTTGTTGCAACCCTAACATTGGGTTTGTGAATAAGTGTGAAGTACAAGGGACCATGAGGCCAAAAATGTATTTACGTGTGAGACACATTCTCACAAATGGGGGAAAGTGCAAGGGATGAAGTCCAATGACTCCCAAGTGCATTTTCATTTTGGGAGTTGCATTCGTGCGGAGTTGCAAATGTTGAAAGCCTTGGTTATAAAGGCAAATAAACACCGAATTGGGGCCCCATGACACCATTTGAAAGGTCTTGAAACGTAAATGCTTAAAATACCCTCACATTGTTTATTTAAACCTGATTGGCCTACATTATAATCAAAAGAAAGGGCAATAGTCAAACTTTCAATTTGGCTCCCAACCACAAATCCTTTAAAAGTAGGGGTCAAATGAGGTTCGATTGGGGTGTGTTATACACCATTGGAAAGATCTTTTTGAGGGCTATAAAACATTGTTTTTGATTTTTTTAAAAAAGACTTGATTTAATAAAGATATGAACATCCAAAATTTTCGAACAACAAAAGTCTTAATTTTTGGATTTTCATTTTGGGACTTTTAAGGGAAAGTGAGATTTGGATGTAGTCCCTATGGAGAGGCATAATGTATACTATAAGGAGGGGAGTGGTTCCTCATCCCAAAGGTTGCGGGCTATGTAAAGTTTGTGCTTAAGGTTGTCCATACTAAATCCATTGCACCACTTTTGGTGTGCCCCTAAATTCCTCAAGAGACCCAAAGGTGGGTCCCAAAGCGAGACAACGGAAGAAGAAGAGGGTTGGGCATGTTTTTTAATTCACAACATTTTAGAGGTAGAAAGGGTGTGTTGGAGTTTTCAAATGGGATTAAAACGAACTCATAAGCGAGAGTTCAAGATGGGGTCAACCTGCACAACCAAGAAAAGAAGGTGGTTAGTGTAAGTTGAATGAAAGTGGTGCGATGGATTTAGTAAGGAAAACCTCAAGCATAAGCTTTGCATAGCTTGCAACCTTTGGGAGGAAGCACCACTCCCCTCCTTATAATATACTTTGTACCTCTCTGTGGGGCTAAATCCAAATGTCACTTTTCCCTAAGACTCTTGCCTTTGCTTTTAATCATAACTAATGCCAATAAGGTCTAAATGAACAATGTAACTTTAAGCATCTAGGTTTCAAGACCTTTCTAATGGTCTCCTAGGGGCCCAATGTGGTGCTTGTTTGCCTTTCTAACCAAGGCTTTGATTATTCATAATTCTCGCATGAATGTAACTCCCAACGCGAGAATGCACTTGGGAGTCGTTGGGCTTCATCCCTTGCACTCTCCCCCATTTGTGAAAGTGTGTTTCACACCTAAACACATTCTTGGCTTCATAGGCTTATGCAATTCACACTTAGTCACGAACTCAATGTTAAGGTTGTGATAACTTTCATTCAACTTGCATTAACCACCCTCTTATTTTAGTTGTGTAGGTTGATTTCACTTTCAACTTTGCTTGTGAGTTCGCTCTAATCCATTCTTAGAGCTTCAATATGCCCTCCTACCCCCCAAGTGCTATGAGTTACGGAATGTGTCCCAACTCTCTTTTTCTTTCGTTGTTTTGCTTGAGGACCTACCTTTGGGTCTCTTAAGGAGTTTGGGAACGCATTAACATCTGTCAAGGTTTGAAAATCATTTTTAATGATGACAATATTTATTCATTTCTATGTATGGCAGGGGAAAAGGTGGGAAACCTCCTTTTAGATGTGAACTCCACTTTCCAATACGATAACTATAATAATATTTTGAAGCATATCATGGGTTGTAGTGCGCTTACTCCTACATGGGCAAGGTAACAAATGGATACCCAAATCGTTGATGGTGTGACCACATTGACATGGTGAAATATGTGTAATCATAGGATGTGGTATAACAAAATGAATACATAACGTTTTAAGGAAATGGGCTAAGGACAAACAAAATGAAAGGGTGCTAAGAGGAGTTAATAACCAAACATAGCTTGTTGCTAGACCTGCACAAGAGTGGAGATGTGCTTGCATGACATGCAAAGGAGCGTTTGTTAGAAACAAAGTAAATTCATATTCATATAGTTGGTTCGTCAAAGAAGACTACGTTTGAAGATATGATTACACCATTAGACTGTTGAAATGCAAAACATGTGATCGGACAACCTCATGTAACATTGCACCAGTATCTCATAGTGCTACCTAGAAAGGATAAATATCCATATCTACATGTGTCACCACATCAAGAAGAGTAGGATGACCATCGTGTTGGAAATGAAAGATTAATGTAGGAGTGATGAAAGCCCAATGTCCTAAAAAGGTAGGGGCATCAAATCGGACCACTGAAGGAAGGGCTAGCCCCCTTAAAGAAGTAGCAAGAATGACCCAATGATAACCTAATGATGAACCAAATCGCCCATTATGGTGCCAAAGGATCCTGAACCTAATAATTTTTGCAAAATAACTATGGTACAAACGTTAAACTCATTGTAATGCTACAATATACTTGGCAATGGAAACACAATATGTTGTAAGTAGCTCGAGCGTTAACCAAAGGAAATTGAAAATGTTGCAAAAACTACTTGAAGATTTGAAAGCATAGGAAAGCTAGTTATTGTGCCAAAGTCCTTTTACAGAACCTCGGATATAAAGACCTCCACAAATGGTAAAAAAATTCATTGGAACATCTAAAATTTGAAGATTGGACTCAAGTGTAAGGAACCTTGGAGGAAGTGATATAGACTAGTCTAACTCCTATGGAAACTAGGCTACACACTTTGCCGGTTGCATTAAAAGTCTAAATGTTGTAAACTTTTTCTGTAATCACAAAAAAAAAACAAGTACCATGTCCAAGGTAAGGCCAACTATGTGTGTATCATCTGCCAATGATGCTGGTAATTAAAAGGAAAAAACACCATAAAAAGATTCTTCATGTAGAACTTGGACTACTAAAGTAAAAGGAAAAGCGGAAGATGAACTAGCGTAAACAACACTCCTTCCAAAAGATCCCCTTGTCGTGTAGCAAATTTGAATGAAATGACTATAAAATCCTTGTGTTTAAAATCCTCTGCAAAATATAAAGGAAACTAATATGCATAAAACCAACTAAAAATTGCAAAAACTAACTCAAAGTGTTGGTACAAAATCACAACTTTTGAAAAATGGTTGTTTGAGATATTGAATTAAACACGTTTCGAACATGCAGATGTAATGCCACCCATTGTGGATGTAGATCTAACATAACTCTCACCCCATGAACACATGTCTCCCAGGTGATTAATGTAGCTACCTTAAACTGATGTGAACTAAAATGTTCTGCAAGTGAATGTGGTTCAGATCTGTGAATTGAAAAATAATATATTGTAAAGGATGTTGAGATGAGAAATGAAGCTTCCCCTGAATCCGTCCGTTTCGTCATCCGTCCCGTCATCCTTCTGTCCATCCGTTCGGTCGTCCATCCATCCCGTCATGGTCTTGATGAGTGCAACATGCTATGAGGGCAACTGGCAATGAGGGCAACTGGCAGAGCTCACACTTAAAACATAGTGTGCGTAAGTACATGTGTGCATTTACTGTCTTCGTGCCTTTTTTGCGTTCACGCACGTTCTCTCTATCTCCGCACTGTGTAGGTTCTGAGAATGTGCCCTACAACAAGAGTGGTGCGATTTCCAATGTAACCTTTTTTGGGCGAAATTTAAAATGAGATTTTCAATAGCCGTAAAAATCTCATTTTACTTTCGCCAAAAAATCTCAATTTCGACGTAGCCTTTTTTCAACGAAATTTAAATGATATTTTTATGAAAAAAATAAATGCATAAAAATAGAAACAAAATGAAGATAGACAAAATAAGAATAGAAAAAATAAAAACCTGAAACAAACATAAACAAAAGTAAAAACACAAAAACTATAAAAAAGGAATGGAAACAAATGAAACAAGGAAAGGGAAATACAATAAAATAATTTTAAGAGAAAAAAAAATTACAAAAAAGAAGAAACCAAATAAAGAGTAGAAAATAAGAAAAAAATAAAACTTGTAATAATGAAAAAAAACCCTACTTGAAAAAGAATGAGGTGTGTCTTCTTTCTCCAAACTTCAAACTTGCATCCAAATAAACAAAAATACAAAGGTGAAAAAGAAACACATTATTTTTATTATAAAAAAATAATAATAACAGAAAACACATTAAAATATAAAATATAAAAGTTAAAAAAAAAAAACTAAAACATGAACCAAACATTGTAGTATGTAAATATGTAGGCATGTAATAAGAAGGTAGTTAGTAGGTTGATAATGAATAAGTAGTAGGTTGGTAGTTTGCATATAAAGGTGAGTATCATAATACCTTTATCATTCCACATTTTCTTGATAAATATTTATTTATTTTTCACTTCACCATTAAAAAAAAAATCTTGAGATTCCTTGAATTGAAGTCAGAAAAAAAAATGTCAATAAAAAAAAATGTCAAGTAATTTTGCACTACTTAAGCACATTGCACCACGAAACTTTAGAGCAAACAATCAATAATAATGTCAAACAAATTTCTAGAGCTTTCGACATTGTGAGCAATTGATTTTGAGAAAAAAATGACATTTATTGGAAATTATTTAATTACTGCCAAAACAGTAAAAGTACTTTGGTAGTAGGCAAGCAGGCATGTTAGTATGAAGAAAGGAGAACCAAAATATAAAAAAATTGTTTTTGAAAGAAAATCAGTACAAGTTGATAAAGAATTGAATAGACTAAGGAAGATACTAAGGGGGTTAGTTGGGGGACAGGAACTCAATGAAAAAGGTAATGTCTAACTGACATCCATCCAATCCATCCAACCAGAGTCAGGGGTGCTGGTTCACTCTGGCAACCTTAAGGTGAAGATCTTTCCACTCCACGGTTTGCTTGTCCTTTCAATTCCAACATACAACATCCCTTATACTCATATCTATAAAGGTACAAACTACAAATTGTTTGTTGTAGTTGAAACCAGCCATCATACTACGGGTTTATTTGTCCAGTGAGTGAGCTGGGGGCCCCTGAAGATATTTGTGTGGCCACCCGCCACCATTGTCGTTCCTTGACATTAGTGCTGCTCAAACCAACCTTTATTGAAGCAAGGACAGACAGACAGAGGCTTTGTCGATGGTGGTGTTTTGTGTTAACCCTTCCTCTCCGTCCTTCTAGTTCCTGTTCTCTTGTAACAAGCAACTTGTCATTGTGTAATGGATCTGCCCCTTGTAGCAAGTTCAAAAAAGCAACAGTTCAAATAGGAATTGTTCCAATTTAAGTTCACCAAAAGATGAATATAGAGTTCACAATAACACCTGGTGAACATTCCTCAAAATGTGGGTCGACCAAATCCATCTGTAGTCTCTACCTTACAAGCCCAGCCAAGAAAGTTTGTCAGGTTTTAAGAGTGGTAGGTAAAACCAGG